>Ga0316223_1002762_pt1 | contig 13828 bp, 16 predicted proteins | sample TBH18009metaG_FD_206007 | JGI IMG/M metagenome (GOLD analysis project Ga0316223, IMG submission 206007) | Freshwater microbial communities from Trout Bog Lake, Wisconsin, USA - TBH18009 | ecosystem: Environmental > Aquatic > Freshwater > Lake > Hypolimnion/Profundal zone | place: USA: Wisconsin...
CGTTTTTCAAGTCTGCTCCCGGCTTGTCCGAGGTTGCAAAAGTAATTGTTTTTAAATTCGCGGGCTTGGCCGGTTTGCTCTTCAGGCTATCTGAGCGATAGGTGCTCTCATTGGCCGCCAGCACTGCCTGAGTGATGACCCAGGAAGCCTCTTTTCCGATGCTGTCGTCAATCAGATACAAAGCTGCATCTTTAGCCGAAGTTGAATTCAAGGCACTGAAAGTAGCACGCAAAATGTCTACCGTAGCCTTGTTGTTCAACTCGGCTGGTTTACCCAGGCCGACCAATAAAATCCGTTCGGCGGCAATGCCGGGAATTTTTTGCAGCAAAAGCGTCGAGCTGGCCTTGCCACTCATGTCGCCCTGCGCAATCACATCGCTCAGAAAATGGCCGGCAGCTTTATCAAGCGCTTGCGCTGCGGCAGACAGTTTGCCACCGTCAAAAACCCCAACCACCAAACATTCACTACGCAGTTTTTCCGGACTGCTCTGTTTTATGCTAAATTCCACCTGCTTCTCCTTCAATATGATTGTCCCGGCGCTCAGTGTAGCGCAAGAAGCTTGATTATCCGCAAACCGAACCATAAATGTCAAAGCGACAAATGTCAAAACAACTACAATCAAAGTCGCCGCGTCCCAAGTCCGGGGGAGTTTTTCACCAGGCACTGGTGCGGGAATTTATTGGCATGGGCGTACCGGTATTCGCCATACTGCTGGGTATTGTAATACTGACGCAACTCATTCGCCTTTTGGGTGAATCAGTTAGCGGCATTCTGGCGGTCGATGGCGTGCTGGCTCTGCTCGGTTTTAGCGCGATGAATTATCTGCCGGTACTCCTTTCTGTCAGTTTATTTTTATCCATCCTGCTGACCTTGACCCGAAGCTATCGTGACAGCGAAATGGTAGTCTGGTTCTGTTCCGGCATCGGCCTGACACGCTGGATACGTCCGGTATTGTCCTATTCACTACCGGTGGTGGGGCTGATTGCACTGTTAAGCCTGGTGCTATCTCCCTGGGCCATGTCCAAAGCTCAGGAATTCAGGCATCAATTAGATAGTCGTGACGATGTATCAGCGGCAACACCCGGAGCATTCCGTGAATCCAAACATGACGAGCGCGTTTATTTTATTGAGAATGTGGAGGTCGGCAAAAATCGCGTCGGGAATATTTTTGCCCAATCGGTACAAAACGGCAAAATAGGTACTATGGTAGCCAAAGAAGGTTTACAGGAAACCGCCCCAAACGGCGATCGCTTTTTGGTACTTTTAAATGGCACGCGCTACGAGGGGACACCCGGTCAGCTTGATTTCAAAATTGTCGAATTCGAGCGTTATGCCATGCGTATTGAAGCGGCTGAAGCGCAAAAGGAGGATGTCTGGCAAAACGCCATACCAACACTGTTGTTGCTAAAAAATCCCACCAGCTGGAATCTTTCGGAGTTGGAATGGCGCCTGGGATTGCCGATCAGCGCACTAGTTTTAGCTCTAATTGCAATCCCGCTGAGCTTCGTTAATCCCCGCGCGGGTCGTTCGCTCAATTTGGTCATGGCAATTTTGATCTACATGGTTTACAACAATTTAATTAGCGTCACCAACGCGTGGGTTGGGCAGGAGAAAGTTAGCCCAGTCATGGGATTACTTGGCATCCACTCGCTGATGTTTGTACTGATGGCCTTATTGTTTTACCGGAGAATGTCGACATTTTCATTGCGTCGACTCAAGCGATGAATCTTTTAACACGTTATCTCGCACGAGAAATTTACACCAGCATCGCACTGGTATTCAGCTCATTGTTGATGCTGTTTGCTTTTCTCGACCTGATACACGAGCTCACCACGATGGGGCATGGCAACTATCATATAGGCTATGTCTTGCTGTACGTTCTGTTAACCGTGCCCAGCCATATTTACGACCTTTTTCCGGTTGCAATCCTGATAGGTTCCATTTTTGCACTCGTGCAAATGGCCGCGAATTCCGAGTTGATTGTGTACCGTTCCTCCGGCGCATCGCTGAAGCAAATGGTTGGCTCCCTGATCAAAATTGGATTGCCCTTGGTTTTGCTTAGCTATTTATGTGGCGAGGTGCTCGCCCCTCCCAGTGAACGCATGGCTCAAAGCATCAGACTTAAGGCGCAAAATGCAGAAGTGACGCTGAAAGAATTTCGAAGCGGTGTTTGGGTCAAAGACGAGCGCAGTTTCGTCAATGTGAAAAATGTGATGCCGGACACTTCTTTGCTGAACATCAGCATTTACGAGTTTGATGAAAGTTACCATTTGCGCACCATCACGGCCGCGAAACGGGCCACCTTTGTGGAAGAAAATCGCTGGCATCTTGAGGATGTCATGCAGACCCGGTTCAGCAAAGAAGGGACAACCATAGATAACCAGCCCGGAATGGATTGGCACTCGGTCCTCAACCCGGATTTATTAAGTGTGTTGCTGGTAGTTCCGGAACAAATGTCAGCCTGGAATCTGTACCATTATGTCCAGCATCTGCGTGACAATCACCAAAAATCTGCACGGTATGAAATTGCCATGTGGACCAAACTGGTCTATCCGTTTGCGGTATTGGTCATGTTATTACTCGCCTTGCCGTTTGCAGCACACCACCGGCGCGAGGGTGGCATCAGCGGAAAAATATTTATGGGCATTGTATTAGGGTTGTCTTTCCACTTTCTTGGACGACTCTTTGCCAGTTTGGGCGCACTCAACGACTGGCAACCGTTGCTCAGTGCAACAGCGATGTCAATGTTGTTTCTTATGTTGGCAGGAGGAATGATCTGGTGGACAGAGCGGCGTTAATAATGTTTTGACTCATGATTAACGCCGCCTCCAGCCTAAAAAGACAACGGTTGTTTACCATCTTTACAATGTATTATGCGAGCTTAAATCGTGCAGTTGAGTCTTGTAATTTTATAGCCAATTGTTCCAAACTCCCTGCAGCCCCTGCAACCTGATTGACTGCGGCACTGTTTTCTTCGACCATTTGCGCGATTCGCTCCATACTTTGAGCAATATCGTTACTGGCTGTTGCCTGCTCTTTTGCTGCGGAAGCAATAGAACCCATATCCTGACTGGCTTGAGTGACTGAATGGGTTGCGCTATCCAGTATACTGGACACTTCTTTTATCAAATCCTGACTGGCTAGTAAGGACTCCTGCCCATGCTGGATTGACTTGACAACCAACTCAGACTGACCATTCAATGTTTGAGTAATTTTGTCAATCTCACCCACTGACTGAGTTGAGTTTTCCGCCAATTTTCTTACTTCGTCAGCAACCACAGCAAAACCGCGCCCTTGCTCTCCCGCACGCGCTGCCTCGATGGCTGCGTTGAGCGCAAGCAAGTTGGTCTGATCGGCAATTTCACGCACCCTGTGCGTCATATCCGTAATTGACTTGGTGCTTTCCACGAAAGCGTCAACCGTTGCGGAAATATTTCGTACAGCGCCTTCCACCATGCCTATACAATTCACCAATTCCGATAGTTTTTGATTGCTCTGCTGTGTATCACCCAGTGCCTTTGCTACAAGGATGCGACCTTGCTCTGCCGACTCTGAAACGGCATTAATACTGACCGTCATTTCCTCAACTGCCGAAGCCACGCCTGCAGCTGATTCGCTTTGATCCCTGCTGTTTGTTGCGACCTGTTGAGAGGTGGATGCAAGCTCTACCGATGCTGTAGACAACGATTCTGACGATTGATTCACATCCTCCAGAATGTGGCATATGCTTGCGCGCACTCGCTCCGAGCTATTGGCCACATCCCCAATTTCATCCTCGAAGTGATGTCTCACCGATACAGAAAAATCGCCGCCAGACAAACGCCCCAAATCCTGCACCAACTCACGGGTAGGGCTCAAAATAGTACGCTGTGTCATCCAAAGAAATATAATAAATGAGATCAATATGGCAGCTGACATCGTTGCAAGGGTTGTTGTGATCGCATGACGGCTATTCGCAATCGCCTCTTGAGCAGAATCATCCGCCATTTTTTGGAGAATGGCCGATGCGTCACTTAATAGCTCGGTTGGAACACGATCTATCCCTTTTACAGCACTATCTCCGGCCTTGCTTTCAAATTTGCTCTCCTTAAAGACATTCAAGCCATTGTTGTATTTCTCCGCTATCTCTTTATGTGCTTTGGAAAACCCCTCCATCAGCTCATGAGCTTTCGGATCATCAATTTTAGGCAACAGGCTATTTGTTTGCTCCTCTACGGAGTTTTCCATTTTTTTGAATCCGCTCCAATGCTTATCCAGTTCGGCCGGATCACTTCCGCGTAACAGCACATCTTTCCATTCTTGAACCTGCTTTTTGAAATTACTTTGGATTTGCAAAACAAGTTCAACCTCAGAGTGGAGCACCACCACTTTTTCCTGGTACATTTGTATGCTGTTCCAGAGCATTAAAAATCCTACCCCGGAAGAGAGCAGCACCAAAAAAGTGCCGCTACCGCAAATCAGCAGCAATTTGTTACGGATGGTCAATTTCATTATTGCTCCTGCGGAGTTCGCAAAATTGTTTACAACAAGTGTATCGGCAAGAGTTATTTAAACTTGATATGACACCAGAAAAGTCTGGCTATTTAAATAAAGGACTGGATAAGGTCAGATTTACGGAGCACATAATTTACGGGTTTTCGACGGACTCCGCGGGCTTGAACGAAACTAATGCGTTGAGGCGGGCTGAACGCCACTGGCCGCAGCCTTGCGGGCTTCCTGCTCGCGGAGCATCTGTTTGACCTGCTCGCGTTTTTCGGGGGGGACTTTGCTAAAAGCAATATATTTTTCACGAGCGCGTTTCCGCTGCTCAGGCGTCAGTTTACTCCATGCCACGAGCTGCTTATGCAACCGCTCTTTCTTCTCGGGAGTAAGATTGGCATAGTGGTTCGACATCTTGATAAAGTGCTGCTGCTGTTTATTTGCCAGCGTATTCCAATCTTTGTTAAGGGGAGCCAAAGCTTCCTGCTGGACAGGTGTGAGCTCAGCCCAAGTCTCCGCTTCCGCCAGAATAGGCAGACAGATCAACGCAGTTAAGACAATCGTACTTAACCGACGGGCAATGCCGTCAGTCCACATAAGCGGAAATCGGCACATCGTCAGTCAGGATTGCAATATCCACTTCGCTGTTATCAATTTCATTATAGTGCTGCCAGTAGGCGGCACCGCTAAACAGAAGTGCACCAAACAGGACAGCGGAAGCCCAATAATAGTGACGACGGTGAGAGCCGAATGCATGTCCAAACCGGTGAGCTATTCCAGCCAAGGCAAAAGCCGGAGCTGTGGTACGCGCGTCGAAACGAGACAACGCCTGCATGCGAGCATTGCGCAAGCCTGCCAGTGTAGGCTGTTCAAGCTTCGCCGAGGAACGGTTTAACAGTTGCCTTATTGATTCTGTATTCAGTTTTATTTCATTCATGGCAAATTCACCCCCTTTGCTCTTAGCGCGGCTGCCAATGCATGAGTTGCACGAGAACAATGTTGCTTGACACTGCCTTCAGAGCATCCCATGGCCGCCGCTGTTGCAGTTGTATCCATATCTTCCCAATAACGCAGCAGGAAGGCTTCGCGTTGACGTGCGGGCAAATTAATTAATGCTTCTTCAATCAGCGCAATAACTTGCGTCTGCTGAAGGGAGGCGTCAGGTGCAATCGCCTGACTATTATTGTCACTATCCTGCAAGGTGTCCAGCGGATCAAGCTCATCGTCTTCGTGCTGGGGAGATAACGAGGAGAACAGCGTGGTCCACATCGAACGCACTTTTTGCCTGCGATAGTGATCACGAATGGTATTTTGGAGAATGCGCTGAAACACCAAAGGCAACTCCTCAACAGGGTTGTCCGCATATTTATCGGCGAGCTTAAGCATGGCATCCTGCACGATGTCCATTGCTACATGCTCATCCCGTACCGCAAACAGTGCCTGTTTATAAGCACGGCGATCGATTTCAGCGAGAAATTGGGAAAGTTCGTCGCGACTGGCCAGTTTGCATTACTCCATAATTAAAAATTGTGTACTGTAACACGGCCTAATACTACCAAATTACTTCGTTGCTAGTCTGCCTGGATAATTCCCCCTGCAGGCGTGGGGGTTGACCAAAGTGCGTCAAGGCTTTATCTTGTAGAGCTATTCTTAAAAATTGTCGATTAAACATGGAAGGTAGTCTGACATGGAACTGAACGGCGCAGAAATTGCCATCAGGTGTTTGCAGGAAGAGGGGGTCGAATTCGTGTTCGGTTACCCGGGCGGCGCCGTATTGTTTATTTACGACGCACTGTTTGATCAGGAAAAGATTAAACACATTCTGGTGCGTCACGAGCAAGCTGCGATTCACGCCGCCGATGGCTATGCACGCTCTACCGACAAGGTGGGGGTGGCATTGGTTACCTCAGGCCCCGGCGTGACCAATGCGGTTACCGGCATTGCAACTGCCTATATGGATTCTATCCCGATGGTAATCATCAGCGGTCAGGTGCCGACCGGCGCCATCGGTGAAGATGCATTTCAGGAAGTCGACACGGTCGGCATTACGCGCCCCTGTGTAAAACATAACTTTCTGGTCAAGGACGTTAATCAAATTGCGACCACCATCAAAAAGGCTTTTTATTTAGCCAAGAGTGGGCGTCCCGGGCCGGTTCTGGTTGATATTCCCAAAGATATATCAAACAAAAAAGCCGTATTCCACTATCCTGCATCGGTCAGTGTGCGCTCCTATCATCCGGCACAACACGGAGAGGTGGGCCTGATCAAGCAGGCTGCGCAATTGTTACTCGATGCCAAGCGTCCGTTGGTGTATGCCGGCGGAGGTGTGGTACTTTCAGAGGCCTCCAGACAATTGATCGAGCTGGTGCATATGTTGGGTTTCCCGATCACCAACACCCTGATGGGTTTGGGCGGTTTTCCGGGAACCGACAAACAGTCACTTGGCATGCTGGGCATGCACGGCACGCTGGAAGCCAATATGGCGATGCAAAATTGCGACGTGCTGCTGGCAGTGGGCGCACGTTTTGATGACCGCGTGGTCGGCAATGTTGAGCACTTCAATCAGGAAAAACGCAAGATCATCCATATCGATATTGACCCCTCATCCATTTCCAAGCGGGTGAAAGTCGATGTGCCTATTGTGGGTGACGTGGCCTATGTGTTGGGAGATTTGCTGGCCGTGTTGCATAGCAGCAAGCAAAAGAACGACTCTCAGGAACTGGCTTCATGGTGGGCAAAAATTGAAGAATGGCGCGGCAAACGCTGTCTTGGTTATAAAAACTCGGACGAAGTCATCAAGCCGCAATTCGTCATTGAAAAAATGTATGAAATCACCGGAGGCGATGCTTTCGTGACCTCGGACGTCGGTCAACACCAGATGTGGGCGGCGCAACATTACAAATTCAACAAACCGCGTCGCTGGATTAATTCCGGAGGGTTGGGCACCATGGGTTTCGGGTTGCCCGCAGCAATGGGAGTGCAGATGGCCCATCCCGATGCAACAGTTGCCTGTGTTACGGGCGAGGGTAGCATTCAGATGAATATTCAGGAATTGTCTACCTGTAAACAATTCCGCTTGCCCATCAAAATCGTTGCCTTGAATAATCGTTATCTGGGTATGGTGCGCCAGTGGCAGGAGTTTTTCCACGGCAACCGCTATTCTGAATCCTACATGGATGCGTTGCCTGACTTTGTGAAACTGGCCGAGGCTTATGGGCATATTGGCATGCGGATTGACAAGCCATCGGATGTTGAGCCGGCACTAAAAGAAGCCTTCGCGCGCAAGCATGATTTGGTCTTCATGGATTTCCATACCGACCCAACCGAAAACGTGTTTCCCATGGTTCCCGGCGGCAAGGGTTTGTCTGAAGTAATCTTGGCGGAGGACTTGTAAAATGCGTCATATCATTTCTCTGCTGATGGAAAATGAAGCGGGCGCTTTGTCGCGCGTGGCCGGCCTATTTTCGGCACGGGGTTATAATATCGAATCCCTGACCGTAGCCCCGACTGAAGATCCAACCTTGTCGCGCATGACCATCGTCACCAACGGTTCCGATGAAGTCATCGAGCAGATCAATAAACAACTCAATAAACTGATAGAAGTTGTTGCCGTGATGGATCTGAGCGAAGGCGAGCACCTTGAACGTGAATTAATGCTGGTCAAGGTGCGTGCGGTGGGCGAGGTACGCGAGGAGATGAAACGCATGGCTGACATTTTCCGGGGGCGTGTCATCGATGTTTCAGACAAAACCTACACCATAGAACTGACCGGCACCGGCTCCAAGCTGGACAGTTTTCTGCAAGCCATAGATCGTAGCCTGATTCTGGAAACCGTTCGCACAGGTGCATCCGGCATCGGTCGCGGTGATCGAATTTTAAAACTATAACAAATTTTTACTTATCTTAATTTAACAAAGAGGCCAACATGAAAGTTTATTACGACAAAGACGCAGACCTTTCCCTGATCAAAGGCAAACAAGTCACCATTATCGGTTACGGCTCCCAAGGTCACGCCCATGCACAAAATCTGAAAGAGTCCGGTGTGAACGTTACAGTCGGGTTGCGCAAGGGTGGTTCTTCCTGGGCAAAAGCTGCGGCTGCAGGCCACAAGGTTGCCGAAATTGCCGATGCTGTTAAGGGCGCTGATGTAGTGATGATATTGCTGCCGGATGAGAGCACCCCGCAAATATATCACGCTGACGTGGAAAAGAACCTGAAGTCCGGCGCTGCTTTGGCGTTCGCCCATGGCTTTAATATTCACTACAACCAGATCGTGCCTCCCGCCGATGTGGACGTGATCATGATTGCCCCCAAAGGCCCCGGCCATACCGTACGTTCCGAGTACGTCAAGGGTGGCGGTGTGCCCACGCTGATCGCGATTTATCAGGATAAATCAGGCAAAGCCAAGGACATCGCCCTGTCTTATGCCGCTGCCAATGGCGGCACCAAAGGTGGCGTGATTGAAACCAATTTCCGCGAAGAAACTGAAACCGACTTGTTCGGCGAACAGGCTGTATTGTGTGGCGGCGCTGTCGAATTGGTCAAAGCAGGTTTCGAAACCCTGACCGAAGCAGGCTACGCTCCTGAAATGGCTTATTTCGAATGTCTGCATGAATTGAAACTGATTGTTGACCTGATGTACGAAGGTGGCATTGCCAACATGAACTACTCCATTTCGAACAACGCAGAGTATGGCGAATATGTAACCGGTCAGCGAGTGATTGGCGATGAAGCCCGTGCTGCCATGAAGGAATGCCTGAAGAATATTCAAAATGGCTCTTACGCCAAACAATTCATTCTGGAAGGCCGTACCAACTATCCGGAAATGACTGCACGCCGCCGTTTGAACGCTGAACATCCAATTGAAGTTGTGGGTGGTCAATTGCGCGCCATGATGCCCTGGATTGGCAAAAACAAACTGGTTGATCAGTCTAAAAACTAAGTAATGGGTTAAGGGGGAAGGGGAAGGGTCAAAGCAAAACCTTCCCTTATCCCCGCTTTGCTTTTCACCCTTCCCCCTTTACCCGTGTCCCTAATCTATGAACTCATATCCCCACCCCATCATTGCCCGCGAGGGCTGGCCATTCCTGGCGATTGCGCTGATTCTGGCTATTGGTGCCACTGTCTGGTGCGCCGCGTGGTCTATTCCGTTATGGATCATCGCACTGTTTGTGTTGCAATTCTTCCGCGACCCGGCACGTGAAATTCCACAGCAAAAAGACGCTGTACTGTCACCGGCGGATGGCCGTATTGTTAAAGTGGAGCGCACTCGCGACGAATATTTGCAACGCGATGCCATCAAAGTCAGCGTGTTCATGAACGTGTTCAACGTGCACTCCAACCGCAGCCCGGTTGATGGGACCGTCCAGCAAGTATGGTACAACCCCGGAAAATTTATCAACGCTGATCTGGATAAAGCGTCAACCGAAAACGAGCGCAATGCCATCTGGCTGAAAACCACTAACGGACAGGATGTAACCAGTGTGCAAGTTGCCGGGCTGATAGCCCGTCGTATCTTGTGTTACGTCAAGGCCGGAGACGTGCTTGCCCGTGGTCAGCGTTACGGATTCATCCGCTTCGGCTCGCGCGTTGATGTGTACCTACCGCTAACAGCTACCGTCAAAGTTGCAATTGGTGATAAAGTATCGGCCACGACCACCATTCTGGCCCAGCTCTAATGCCCGATTTGAATCATCGTAAACCTATAGACCTTCGTCGGCGCGGCATCTATCTGCTGCCCAACCTGTTTACCACGGCGGCACTGTTCGCCGGGTTTTATGCCATTGTGCAGGCGATGAATAGCAGCTTTACCAATGCCTCCGTAGCCATTTTTGTTGCCATGGTATTGGATGGGCTGGATGGCCGCGTGGCACGCATGACCCATACCCAGAGTGAGTTTGGCGCGGAATACGACAGCTTGTCTGACATGGTGTCGTTCGGTGTAGCTCCTTCCCTGATTATTTACGAATGGGCATTAAAGGGCCTCGGTAAATGGGGCTGGTTTGCCGCTTTCATTTATTGCGCAGGAACGGCATTGCGTTTGGCGCGCTTCAACACCAACATTGAAATCGTTGATAAAAATAATTTCCAGGGTCTGCCCAGCCCGGCTGCAGCCGCGTTAGTTGCCAGTTTTGTCTGGGTAATGATGGACAACCATTTCACCGGTGACCAGCTTCGCTGGTACGCCTGCGCACTCATCACTTTTGCCGGCATCACTATGGTCAGCAATCTCAAGTTTTACAGTTTCAAGTCAATCAATATGAGAAAGAGTGTCCCTTTCATCGTGATTTTCCTGTTTGCTCTGTCTTTCATTCTTATTTCGGTTGACCCGCCCAGCATCTTGTTCCTGCTGTTCCTGGGATATTGCCTGTCCGGTTATGTCATGGGGATACTTGAATGGCGAAAAGCCCGGCAAAACAAATCGCTTGGGGAAACCAAGCTGTAGTTCTTGTGGAGGCAAACCATGAAGAAACTAAAAAATGAAGCGGCGTTATTTAAAGAAGCCTTACTCGCCGGCGTAAAATATGCAGAAGGCCGGGGCGTGGTCGAGTTTGAACCCACCGATTCGGCAAGCGAAAAACTGCTGTATATCTACCGCTTGCTGGTTCACGATAAAGTCATTCAACCTCTCCCTGAAGAACAGGTTGCCGAAAAAACCCTGCGCCACAAACTGGCTATCTGGTATTCAAAACAATTGCCCAAAGATCACCCGCTGCTGAATTAACCCACTACTCCGGGCGCATTACCTATCCAGCGGGCTCACCACCCCCTTGCCGCCTTTGTTCAAAACGTGGGTGTAAATCATCGTAGTGGATACATCCGAATGACCGAGCAACTCTTGCACGGTGCGGATGTCGTAGCCTGATTGCAACAGGTGAGTCGCAAACGAGTGGCGAAATGTATGAGGAGTTGCGAGCGTGGTAATTTCCGCTGCCAACACAGCTTTTTTTACCGCGCGCTGAATGGTTTTTTCATCGGCATGATGCCGACGTACCACTCCAGAAAGAGGATCAACCGACAGATTTCTTGAGGGAAATATATATTGCCAGCCCCACTTCCGTCCGGCACACGGATACTTCCTGTTCAGCGCGAAGGGCATATACACTTCACCATGCCCCTTTGCCAAGTCCTCGTTATGCAACATTTTTACTCGTTCAAGTTGTTGTTTGAGTGGCTCTACCAGCGAAGCAGGCAACATGGTCACCCGGTCCTTAAATCCTTTCCCCTCACGCACCAGAATCTCGCAACTTGATACATCAACATCCTTCACACGTAGCCGCAGGCATTCCATAACTCGCAATCCGCTACCGTACAGCAAACTGGAACACAACCAAATAGTCCCCTCCAATCGTGCAAGCACGGCTCTCGCCTCATTTTGAGTCATCACCACCGGCAGTCTTTTCGGAACCTTGGCTTGAGTCACATTTTCCAGCCATGGCAATTCGACTTGCAATACCTCCTTGTACAAAAATAACAGTGCACTTTTTGCCTGATTCTGCGTGGAAGCCGAAACCGAACGCACCACCGCCAGATGCGATAAAAAAGCCTCAATTTCAATAGCCCCCAACTCTTTCGGGTGACGCTTGCCATGAAACCAGATAAAGCGTTTAATCCAATCTACATAGACCTGCTCCGTGCGTAAACTATAATGTTTTACGCGCAAATGGGCTACAACCTGATCAAGCAGCTTGGGAGGGGGAGGCAAGGCTGGTGATGCAACCATCTGAGGTGTGTTTCCGGTTGCAATATTGCAAGTTAATGTGTGTCAACTTACGCTACTGACTGATATTAAGCAAGTTTTATTTATAAATGGCAGAATAGGCACCTGTCCTGATAAAAGATTAGGGCTTTTATTGGGGCCTACTTAACGTTAGCCGCCTTGAGCAATTTGCGCACTTTCCGCATTCCGTTGTAGCTTGGACGTGCTGTGGTTCTGGCTGAGATTGTCTGACGCACGACTCCAGTGAGGGTGCGTTGCTTTATCGTTTGCGTGTCGCTCGACTCTTTTTATGAGCAGTGGACCTTGGCATTTCGAGCCCTTTTTTCGTGCGCTTGCCCTTGTAGCGTTCACCGGAAATTGTTGGTGCGGTTGATGTTTGCAGTTTTTTGTCGCGCTTCTTTGCCAAGAGTCGGCTAACCTTACATTCGAGAGGGACTGGTCGATAAAGCCGACCAGCCCCTCAATTTAACGTTAGGCTTCGGTAATATGGCCAGCACTTATCCATCGCTTACAGTTCAATTACCGCCCGAAGCCACGCCGGAGCGCTTGGTATCAATCGAACGAGCAGAAGAACTGCTGAGCGTAGGCAGTAAGGCTGGAGAGTCGTTATATGGAGCATCGCGGCATGGCTGGCTGGCGTGGGCTGTCCGCACGATTGCAGAGCGATATGCCATAGAAAATCTCGGATTTCTGTATTGTGAGCCATGGCTCGCATCAGAGGGGTGCTGCGCGTTTCTTCTTCAGAGCGCAGATATCGATCAGGTTATTCATGCAATTTCCCGCGTGCTCGCTCGCGCAGAGTCGCATCCCGCAGAATTCGCTGAAATACTGCAAGATGGGTACGACACAGACGATATACTCGGTTACCTTCGTTCCGCAACAGGCTATACCTTGCAATATATATCATCGTATGTATAATGCGAACCATGAACTTCACATGGCGAGAATCCAAGCGTAAGACCAACTTAAAAAAACACGGATTAGACTTTGCTGATGCTGAAAAGGTCTTTGCTGGCCCGATGGCGGTGTTCGAAGACACGAGTGCGGATTACGGCGAGCAACGTTGGATCGGTATCGGTCTTCTGGATTTTTTGGTGGTACTAATCGTGCATGTTGAATTTGATGGGACAATTCATATTATTTCCATGAGGAAGGCAGACAGTGATGAAACAAACCTCTTCTACCAAACATATTTCTGACGATGCTCCCAAGCTGAAAGCCAGTGATCTAGCGCGTGCCAAATTACGGGTGGGTCTGAAAGATGTCAGCCGCGAGGAATTTTCAACGGCGTTAAATACCCAACTTGGCAAGCAGCGTGTCTCGATCATGCTGGACGGTTCAGTCATCGCGTTCTTTAAAGCCAAGGCCGGAGAGCGCGGATACCAGACCCTCATCAATCAGGCACTTCACCAAGCCATGACGGGCGAACAGATTGAATCCATGCTGCGCCGAGTGATCCGCGAAGAACTGCATCCGGTGTAATTCTTCGTAGTGAAAAGCCTAACGATTAAGGTTAGATCGTGATCGCGAAGCGAGCCACGATCTGAACCGTTTGTTGGACGAGCCCGGTGGGGTCTCACAAACGTTATGCAAATATCTCCCAAATCCGGCCTCGCAACGAAGGGCTGA
>Ga0316223_1002770_pt1 | contig 13793 bp, 8 predicted proteins | sample TBH18009metaG_FD_206007 | JGI IMG/M metagenome (GOLD analysis project Ga0316223, IMG submission 206007) | Freshwater microbial communities from Trout Bog Lake, Wisconsin, USA - TBH18009 | ecosystem: Environmental > Aquatic > Freshwater > Lake > Hypolimnion/Profundal zone | place: USA: Wisconsin...
CGGATGCCTCCCACCAGCTCCGCAAAGATGCGCAGCGTGTCCTGCAGCGTGTCCACCGTGTCAAACAGCGGCTCCTTGTCTTCCTGGTTGTCCTTGTTGTAGGCCAGGGGTTGGCCCTTCATGAGCGTGATCAGTCCCATCAGGTGGCCGACCACGCGACCGGTCTTGCCGCGCGCGAGTTCCGGCACATCCGGATTTTTCTTCTGCGGCATGATGGAACTGCCCGTACAAAAACGGTCTGCCAGATCGATAAAGCCAAAGCTCTGGCTCATCCACAGAATCAGCTCTTCCGACAGGCGGCTGATGTGCACCATGGCCAGCGACGCGGCGGCGCTGAATTCAATGGCAAAGTCACGGTCACTGACCGCATCCAGGCTGTTCTGGCACACGCCTTCCATGCCCAGCGCGGTGGCGACCCGTTCGCGGTCCAGCGGATAGCTGGTACCGGCCAGTGCGGCGGCGCCCAGCGGCAGGCGGTTGACACGGCGACGCACATCCTGCATGCGCTCGGCGTCGCGGCTGAACATTTCCACGTAGGCCAGCATGTGGTGGCCAAAGCTGACGGGCTGGGCGACCTGCAAATGGGTGAAGCCCGGCAGGATGACCTCCACATTTTTTTCGGCAATGTCCACCAGCGCCGTCTGCAACGCCAGCAGCAGACCGGAAATCACGTCGATTTCGCCGCGCAGCCACAGCCGCACGTCGGTTGCCACCTGGTCGTTGCGGCTGCGCCCGGTGTGCAGGCGCTTGCCGGGGTCGCCCACCAACTGGGTCAGGCGCGCTTCAATATTCAGGTGCACGTCCTCCAGGTCCAGCTTCCATTCGAAGCTGCCGGTTTCAATTTCGCTGCGCACCGTGGCCATGCCATCCTGAATGGCGGCGTGGTCGGCCGGACTGATGATGCCCTGGGCTGCCAGCATGTCGGCGTGCGCCAGGCTGCCGGTAATGTCAGCCTGCCACAACCGCTTGTCGAACGTGACACTGGAGGTGTAGCGCTTGACCAGGTCGCTCATGGGTTCAGAAAACAGTGCAGACCAAGCCTGTGATTTGTTGGCGAGTTGGTTGTCGGAGGGCTGGGTGGACATGATGGGTTGTGAGCGGCGTGCCTGAGCGGCACAATTCCGAGAGACATGGAAGATGTGCAAATTTTATCGGGGTTCCGGGGCGTGTTACGGGTTCAGTACGACGCACCGGCCCAAACCGCGTCGGTTATTGATGCCAGTCAGCCGCAGGCGCCACCGTGGACGGGCGCCTTGCGTGTGTTACTGGTGGGCCGCGAGGGGCAAGCGCTGGCGCATCTGCGCACGCTGTTGGCTGCGTGCCACACACCAGCTGCCGTGGTGGTGGGACAGGCCAGCGACGCCGTGGCAGCCGTGCACTGCGCACAGCACCAGGCGTTTGACCTGGCCCTGATCGACCTGCAGTGCGTGGGGGACGACGTCCTGGCGCTGGCCAGGTCACTGCGCAGTCTGGCCCGTGCCCCTGCGCTGGTGGTGGTCAGCTCCGACATGACGCATGCCCAGACCGCGTTTGATCTGGAGGCCACGGACTTCCTGGGTAAGCCACTGCAATTGGCGCGCCTGCAACTGGCGTTGAACAAGGTCGTACGTAGCGTGCCGTGGCACACTGCCTGTGCAATGGCGGGGCTGCAGAGGCAGGAATCGCCGCTATCGCAGGTGTGCGATGCGCCGGATCCGGTGCTGGTGGTGCAGGACCGGCAGGGCAGTGAGCGCATTCCTGTGGAAACCATCCTGTACTTCAAGGCCGAACACAAGTACGTAACGGCGCGCACCGCCTGTCGCAGACTGGTGCTGGACGCCTCGCTGGCCCAATTGCAGGCCCGCTTTGGAACCTGCTTTCTGCGCATTCACCGCAATGCCCTGGTCGCACGCTACGCGGCGCGCGCCCTGCAGCCGTTGCACGGCGCCCAAGCCGGGCAACGCTGGGCACTGCGCCTGGACGGCGTGGACGAACGCCTGCCGGTGGCGCGCCGCCACCTGACGGCGCTGCGGGCCTGGCTGGCCCGAACCTAACCCGTGTTGCGCAGACCGGCTGCGATGCCGTTGATGGAAATATGAATACCGCGCTGCACGCGCTCGTCGGCAATGCCGGCCCGGTAACGACGAATCAGTTCCACCTGCAAATGGTGCAGCGGATCAATGTAGGGAAAACGGTGGCGGATGGAGCGCTGCAGTGCCGCGTTGTTGGCCAGTCGCTGCTTGTCGCCGGTAATTTGCGCCAGTGCCTGCGCCGTGGCGTGCCACTCGGTTTCGATCGCGGCAAAAATGGTTTTGCGCAAACGCGCGTTGCTTACCAGCTCGGCATAGCGCCGCGCCAGCGCCAGGTCGCTTTTGGCGATCACCATGTCCATGTTGGACAGCAGCGTGCGGAAAAATGGCCACTGGCGGTACATGCGCTGCAGCAGTGCCAACCGCTCGCGGCTCTGCTCCGGCGTGTCGGCGCGGATAAACGCCGTCACTGCGGAGCCAAAGCCAAACCAGCCCGGCAGTGTCAGGCGGCACTGGCCCCAGCTAAAGCCCCAGGGAATGGCGCGCAGGTCTTCAATGCGTTGCGACGGCTTGCGCGAGGCCGGGCGCGAGCCGATATTGAGTTCGGCGATTTCGCGCAGCGGTGTGGCACTGAAAAAATATTCCGTGAAGCCCGGTGTTTCGTACACCAGGGCCCGGTAGGCGCCCATACTGTGCGCCGACAGCTCGGCTGCGGCGGCCAAAAAAGCCTTGCTGGCTGACTTGGTGGGTTGCAGCAAGGTGGCTTCCAGCGTGGCCGCCACCAGCGTCTCCAGGTTGCGTCGACCAATTTCCGGATTGGCATATTTGGAGCCGATGACTTCGCCTTGCTCGGTGAGCCGTATCTGGCCGCGCACCGTGCCCGGTGGCTGTGCCAGAATGGCTTGGTAGCTCGGGCCACCGCCGCGACCCACCGTGCCGCCGCGCCCGTGAAACATGCGCAGCTTGATCTGGTGGCTGGTGGCGAGCTGCTCGAACAGCTCGACCAGCGCAATTTCGGCGCGGTAGAGCTCCCAGTTGCTGGTGAAAATGCCGCCGTCCTTGTTGCTGTCCGAATAACCCAGCATGATGTCCTGCTCGCCGCCGCTGCGCCGCACCAGTTCGGCCACGCCGGGCAGGGCGTAGAAGTCACGCATGATGGGCGCGGCGTTGCGCAGGTCTTCAATGGTTTCGAACAACGGCACCACGATCAGATCGTTTGTACCTTGCGCATCCAGCGTGCCGCGCAGCAGCCCCACTTCTTTTTGCAGCACCAGCACTTCCAGCAAATCACTGACTGTTTCGGTGTGGCTGATGATGTAGTGGCGAATCGACTCACGGCCGTAGCTGCGGTGCATCTGGCCCGCCATCGTGAAAATGGCCAACTCGGCTACCGTGTGTTCGCTGTACTGCGCGCCATGCACGCGCAGCGCGCGCGCATCATTGAGCAGGCGCAGCAGCAGCGCGCAGCGCGCCGCTTCGTCGAGGGCGCTGTAATCGTCACTGATGCGTGCAGTTGCCAACAGTTCGGCCACCACCATTTCGTGCTTGTCCGAACTCTGGCGCAGGTCTACTGTCGCCAGGTGAAAACCGAAGACGTCGACCGCACGCATCAGCGGGCGCAGGCGCTGCGCTACCAGCGCCTCGCCGTGGTTCTCTTTCAGCGACTGTTCGATCACGCGCAGGTCGGCCAGAAAATCTTCCGCCACCGCATACGGATTCTGTGGCGCCACCGCATGGCGGGCCGCTGTGGTTCCGGTGAGGGTTTCCAGCGTGGCGGCCAGACGTGCATACACACCGGTTAGGGCGCGCCGGTACGGCTCGTCACTGCGGTGTTCGTTGCGGTCGGGCGAGTGGTCCGCCAGTGCCTGCATGGCGTCACTACAGGGATTCAGCCGCGCCGACATGGACAGCTCGCCACCCAGGTAGTGCACTTCTGTCAGGTAATGCCGCAGCGCCACCTCGCTTTGGCGGCGCAGCGCGTATTCCAGCGTCTGCGCGCTCACGTTCGGGTTGCCGTCGCGGTCGCCGCCAATCCACTGGCCCATGCGCAGAAAGCTGTGTACCGGCTGGTTGCCAATCAGGCTTTCCATTTCGGCATACAGCTTGGGAATCTCGCGCAGGAACGTGGCTTCGTAATAACTCAATGCGTTTTCAACCTCGTCGGCCACCGTGAGTTTGCTAAAGCGCAGCAAACGGGTTTGCCACAACTGCATGACGCGTGCGCGCATCAGTGCTTCGTTGCTGGCCAGATCACGCTGCGTCAGCGCATCCTTGCGTGTGGCGAACGCTGCGGCGCGTTGCTTGATGTCATCACGCGCGCTCAACAACTGGGCGATGTCGCGTTCCGCATCCAGAATGCTTTTGCGCTGCACTTCGGTCGGGTGGGCGGTGAGCACCGGCGCCACGTAACTCTGGGCCAGCGTTTCAGAAATGGTCTTGGGCGAAATGCCAGCCCAGCGCAGCCGCGCCATCGCCACTTCCAGGCTGCCTTCCTGCGTTTCACCAGCGCGTTCGTGCACGGCGCGGCGGCGGATATGGTGGCGGTCTTCGGCCAGATTGGCCAGATGGCTGAAATAGGTGAAGGCGCGGATCACGCTGACGGTCTGGTCACCCGTGAGGCGTTTGAGCAGTTTTTTCAGTGCGGTGTCGGCTTCCGTGTCGGCATCGCGCCGGAACGCCACCGACAGTTTGCGGATTTTTTCGATCAGGTCAAACGCGTCCTGCCCCTCCTGTTCACGAATTACGTCACCAAGAATCCGGCCCAGCAGGCGGATGTCCTCGGTCAGCGGACGTTCGTTGTCCTTGTTGCGCCGGGTGACAGTCACGGCGGCGCTGGTTGCGTCGGAAGCAGGTTCAGTTTTCATAGGTGATCATGCTAGCATCGCCGCACCCTTTATCCTCGTAAACAGGTAACTCTAGTGCAGCATTTCACCATCGCCACCCGTGAGAGCCGCCTGGCTCTGTGGCAGGCAAACCACGTTAAGGACTTGCTCGAACAGCAAGGTCATCAAGTCACGCTGCTGGGCATGACCACCCAGGGTGACCAAATTCTGGATCGTTCCCTCAGCAAAGTCGGCGGCAAGGGCCTGTTTGTCAAGGAGCTGGAGCTGGCGCTGGAAGACGGTCGTGCCGATCTGGCCGTGCACTCACTCAAAGACGTACCGATGGAGTTGCCCGACGGCTTCGCTCTGGCCTGCGTCATGCTGCGTGAAGACCCGCGCGATGCCTGGGTTTCGCCGCGCTATGCCGACTGGCGCGCGCTGCCACAGGGCGCCATAGTGGGCACCTCCAGCCTGCGCCGTACCGCCTTGTTGCGCGCGCTGCGCCCGGATCTGCGCATTCATGAATTGCGTGGCAATCTGGACACCCGTTTGCGCAAACTCGACGACGGCCTGTATGACGGCATCGTGCTGGCCGCTTCGGGCCTGAAACGGCTCGGTCTGGCAGCGCGCATCCGCAGCATTTTTGACACCATCGACATGCTGCCAGCCGCCGGGCAGGGCGCCTTGGGCATTGAAATTCGGACCGGCCGCGACGATGTCGTGGCGGCACTGGCCACCCTGGCGGACACGCCGACTTGGCTGGCCGTGACGGCCGAGCGTGAAGTCAGTCGCAGCATGGGCGGCAGCTGCTCCATGCCCTTGGCGGCGCACGCCACGTTCAGCGGGCAGACCCTCGAAATCCGGGCCGCCTGGGGCAGCCCGCAAGGCGAGCACGGCCTGGTTCAGGCCAGCGCACAGGCCACGGTTACCGACGCGCAGGTCGCGCTGCAACTGGGCGCTGACGTTGCGCAACAGTTAAAACAGGCTATTGCGGCGGCCGGACTGCAGGTCTGATGCAGCGCCTGATCGTTACGCGTCCGCGTGACCAGGCCGGTCCGTGGCTGACGGCGTTGCGGGCGGCGGGTTTCGATGCACTGGCACTGCCCCTGATTGGTATTGAAGCGGTCGTCGCGCAAGACGCGCAGGATGCGCTGGTGGCAGCCTGGCACCAGCTCCGAAGCTACGACGCCGTGTTGTTTGTCAGTGCCAACGCCGTGGTTCATTTTTTTGCCGCCCGACCGCGTGCGGTGGTCTTGCCCGAGGTGCTCGCCCCTGTGCGCCTGCTGGCCACCGGGCCGGGTAGTGTCGCGGCGCTGTTGCGTGTCGGCGTTGATCGCCGTTCGATTGACGCACCGGCTGAAGACGCTGCCCAATTCGATTCGGAAGCCTTGTGGCAGTTGGTGGCACCGCGCTTGCCCTTGCATGCGCGGGTACTGATCGTGCGTGGCGACCAGGCCCAGGTGCCGCCGCACGACCGCGCTTCATGGCCAGCTCCGGCTGCGTCGAGCGGCGTTGGGCGTGACTGGTTTGCCGAGCAAGTGCAGGCGCGCGGTGGCGTGTGCACGCATGTGGTCGCGTACCAGCGCTGCGTTGCGCACCTGGGTGCCAATGCACTGGCCTTGCTGCAGGTTGCCGCCACCGACGGTTCCATCTGGCTGTTCAGCAGCTCCGAGGCGTTGCGCAACCTGTCCAGTGTGGCGCCTGGGCAGTCCTGGCAGCAGGCACGCGCGCTTGCCACGCACCCGCGCATTGCTGCATTGGCGCGTGAAATTGGCTTTGGTCGGGTGCATGTTGCGCGCCCGGCCATCCCAGACTTGATTGCATCGATAGAATCGGTGCCATGAATTCCGAATCGGTTCCTTCGTCACCCGCTGGCCCTTCCACTTCCGCCGCTGTTTCGGCCTCGGTGATTGGCTCTGACAACCCGCTGCGGCGCTGGTTACTGGTGCTGGCTGTGCTGGCCGTGTTTGGCACGGTTGGCAGTGTGCTGGTCTGGCAGAAACTGAACAACGTGCAGCAACAACTGGCCCGCCAGAGCGCCGACTCCGGCGCCGTGGCAGCGCAGGCCAACGTCAACGCCAAGCAGGCCCAGGAGCAGGCCATGCAGACGGCCGCCAAGCTGGCGGTGACGGACGCCAAACTGGCTGAAGTGGCGTTGCAGCGCACCCAGCTTGAAGAACTGATGCAAAGCCTGTCGCGCTCACGTGATGAAAATCTGGTGGTCGACATCGAATCCTCCATCCGCCTGGCGCAGCAGCAAACCCAGCTGAGCGGCAGCATCGAGCCCTTGCTTGCGGCACTGAAAACCGCCGATGCACGCGTTTCGCGCGCCGCCCAGCCGCGCCTGGCGCAGCTGCAGCGTTCCATTGCGCGTGACGTGGCGCGTATCAAGGCGACCGCCCTGTCCGACACGCCCTCGCTGCTGATTCGGATCGATGAACTGGTGGCGCTGGTCGATGATTTGCCGCTGGCGAACGCCGTCGGTCTGGGGCATGGAGCCAGCAAAGCCACAACCCTGGGCGTTGGCGACGCGGCACCCCAGCGGCTGGGTCGCCAGCCGGACGAACCAATGTTGAACTGGTCGCTGCGCGTGTGGCAATTGTTGCGCGAGGAATTGCGCGGACTGGTGCGGGTGCGCCAGGTGGAGACACCCGAAGCCGCACTGCTGACGCCGGAACAGTCTTTCTTTGTGCGTGAAAACCTCAAGCTGCGACTGCTCAATGCCCGTCTCGGGTTGCTGTCGCGCCAGATCGATTCGGCCCGCTCCGACCTGGGCACTGCCGCCACCACCATGGGCCGCTATTTCGACGCCAGCTCGCGCAAGACACAAACCGCCACCGCGCTGTTGCAGCAAGTGCAATCGCAGATGCGTACGCTGGAGATTCCGCGCATTGACGACACTCTGGCCGCGCTGGCAACCGCCGCGGCGGGGCGCTGATCATGCGTGCCGCACTCTGGCTGGTAGGCCTGTTCGCAGTGGCTGCTGCCACCGCCTTGTTCGCTGGCAGCAACCCGGGCACGGTCACCCTGTTCTGGCCACCGTATCGGGTGGACCTGTCGCTCAATCTGGCTTTGCTTTTGCTGGCGGTTGGTATGCTGGTGTTGCACGTGGCACTGCGTGCGTTGTCGGCCATGTTCAGTATCCCGCAGCAGGCCAGGCGCTGGCGATTGCAGCAAAAGGAACGCGCCATTCAGACCGCCTTGCTCGAATCGTTGTCACACCTGTTTGGCGGTCGTTTTATTCGCGCACGCAAGTCGGCCGAGCTGGTGGTTTCGCTGGAGGCGGCGGTCAGTGACAGCGGTGTAGACCTCACTTGCGCGCACCGCTTGCGCACCGTGGCCCATTTGCTGGCGGCCGAAAGCGCGCACGCCCTGCAGGATCGCAGTGTGCGTGACAACCACCTGCAACAGGCACTACAGCAGGTTGATGCGCGCGATGCCCTGGATATGCGTGACGGCGTGTACCTGCGCGCAGCACGCTGGGCACTGGAAGACCGGGACGCGGCTCGGGCCACGGAATGGCTTGATCAACTGCCACAGGGGGCGGCGCGCCGCACCCTGGCACTGCGTTTGCGTTTCAAGACAGCACGGCTGGCCGGGCAGTCAATGCAGGCGTTGGAGATGGTGCGGTTACTCACCAAACACCGGGCGTTTTCCGAAGTCGCTGGTAAAAGCATTGCGCGTGGTCTGGCGATTGAACACCTGCGCTGCGCGCACGATGTGCTGCAGGTGCAGCGCGCCTGGAGCGATCTGGACGCCAGCGAACAAGTCATGCCCGAAGTGGCCATGCAGGCCGCCGAACGGCTGCTCGAACTCGGCGGCGAGCCGGCGCGCTCGCGCCAGTGGCTGTTGCCGATATGGAACACCCTGGTGGCGCACGGTGATCCGCACAATGTGGCGCAGCGGGTGCGGCTGGTACGCATCCTCGAAGCCGGATTTACCGTCACCGAGGGCAGTCCCGACGCCCAGTGGCTGGCCCTGATCGAATCGGCCCAAATGGCCAACCCACGGGACCTGGCGCTGCAGTACCTGGCCGGTGTGGTGTGCATGCGCCTGCAACTGTGGGGCAAGGCACAGCAACTGCTGCGCCAGTCGCTCACGCTGCCACAGGACGCCGGCCTCACACGTGACGCCTGGCGTGCGTTGGCGGCACTGGCCGAACAGCGCCAGGATCAGGCAGCGGCCAACGAAGCCTATCGCCAGGCAGCGCGCGCAGACACCCGCCGTTGACAGGCGCGTAGCCCTGGCATTGAGGTCGCCAGGCACGCCGTTGTTGGGCCGACACCACCGGGCTTGTGCCGGTGACGGATTGCCTTTTCATGGCTATTATGTATTCCCATGGCGACATTAATTGAATACCTCATCAAACTGACCGACCACCGGGAACGCGACCTGCTGGAACACACCCTGACCAAGGCGCTGATCGACTTGTTGCCACTGCAGCGCGTGGTGATTGCGCGCGTCTTCAACGAGGAGGGCGTGGGGCGCTGGCTGGACATCGCGTCGCTCGATGCCAGGGGTGGCGGCAAGGTGGTTGACCCTCTGCGGGTCGATTTCCATTCTTTGCCAGCGCTCGAAGACGCCAAAGACCGTCTGCGCTGTATTGAGACACGCAGCGTGGTCGAAGTTGCCTGGGCCGGTGAAAATGGTCCGCGCATCACCTATGTGCCGCTGTTCGAAGGACATCGCAGCGACGAAGAAGGCGTACTCGAAATCCATTCCGAGGCACCGCTGCGTGCGCAGGATTCGGAGGGCATCGACGTCTTGCTGCGCGTCTATCGCAACATGTTCCGTCTGCTCGCCTACAGCGATCGCGATGGCCTCACGGGCCTGTACAACCGCAAGTCACTTGACGACACGTTTTATAGTGCCGTGTTGGAAGAGCTCGACGAAAGTGCGCAAGCCAACATGCCCAACCCACTGGAAGCCAGAGTGGCGCCCGGTCATGAGCGACGCCATCGGGTGCCGCCTAATTACTGGCTTGGCACGGTCACGGTGGACCATTTCGGACTGCTCGGTGACCGCAGCGGGCACCTGATGGCAGAAGAGGTCCTGTTGCTGGTGGCGCGCATCCTGAGCAATACGTTTCGCACCTACGACCGTCTGTACCGCCTGGGCGGCGAGCAGTTCGCCGTGCTGATGCATTGCCCCGACGAGACCCTGGTGTTGGCAGCGTTTGAGCGCCTGCGTGCCAACCTGGAAAAGTTCAACTTTCCGCAGGTCGGTCGTGTTACCGGGTGTGGTGGATTTACCCGCATCACTGCGGAAGATTCGCCCAGCACCAGCTTGGAACGCGCCGAGCGCGCGGTTGACTACGCCCGCCGCCAGGGCGGCAACAAGGTGTTCAGTTACGCCGAATTATTGCGCCAAGGCTTGCTGAGCGACGAAGACGCCCGCGTGGGCCCGGTTGATATCTTTTAATTGACGCCGTCCGGGTCTCTGCGTGGTGGCGTAACCCGGACCGTGCAACAAAATGGGCTGCAATTGCAGCCCATTTTGTTGTGGTCTTTTGCGGTGAGCCTGGTGCTACGCCGACGTGCGTGTTGCAACCAGGCTGTTCTGCGCGCCCTTGTTACACCGCCTCGGTGCTGACCGGCGTGCGCAGATCTTTGCGTGTTTCCACCAGCACCAGCGGACCCGCATCGAGTTGGACCGGTGCCGGACGCTCACGCGGCACATGCACCGGTTGCGGCTCTGCGGCAATCAGGCTGGCCACGGCGGCGACACGCTCCGGGTCGGAATTGACCCATTGCAGGCCGGAACCGCTGGCGATCTGTTGCAGGTCGCCCTGCGGCAGTACGTAGTGCTGAACCTTGGGCATGCTGGATGCTGGCGCAGCAGCGGCAACCGCCTTGGCCACCGGTGCGGCGGTTGGTGCAGCCGCTTCAGGTAGTGCTGCCGCTGGTGCCGCTGTCACCGGTTGCGCAACGGCGTCGGCGGCGCCGCTGCTCTGACGGCTGTCATTGCCGCTGTTTTCGTTCACGGCAGCAGCACTTCCCGGAACCGCCTGCGCTTCTAGCGGCAGCGATGCCTGCAGTTGCGCATCGGTGGCGGGCGTTGCAGCACGCTCGCCTCGGCCACCCCGTTCACCACGGCCATTGCGGTCGCGGCCATAACGGTCACGGGAGCGCTTTTCACGGCCTTCGCCGTTGGCACGGGCTTCGTCATTGCCCTGGGCGAATTCCGCGTTTGGTGCGGCGACGGCCTGGTCTGTTGCACCAGCCGCTACGACGGGTGTAGAGCCGTCCTCGGCAGCCAATTCAGCGTCTTGTTGTTGCTCTGCACGCGGGCCCCGTTCACGCCGACTGCGTCCGCGTCCACCACGGCCACCTTCAGGACGCGCTTCGCCGGCATTGCCGTCCACGCCTTGTGGCGATGCGTCATTGCGCAGTTCTTGCTCCCCGTTGATGCCTTCGGTGCGTTCTACCGATTCTGTGCGTTCGCGCTCGCCACGATTGCCACGGTCATTGCGACCACGGCCCGAGCGTTCATTGCGCGGTGCCAGGTTGCCACCTTCGCTACCCAGGTTGGCACTTTCACCCGCATTGATGGCAACGCCGGTGTCGAGCGGCTTGCCTTGTGCATCGAGGCGCTCGCGTTGCGCACCACCACGTCCACCGCGACCGCCACGCTCACCGCGCTCACCGCGCTCATTGCGCGGGCCACGCTCGTCGGTGCGCGGTTCGTTATTGCGACCGTCCGCACGGCCCTCGTTGCGTCCACCGCGTCCGCCGCGACCACCGTTGCGGCCTTCATTGCGTCCGCCGTCGCGTGGATTGCGTCCATCGCGCTTGTCGTCTTGCTTGGCTGGCGCCGCAACGGGTGCAGCCACCGGTGCCGGATCGCTTCCGACCAACAGGCTTTTTAGCCAGCCGAAGAAACCCGGTGCGGCCGCTGCCGGTGCCTTGGCAGGCACGGCTGCAGCTGCCGCCACAGGGGCCACAGCCTTGCTGACTTCCGCCTTGGGCGGTGCTGCCGGGGCCGGTGCGTCCGGCAGCACGCCCTTGATTACGGGCGACTGCTTGTTGGTGGGCTCTTGTGAACGGCGGGTGACGCCGCTGGTGTCGTCGAGCTCATCGGCCAACTTGTAGCTGGCTTCGATGTTGTCCAGGCGCGGGTCGTCGTGCTTGAGGCGTTCCAGGCGGTAGTTGGGTGTTTCCAGCGTTTTGTTGGGAACCATCAGCACATTGATGCGCTGCTTGAGTTCGATTTTGGCGATTTCCGTGCGCTTTTCGTTCAACAAGAATGAAGCCACATCGACCGGCACCTGGCACAGCACGGAGGCCGTGTTGTCCTTCAGCGACTCTTCCTGGATGATGCGCAGAATTTGCAGCGCGCTCGATTCGGTGTCGCGGATGTGGCCAGAGCCACCGCAGCGCGGGCACGGAATGGAAGCGCCTTCGGACAGCGCCGGGCGCAGGCGCTGGCGGCTCATTTCCATCAGACCGAATTTGCTGATGGTGCCGAACTGCACGCGTGCGCGGTCCTGGCGCAAGGCATCACGCAGGCGGTTTTCCACTTCGCGGCGGTTGCGGCTTTCTTCCATGTCGATAAAGTCGATCACGATCAGGCCACCGAGGTCGCGCAAACGCATCTGGCGTGCCACTTCGTCAGCAGCTTCCAGGTTGGTGCGGGTGGCGGTTTCCTCGATGTCGCCGCCCTTGATGGCGCGGGCCGAGTTGACGTCGACCGACACCAGGGCTTCCGTGTGGTCAATCACGATGGCGCCGCCGCTGGGCAACTGCACCGTTCGCGCATAGGCGGATTCAATCTGGTGCTCAATCTGGAAGCGGCTGAACAACGGTGCGTCGTCGCGGTAGCGTTTGACGCGCGATGCCTGTTCCGGCATCACGTGCGCCATGAACTGCTGCGCCTGTTCGAACACATCGTCAGTGTCGATCAGGATGTCGCCGATGTCGGCATTGAAATAGTCGCGGATGGCGCGGATCACCAGGCTCGATTCCTGGTAAATCAGGAACGCGCCCTTGCCCGTTTTGGCTGCGCCATCAATGGCGTTCCACAGTTTGAGCAGGTAGTTCAAGTCCCATTGCAGTTCCGGTGCACTGCGGCCAATGCCAGCGGTGCGGGCAATGATGGACATGCCGTTCGGGTATTCCAGTTGGTCCAGCGCTTCCTTCAGCTCCGAGCGCTCGTCGCCTTCAATGCGGCGCGAGACACCACCGCCGCGCGGGTTGTTCGGCATCAGCACCACATACCGGCCAGCCAGCGAAATGAAGGTGGTGAGCGCCGCGCCCTTGTTGCCCCGCTCTTCTTTTTCAACCTGAACCATCAGTTCCTGGCCTTCGCGGATGGCGTCCTGAATGCGGGCGCCGCCGGCAGCGACGCCAGCCTGGAAAAACTGGCGCGAAATTTCCTTGAACGGCAAAAAGCCATGGCGCTCTTCGCCGTAATCGACAAAACAGGCTTCCAGGGACGGCTCCACACGCGTCACTATGGCTTTGTAAATGTTGCCCTTGCGTTGTTCGCGACCTTCGATTTCGATCTCGTAGTCGAGCAGTTTTTGTCCGTCGACAATGGCCAGGCGGCGTTCTTCAGCCTGCGTGGCGTTGATTAGCATCCGTTTCATGGATTGCATCCTTCTTCAGTAAGTACATGCCCGAAATGGGCGCACGATGCCTGGACTGACGAAGTGAAACGAGGAGGAATTGCCGGAGAACCAGGACGTCAAACGTGACGTCGAAGTGTAGGCACGTGGATGGGAACGAGGGGTTGCGTTTGTGAACCGGTCTGGCGTGAGTAGACTGATTGCACCGGACTTGAGCGGGCTGTGGACGCAGGCACATACCGCAGCGGCGCACAGGCGCGCAGCAGGTAGATGGCAATTTGTCTCCACAACACAAACATCTCGTTTTTATCCGCACGCGAATCAGAGATTTGCGTGCTTTGGGTATTCCGTATCAGGGTTTCAATTCGTCGGCCTGAACGACTGGCGGACTGCCAT
>Ga0316223_1002776_pt1 | contig 13760 bp, 12 predicted proteins | sample TBH18009metaG_FD_206007 | JGI IMG/M metagenome (GOLD analysis project Ga0316223, IMG submission 206007) | Freshwater microbial communities from Trout Bog Lake, Wisconsin, USA - TBH18009 | ecosystem: Environmental > Aquatic > Freshwater > Lake > Hypolimnion/Profundal zone | place: USA: Wisconsin...
GTCCGCGCCGCCTTGCTCAGCCGGTGGTTTGACGCCTTCTGGCAAGCTCCCAAATCCGTGCTCAATGTCACAACCGCTGCCGCGTGACCTTCCCCCTCGCCTTGCCAGAGGGTTTGTCCTACACCCGCCCTGACCAGCGGTGATTGATAGTGGTTGACCGAAGGGAGGCTGGCTGTTAGGAAGTTCATGATCATGACCACCTCGAACACCACTCCAGGCCACGGGGGCCACGGCCCCCTGCCTCCGGGTAAAACCGGCGACACCCCGATTGGGGTGGTAATTGTGGAGGATCATGAGCTGATGGCCGAGGTGCTGGGGACCTGGATCAACGCACAGCCGGGGTTGCGGCTGCTGGGGCATGCCCTGGATGGGGAAGCGGGCCTGGAGCTTTGCTTGCGGATGAAGCCCGGCTTGGTGCTGCTGGACGTCGATCTGCCCATGATGGATGGGTTGGAATTGGCGGCGCGGTTACGCGCCGAATTGCCCAAAGCCAGGCTGTTGGCGTTGACGGGCCGGCAAGACGCTTACACCATCTGGCGGGCGCTCCACTGCGGCCTTCACGGGTTCGTCGACAAAGGCCAACCCATCGAGATACTGTTGGAGGCGGTGCGCGCCGTCAATGAGGGGAAGACCTATTTTAGTCCGCTCTTTCTCAAAATCCATGCGGAATGGCTCTCCGGGCCTGATGCTTTTCAGAAGATCCTCAGCGATCGCGAGCAGGCCATCCTCAAGCGCCTCGCGGTGGGTGAATTGGATCCCGAGATTGCCAAGGCTTTGGCGATCACGCCCGGCACGATCCATGCCCACCGACGCAATATTCGCCTCAAATTGGGGCTGCACAATGATCGTCAGTTAGTGGCTTACGCCCGGCGCTGGGGACTGGACGCGGGACGGGGCGCCTGGAAACCCCCCGGCCGCTCATCGGGCGAGCGGGACTGACCTGGAGATTTCATGGTCTGCTGGACGGTTGGCAGCCGTGCCCCCGTGGCGCGGGCTTTCTAGCCGGCCGCTCCGCCGACTTTCCAGTCGGCAGGGTGAACCAAAGGGTGTTGCCGTGTCCGGGCTGGCTCTCCACCCCGACGCGGCCGCCATGGGCTTCCACCGCGAGCTTGCAGAAAGCCAAGCCCAAGCCGTTACTGACGTCTCGCTGGTGCAGCTCCATTGGGCTGAACTTCTCGAAGACGATTTGATGCTGTTCCGGCGGAATAGCGGAACCCGAGTCCGAGATGGATACACGAACCTGGTCACGGTGGCCGGCCACCGCCAGGGCAACCTTCCCGGTTTGGGGAGTGAGTTTATAGGCATTGGTCAGCAGAGTCACCAGCACCCGGCTTATGAGCTCAGGGTCGTAAGCCAGCGGCAAGGACGGTGGCGCCTGGAGTTCGACCCGCCGGGTGCCCGCCAAGGCCGCCAGCGACCGCACCGCCGCGGCCACGGTTGCCACCAAGTCCAGGTTTTGCCGGTACAGGGGCAATCCGCCGGCTTCCCACAGGCTCAGATCCCGCACTCGGTCCGCCATCGCGGCCAAGTCCGCCATCGCGCGCTGCGCGTAATCGAGGGCGGCCAAACCGGCCCGCTGACCGGCCAGGGGTGGCGGTTGGAGCAAGGCCAGAGCGGCCTTAAGGGCCATGAGCGGGGACCGCATGTCCTGCCCCACCAGACGTTCCAGGCCGTGCTTTGCCCGCTCCAATTCCTGGAGGTGGCCTTCATATTCCCACAACCGGCGTGCCTGGCGGCGTAGCTCTAAATGCGCCCACACCCGCGCCTCGACCTCCTCCAGGTGGAAGGGCCGGGTCAAATAATCCGCTCCACCCGCAGAGAAAACCTTGGCTTTATCGATCTCCCCATCGGGCGCGGAGACCAACAGGACCGGAATCGCCTGCGTTGCCAAATCCGCTTTGAGCCGGGCGCACACCTCGTAACCGTCCAGGCGTGGCAGGTTGACGCCCAGAAGGACGAGGTCGGGCGGCTCGCGGCGGGCCAAGGCTAACGCCGCGGGACCGTTCGAGACCACGCGGACGTTCAAAGACTGCCTATTAAATAGGTTTACCAGAAGCTTGAGCGTGGCGGGCGAGTCAACGGCTACCAGCAGGTTTCCGTCGGATCGCAATCCGCAAGGTTTCATCAACCGGTTCATTCACCTCAACACGTTCGCTCGGCTGCCGACGTCAGGAGACGGTTGCCCCGCCCAAAATCGGGCCGGGTCCACCTCCTGCGTCGGCCTCCACCCCCCCATCCCCGACGCGTGGCCAACTCAAGAATTCTGGTTGGCACCTTGGCTTGACGAAAGCGACTCGTCGCGTGTCAGGGTAGAATACTCCACCGGCGCCGAGGCCAGCGACCTCCGGGCGGCGGATCTCTGCGGCCTCGCCTCGACGGGGGAAACGGTGGCGGGCTCGGCAGTCCACAGCAGTTTACGGCTGCGGGAAGGGTGGCGCATTTTGCGCAGGGCGCTGGTCTCAATTTGGCGAATCCGCTCGCGGGTCACCCCAAGCTTTCGGCCCGCCTCTTCGAGGGTGATGGGCTGGTTGCCGCCGAGTCCGAAACGCAACTCGAGCACCTGACGTTCCCGGCCGCCCAGGCTGGCGAGCACGCCTGCCAACGCCTCCTGGATCTGGCTCAAGCCGCCGGCCATCCCGGGCTGTTCGACCGATTCATCCTCGATGGCATCCCCCAAGCAGGAATCCCCCTTTTCCCCCGTGGGAGCCTGGAGCGAGACAGGTTGCTGGCAGGCTGGAAAATCGGCGCGCACGCGCGCCACCGGGAGACCCAGTTCATCGGCGATTTCATCGGCCGTCGGGTCGCGCCCGAGATCCTGGAGGAGCCGTTTTTGGGCGGACATCAAGCGGCCGATGGTGGTGTGAAGGTGGACCGGGATGCGAATGAGCCGCCCCTGGTTGGCGATGGAGCGGACAATGGCCTCGCGGATGCCCCACATGGCGAACGTACAGAAGCGAAAACCGCGTCGATAGTCGAAGCGTTCAACGGTCTTCATGAGGCCCACATTACCTTCCTGGATCAGATCCAGAAAGGGAAGCCCCGTATGGGTATACCGCTTGGCGACATGCACCACCAGGCGGAGATTGGCCATCACCATTTCATGCTTGCCCCGATCCGCCTCGGCGGCCAAAACGTTGAGCCGGGCGCAAGCCTGGAAGTAATTCGAGGCGGGCATCCGCACCCGGCGCTGAAGCGCCTGCACCCGCTGGAAGGCCTCGCGCGGGGAGAGTGGCTCGGAGGACTCGTCGGCTTCGGAAACCGGCCGGCCAGCCAGCTGCTTTTGGCGCCGGGTCTCGGCCACGATCAAGACATGAAAACTGACCAACAACTCCCGGCGAACCTGTTCCGCCACGAGGATCATTTCCTGGGCCACCTCCGGCCGGAAGCGGAAGTCCTCCAAACGCCGGCGCAATTCCTCGTCGTTCCCTTGGCAACGCTTGAACCAACGCTCTCGCTCGACCCGGGTGGTGGCCTTCTGGAACGCGGCGTAGTCGCGGTCCGCTTTCGCATCCAGCTCGCGGACGGTTTTCACCAGGTCGGCCAGGTGAAGGAGATAGTCATCGCGGCACTGGAGCTGCGCCTCGCAAACCACACGATCCATCCGGGCTCCTGGCGCATCCGCCAACAGCTTCTCCGCCAGCGCCAAGTGCTCCTGGGCGATGAATCCCAGTCCAAACAAAACCTGGCGCAGCTCGTTCTCGGCCTCCTCGATATGCTGGAAAATGCCAATCTCCTCCTTGTGGGTCAACGATCGCATCCGGCGCACGTCGTTCAGATAGAGCCGCAACGGATCATCCAGACTGTCGAGCCGCAGGCGCCTTCCTTCCTCCTCCGTCTTGAGTTCTTCGGCGGGGTCGAGGTCGCTTGCCTCGACAATCTCAACCCCGTGTTCGCGCAACTGGGAATAAATGGCTTCCAGGTTTTCGGGAGCCAGCAGCGGCTCGGGCAGCGCCCCATGGATGTCGTCAGTGGTTAGGCAGCCACGACGCTGGGCGACTCGGCAGAGCTCGCGTACGGCGGCAGCCTGGCCCATCGGCTGACCCATCTGGGGCGGCACCGGCAACCCGGCAGAAGCAACTCGATCGATCAGAGGCCTGGTTTGGTAGTGGTTTTGCATTTCAATTCGCAGTGTTCTGCCTTAGGTTCGCCCCTTGGCAGCGATCTAGGAAGCGTCCAAACTACCATTATTATGGTAACGGCCATGCGGAAGGCCGCCCCGCCAGAACGGGAAACTCGCAACGGCAGACACGAAACGGCGAACCGGATCCAGTCGGAACCGGAGTTCGCCGCATGCATCAGTGCTGGTAACTCTCCCGCCTCAGCTCCGGCACCCGGTCAAATTCGGCTCCAGCCTTTTTCCTTCCTTCATCAGCTCGTCTAGCGTGAGTTCGGTCCGGCGATATGCCGCCTCCCGGCCCAGGACCGCCGTCAGGGTGGACCGCGCCGACGGGGCGACGGTCGGGTTCGAGTAATCTCCCTTGATAATGCTATCGGCGAACTCGGCGATGTTCACCACCGCGCCGCTGGTATAGAGGTCTCCGACCTTGGCGTTGATCGCGGTTTCCGGTCCGCGCACGGTCACGCCAGTGTAGTAATCCGCGTCGATGAACCCGTTGGCCCCAAAGACGCGGGCGCGGATTTCGTCCTTGACCATCGGGATGCTCTGGATGCAGGTGAACGAAAGCACCAGGTCGTCCGGGAACCAATAAGTCACCGCAAAGTGGTCGTAAATGCTGCCGGCTGGCCGCACCTTGCGCCCGCCCACACCGCGCGCCCGCAACGGGGCGGCGTTGATGATCCAGGTGGCCACATCCAGCGAGTGGATGCTCTGCTCGACAATAAAATCCCCAGAGAAGGGCAGTGAGAAATACCAGTTTCGCAACTGCTCCTCCGGCGTGGCCGGCGGGACGCCGCGCCCGCCGCCCGACCACGGATAATGCGCCTCCGCCAGGACGAGTTTGCCGATCGCGCCTTGGTGGACGGCGCCGACGGCCTGGCGGAAACTCGGGTCGGCCCGCGTTTGGAAATCCACCCGGAACACCTGCTTCCGCGCCGTTGCCCGCTGGCCGGACTCGGCGATAGTTTGGCAACCGGGCGCGTCCACGGCCACCGGCTTGGCCAGATAGACATGTTTGCCGGCGTCCACCGCGTCGGCTGCCTGTCGCGGATGGAAATAGGGCGGCGTCTCGATCACCACCGCATCCAGTTTGCCTTCCAAGAGGCGTTGGTAGCCGGACAGACCCGTATGCCGCCGCGCGGTCTCGATCTTGAATTTATCCCCCACCGCGTCCACCCGGTCCTGGAAATAGTCGGCGCATGCCACCCACCGATACTTCCCCGAGGCGGCGAATAAATCCGCGATCCAACCGCCGCGCCCGCCACAGCCAATCAGGCCGATCTCGATGGTCGAGTTCGCCTCGGCCCCGAAAACGGTCGCCGGTTTCAATAGCGTGAACGCGGTGGCGGTGGCGGTGCCGGCGAGGAACGCCCGACGGGGTAGAGGATGGTTGGTCAGGATGCTTTTCATGGTTCGGTGTGCCGTGCGACGTGAATCATGGCGATGTTGTAGGCCGGTGACGCCCACGCGTCAAGTCAGGATGCCCGCGGCTGCCTATTGACTTCATCGGGGACCACGCCAAAATCAATTCATGAGATTTAGTTGTCTGCTGATAAGCATGGTGTCGGGTTGGGTCGTGACCGCGTCGGCCAATGATTGGCCGCAGTGGCGCGGCCTCGGCCGGGACGGTATTTCCACCGAGACGGTCAACGCCGCCTGGCCTGACAGCGGGCCGACGATGCTTTGGCGCGCCGCCGTCGGCGTCGGGTTCTCTTCGGTCGCCGTCAGCCACAGCCGGGCTTGCACGATGGGGAACACCAATGGCCAGGACACGATCTGGTGTTTCGACGCCAAGACCGGCAAAGGACTCTGGCAGCACTCCTACCCCGCCGCGCTGGATCCCCAGTATTATGAGGGGGGGCCGGGCGCGACGCCGACCATCGCCGGCGGCCGGGTGTTCACCCTCAGCAAATGGGGCGATGTCTTCTGCCTGGATGCGGCCACGGGCGCCGTGCTTTGGCAGCGCGACCTGCGCGAGGCTGGGTTGAAACCCAACCGGTGGGGTTTTGCCGGCTCACCGCTGGTCTGGGAAGACCTCGTCCTCCTGAATGCGGGCGCCGCCGGCATCGCCTTGGACTCCCGGACGGGCCGCGTGGCCTGGTCGAGCGGCACCAATGCCGCCGGCTATGCCAGCCCGGTCCTCACCAAGTCCGGCACCAATCCCGTCGTCCTCATCTTCGCCGCCAAGCACCTCGTCGCGGTCGATCCTCGCACCGGCCACGAACTCTGGCGTTTCCCCTGGGAAACTAAATGGGACACTAACAACTCCGATCCCCTGGTCCACCCCAAAGGCATCTTCATTTCGAGCTTCACCCGCGGTTGCGCCCTGGTCGCGGTGCAAAACTCCGAGGCCAAGCGGGTTTACCAGGCCAATTCCCTATCCAACCACCTGAGCCCCGGAATCCTGCTGGGAGACTTCCTCTATGCGTTCAACGGTGAGGCCAAATTCAAGACCGATCTTCGCTGCATTCATCTGCCCAGCGGCGAGCCAAAATGGGCGGCCAAGGATCCGGCCTTTGGATCCTTGATCTCTGCCGGGGGCAAACTGATCCTGCTCTCAGAGAAAGGGGAGCTTTGCTTGGCGGAGGCTTCCGGGCTGGGTTTCCAACCGCTGATCCGGGCAAACGTGCTGCCGGGAGTGTGCTGGACGCCGCCGGCGCTCGCCGACGGGTTGCTCTACGTGCGGAACGCGCAGGGGGAACTGCGCTGCCTGGATCTGAGGCTAAAGTAGGCCCGGTTGGCTCGCCCCCGGCGCGCGCAGGCCGAGTTTGGCGAAACCCTGCTCGGTGGCAACGCGCCCCTGCGAGGTGCGCTTCAGATAGCCCTCCATGATGAGGTAGGGCTCGTACACCTCCTCGATGGTATCCGATTCCTCGCCCACCGTCACCGCCAGGGAGTTGATTCCCACGGGCCCGCCGCCGAATTTGAGGATGATGGCCTCCAGGATGCGCTTATCCATCTCGTCGAGACCATTTTCATCGATCTCGAGCATGGCGAGGGCTTTGTTCGCAGCCTCGAGGGTGATGCGGCCCTCGTGCTTCACCTGGGCGTAATCGCGGACGCGGCGGAGGAGGTTGTTGGTGATGCGCGGCGTCCCGCGGCTCCGCCGGGCGATTTCGAGCGCCGCCCGATCCTCGATCTCGACCTCGAGCAACCGAGCCGACCGCAGCACGATGGCCTGGAGTTGTTCGGCCTGATAATAATCGAGCCGCTCGCGGATGGAAAACCGGGTGAGCAGGGGCGCGGTCAGCAGCCCGCTGCGCGTGGTCGCGCCGATCAGGGTGAAGCGCGGGAGGTTGAGCCGCACGCTGCGCGCGTTCGGCCCCGAGTCGATGATGATATCGAGCTTGAAATCCTCCATCGCCGGATAGAGATACTCCTCGATGGTTTTTTGGAGGCGGTGGATTTCATCGATGAACAACACGTCGCCCTCCTCGAGGTTGGTCAGGAGGCCGGCCAGGTCGCCGGCCTTTTCGATGGTGGGGCCGCTGGTGCTTTTGAGGTTGGCCCCCATCGCCTTGGCCAGGATGGCCGCCAGGGTAGTCTTGCCGAGCCCCGGGGGGCCGCTCAACAGGACATGGTCGATGGCCTCGCCGCGCTGTTTGGCGGCCGCGACCGTGATTTCGAGCCGTTCCTTCACTTTGGCCTGGCCGGTGAAGTCCGCAAACAGCGACGGGCGCAAGGTCATCTCGAGCGCCACGTCCGGCTTTGCCAGCACGTCGGTCATTTTGTGTTCAGCCATTCCAACTAGGATGGCCATTCACGCCCCCCGCGCAAGGGCAAAGGCGAAACGCCCGGAGACCGCGCCGTCCCGGCCGGCTCCGCACGCGCCGCTCAGTCGCCCGAATGCCTTCCGGGCGGGCGGCCCGCGGCCAGCAGCAGCCGAATCAGGCGGCGCAGCCGGGCCTCGACATCCACCGTCTCGAGAATATGCTGACGGTCGATCGCTCCCGGCAGGAAGGCGCCTGAGACCGCATCCGCCAGTTGATCCGGGCCCGGAAGGGAATCCAGGTAGCCGAGGATCTTGCTGGCGGAGAAGATCGGCTCGGCGCCCGGTTCGTTGGGCGGCATCACGGGCGGGAAGGGCAGTGACAGGCCCGACGCGATCCGTTCCTGGATCAACTCCCTCACCTTGGCCGCGAGGGCGTCGGCTCGCACGCCATCGCAGGGTGGGGTGGCGAGGGTCTTGATGCGGTGGACGCGGTAGGGGCGGGTGCGTCGCCTTTCCCCCAATTCGACCCGCGCCAGGCCTTGGAGCACCAGGTGCGAGGTGCCGTCCGCATGGCTCACCGCCGCCCGGATGAAACCCAACCCGGCCACCAGCGACGGGGTCTCACGTTTGCGGCCGGGTTTTTGAAAGGCTACCGAGAACATCCGGTGCGACTCGAGGGCGTCCGCCAGCATGCGCCGGTAGCGCGGCTCGAAAATGTAGAGCGGCAGCAACGACTGCGGAAACAAGGTCGCATCGGGCAGCGTCATCACCGGCACTTCTTCCGGAATTCTCATAGCTACAATGTAGGGGCGGCGCGCCGTTATTCAAGTGGCGGCCCGCGGGTTCGTTGCCCACGCCTCGCTGTGCCCAGGCGCACTCCAGCAAACCCTCGCCCCAATCGTCACCCCTCCGAACCGCACCCCCAATTCCCACCCCGGAGGCCGCGCCTGCGGTTTCAGATATGTTTGGAGTCGTGCTCGTCCTTCACCTTGTACCCGCTCTCCTGCCGCTTGAAGTTCACCTCGTTCTTCTTGACGTAAGCGTTGAACACGTCATCGGCGCTCATCCCTAGCACCTGGGCGATGCTGATCAGGAAATGGAACAAGTCCACCACCTCGACGCGGGCGTTCTGCTCGTCAAATTTCTGGTATTTCGCCCACCATTTCCAGGGGACACTGTCGGTCAATTCGGCGAGTTCCTGCGTCATGGCGCGGCAGTAATTGAGCACCCATTTGGTCTTCTCCTCCTCGCTCATGCCCGGGGTGTGGACGCCGATGCGCTCATTGAGCGCCTTCTGCATCCGAAAGATCTCCTGAAGCTGGTCTGGTTTTTCCATGGGCCCAAGATACGCTAAAAGCCCGGTAAAGAAAGCCGGAACTCTCCCAAGGCGCCGCTACGAGATCGGAACCTCCTCGGGGCTCAGCGTGGCGTCGGCCTCGCGCTGGTTCTCGGACGGTTCCCCAAATCATCGCCTACATCGGTCCTCCCACATTGTGCCGAGCTGCAAAGCCAAAAAGAAGGCGCTTCCTTCGGTTTTCGAGGCAATCACCTCCACAACTCGGCTTTGGGTCCCTGCGCCTCTGTGCCTTGGCGTCTTCGCGTTGATGCTGAACCCGATAGGATATTTCTTCAACGCAAAGACGCCATTTAGTCGGGGGACGGAGGGCGACCAAGACGCTGGACATTGACCTGGAGAAATTCCGGAGGCATGTCGTGGAGGCTCCTCGAGTTCCCCAACGCCCCTTTTGCCGCCCTTGCCTCCGGGCCGGTTTCAGCGCAACCTCGGAGCGCCGCCAAACGGCGGCAAACCGATGGAACTCCATTTTCAAACGGAAGGGCGGGGCGATCCGCTGATCATCCTGCATGGCCTGCTCGGCTCGCTCGATAACTGGCGGACGGTGAGCGGACAACTGGCCGGCCATTGTCAGGTGGTGGCGGTGGACCTGCGGAACCACGGCCTTTCGCCCCACAGCCCCGAGATGGACTACGCGCTGATGGCTGAGGACCTCGGCGAGTTGCTCGATCGCCTCGGGTTCGCCCGAGTGGGCCTGCTGGGCCACTCGATGGGGGGCAAGGTGGCCATGGAATTCGCCCTGAGCCATCCGGGCCGGGTCGAGCGGATCATCGTGGCGGACATAGCGCCCCGCGCCTACCCGCCTCACCACGGCCCGATCTTCGAGGCTCTGCTGGCCGTGGACCTGGCCGCCGCTTCGACTCGGCAGCAGGTCGAGGCCGCTCTGGCGCCCAGCCTTCCGGACCGCGCTTTGCGGCAGTTCCTGCTCAAGGGCCTCACCCGCCGACCAGACGGAGTCCTGGCGTGGAAATTCAACCTCGGGGCGATTCGCGACCACTACGAAAAGCTCTGCGCTGCCCTGCCGGAAGGCCGCCTCTGTCCGGCGCCCGCCCTCTTCCTCCGCGGCGGCGCGTCGGATTACGTGCGGGACGAGGATATCGACCCCATTCACCGCGCCTTCCCCCAGGCTCGGTTCCGCACCCTCCCCAGCGCGGGCCATTGGCTCCACGTCGAGGCGGCCGGCGAGTTCATCCAGCTCGTGCTCGAGGAGTTGCAGGCCGCCGCGACCCCTCGGTTGGACGCTAAGCCTTGAACTCCTCCTCCAGCATGCCGTGCCAGACGGTGGTCACCCATTCTCCCCTAATAAACTGGTCCTTGAGGAACTCGCCCTCGCATCTCATGCCGGCCTTGACGAGCAGGTCGATGGTAGCTGCAAGGCGGCTATCGGTGCTGGTCACCGCCCGGTGGAGGTTTAGCCCGCCGAAGCAGAAACCGAGGACACCCCGGACCATTTCCACCCCGTAGTCCTCGAGGGGGTAGGCCTCGCGCAGGCTGGCGGAGAATTCCGCCTGGCGATGCTCGGCGTCCCTGAAAAAGAGCCACACGTGTCCAATCAGCTTCCCGCTCTCCACCAGTTCGACCCCCAAGGTCAGCCCGCGGCCGGGCATGCCCAACCGGATCTGCTTCTCTCGCTGCACTAAATCTTGGGTGTCATTCTTGTCGTCGTCGGACGCCACCCCCGGCCCGTGCAGCACCTCGACCAGGTCCTCCTCATCCCCATCGCGCAAAGCTCTGAGCCGCAGCCGGGGAGTGGCGATCGGTAGCGGCAGCCGCCCGCCTACCGCCTCGCCCCGGGCCGGCACGATGACCGATTCCGCGCATTGCGGGCATTGCTGGACGGTGCCGGCTTGCGGCCGGACAAAAGACAGGGGAGCGCGGCAGTGCGGACAGGTACAGTCCAAAAAATCCAGCTCGAAGGCGCCGGCGCCATGGGGGTCGGGAGTTGCTTGCATAATCGTATTCGGGTTCAGGTGCCTGGAGATTCTGCCGCGATGGGCCGGGCGGAGTCAAATCTTGCCGATCCACTTGCGATCGTCCCATACCGCCTTGAGGGAAACGAGATTCCGCCGGTCGAACACGTTTTTCGCGGCCGCGGCCACTTTGCCGCGTTTGAGATTATTCCAGGCGTCAGAAGCGCTGATCGCCACGAACTGCAACACGCTGGGGTCGCGATAACAATCGATCATGCACCGCGTGCAGCCATCGCGGATGAGTTTCGACGAGTCGAACTCGTAGATGTTGCACATCGGCTTCTCCCAGAAATGGCAGCGGTAGAGGTTCAAGTTCCAGTCCAAGTAGAAATATTTGTGCCCGCCCAGGCACCCGAACCGTTCCGGTTCGCGGCGCAGGTGCCGCTGCATCTCGCTGAGCGATTCCCGGGGATTAACCACCGGGAACCCGCTGCGCTCTTTCATCTGCTTGATCTTCTCGAACACCTGGATCAGTTCCTCGGTCTGGTAGCTCACCAGGCTGGAATCACTGAAGCTCAGGTAGCTGGAGGCCAGGCTATTGAGCGGATAACTGAAGGTGCAGCTCCGAAAACCCAGTTCGGACAGAAACGCGGGCAACTTGTCGTAATCCTCGATCAGCCGGCTGGCCGTCACGCTCGCGGTGGTCTGGATGCCGAGTTCCGCGAACACCTCGTTGGCGCGCTTGATCTTGCGGCACACCTCGGGCAGGCCCCGGTTCTTCTCGTGCTTCGCCACGTCGTGGGCGTCGATGGACATGATCACGCTGGTCAGCCCGTCGGAAGCCAGTTCGCGCATGTTCTGTTCCGTCCACAACGACCCGTTGGTGCAGACCATCGGGTGGATGCCCCGCTCGGCGGCGTAGCGGGTCATGGCGCGCAAGTCGCGATGCACCAGTGGTTCGCCCCCGACGAACAGCAGGTAGCCGATGTGGTTTTTCACCGCGATATCGATCACGTCCCGGGCTTGGGCCAGGGTAACGCTCCGGCGTTGCTTGGGATCGAACCGATCCACCGCGAACCCGCAAAAGTCGCACTTGGCGTTGCACAGGTTCGTGATCGCGAATTGCAGATACCCCGGGCCGCCGTGCGCCAGCACGTCGCGCGCCAATTGAAACGCCGAGCTCTTCGGCCGGATCACCGGGCGCGAAAAGTCATCCGCCGCGCCCTCGGCCGCGGACGGGGCGTTTTTCTGTTTTAGCAAACCTTCAGTCATTCCAGTAAACTCGCGCATCTTGCCTGGAAAGCGAGCGAAGGCACAATTCTTTCTTTCCCGGGTGGTAAGCCGGGCAAACCGCTCCGATCTGGCCGCTACCCCCCTCACCCGAACCCTGGCCCTCCCGGCGGCTCGCCCGCCGGGTCCGCGATTTTACCCCGACGCCAAAAGGTCGGCGAAGGCCTCGCGGATGGTGGGGAATTGAAACTGAAACCCGGATTCGAGCAGGCGGCCGGGGATTACCCGACGGCTCTTGATGAGGAGTTCCGTTTCGGTTCGCAGAAAAAAAGCGCCGACCTCGAGCATCCAGCTCGCGGCGGGGAGGCCCAAAGGCACGCCGCAGAGCTGCCGGAGGGTTTTCATCATCTCCGCATTGGGGACCGGCTGGGGCGCCGTGAGGTTCACGGGGCCTGCGAGCGTGTCGTGCGTGATCAACCACTCGAGTGCGCGGCAGTAGTCGGTCTCGTGGATCCAGGAAACGAACTGGCGTCCGTTGCCCATGCGCCCGCCGAGCCCCAGACGGACCAGCCGGCGCAACACCGGGAAGACGCTGTTGCCGGCCAGCCCCAGCACCATCGCCATGCGCAGGACGACCTTCCGCGTGTGCGGCGTCTGCGCCTGTTCGAGGGCCAGTTCCCAGAGCATTCCCACTTCCACCGAGAAGGGGTCCTTGGCCCCCAGCACGGAATCTTGCCGCCCCTGTTCGTCCCAGGCCTGATCGAACGTGTGTTGATAGAGCGTGGCTGTGCCGGCGTTCAGCCAGACCGGCGGGGGGTGGGCACACTGGCGAATGGCCTCGCCGATCACCCGCGTGGCGTCCACTCGGGAATTCAGGATCTCCGCCCGATTCCGTTCGGTGTAACGGCAGTTCACGGACTTGCCAGTCAAATTGATCACCGCGGCCGCGTGCTCCAGCTCCGGCTGCCAACGACCCAGTGCGCGCCCATCCCAGGCCACCTCCCGGACCTCGCCCGTGACCGCTCGGGGTGAACGCGTCAGGATGACGACCTCCCAACCGGCCTTCAGGAAATGAGCGGCCAGGGCGCGCCCCAGGAACCCAGAGCCGCCCGCCAGAATGATCCGTTTCTTATCCTTCTCCATCTGCTGCTGCCGCGGCCTGCGGCCGCTCCCACGCAATCGGCGCCATTGAGCCGGATTGCCGGTTCAATATTTAAGCGGCTGAGCCTGGTCTTGGCTACTTCAATCGGTAGCGCTTAGCTCGCGAACCAATCTCCATGAATTCATGGGCCGTGCTGGCGTTGGCGCTTCACTACCCAATTCCATTTCCGATGAGTCACGACACCCAAAGGTCTTTTCTACGGTCTGACCCCGGTCCTCGTTTTCGAGCAGAAATCCGAAACCAAATGGCGCTTCATCTCGTAGGAGTATTCCTTT
>Ga0316223_1002785_pt1 | contig 13734 bp, 8 predicted proteins | sample TBH18009metaG_FD_206007 | JGI IMG/M metagenome (GOLD analysis project Ga0316223, IMG submission 206007) | Freshwater microbial communities from Trout Bog Lake, Wisconsin, USA - TBH18009 | ecosystem: Environmental > Aquatic > Freshwater > Lake > Hypolimnion/Profundal zone | place: USA: Wisconsin...
TCATCCCGCCCTGGTATCCAAGCCGGAAACTGCCCATCTGCGACCTCAGGTTCATCCCCAGATCGCCGCGCGTCAGTTGGTTCAGATACTGCTCCTGTTCGGCCGCGCCACGCATCTCATTCATGCCTGCGCTCATCCCATACGTTCCCCCGCTCCGGCCCCACCCTGCCGCGCCGCTGCTCCCCAGCAGGGAAGGGGTGCGGCCAAAATCCCCCCGCGGCCCCGCAAATCCCGCTCCCCGTCCTGCCCCCCGCTCTATAGCCTCAAAGGGCGTCCGGTCCCACAGTGAAAAGCTCAATCCCCCACCGCGCTCCCCGTCGCTCCCGTAGGCCGGGCCCAGCAGGCTCAAGCTCAGCCCAGGTCCCGCCGGCAGCTGCAGCTTCGCCGGTTCGCCCGGCGCAACCCGCTGCCCGCTTGCCCGCGTCTCCACCTTGCTTGCCCCCGGCGCATCCGGCATCGGGCCGCCCGTCCCCTGCGCCCAGAGCCCCCCCGCGCAGCCCAGCAGCGTACAGCCCAGCAGCGCCCGCCTGCCCCAGCGCTTTCTCTTCCGGCAATCCACCCAGCTAACCATCGCTTTCACCAACAACTCTAGGCCCATCTGCCCCAGCCCGCATAGAAGGCCATCAAAAGGGTAGACGTATTCTGCCACATTTCCGCTTCTGCGTCTGCGTCGTTAGCGACAATCCGCCTCCGTCGGCTCTCCGTCCCACCTCTTCTTTACCGCCTGCCGCCGCCACCTGCAAGTAGTCCCGCCCATATGCGATACTCAAAAAAGCATGTATAAACGGATCGTTCTCAAGCTTTCAGGCGAGGTTTTAGCAGGCCCCCGCGGCTTCGGTCTCGACGCCGACAAGATTACCGAAATCACCGACGAACTGGCCGATGTCCACGCCCTCGGCGTACAAATCGGCGTCGTCGTCGGCGGCGGAAACATCTTTCGCGGCGTCGCCGAGCAGGCCAAGGAGATGGACCGCGTCAGCGCTGACAACATGGGCATGCTCTCCACCGTCATCAACGCCATCGCCATGCAGGATGCCCTCGAGAAACGCGGCGTCCAGTGCCGCGTCATGAGCGCTGTCTTCATGAACCAGGTGGCAGAGCCCTACATCCGCCGCCGCGCCGTCCGCCATCTCGAAAAAGGCCGCGTCGTCATCTTTGCCGCCGGCATCGGCAATCCCTTCTTCTCCTCTGACACCGCCGCCAGCCTCCGTGCCATGGAGATCAAGGCCGACGTCCTGCTCAAAGCCACAAAAGTCGAAGGCGTCTACAACTCCGATCCCATCCTCAACAAAGACGCCGTCAAATACGACGAGATCACTTACATGGAGATCCTCCAAAAAGGCCTCAAGGTCATGGACCTGACCGCCGTCAGCCTTTGCAAAGACAACAACCTCCCCATGATCATCTTCAACATGAATCAGCCCGGCAACATCCGCCGCGTCGTCCTCGGCGAAAAAGTCGGCTCCCTCGTTACCGCATGAAAACAGCTCTCAGCTTTCAGCCCTCAGCTTCCAGCTGGTCCCCGGCCCATCTCGCCGGCCGGTTTCAGCTCGAAGGTTGCCCCGAACACGAAGAAGCTGGAAGCTAGAAGCTAGAGGCTAGAAGCTACGGAGTGGAGACCCGCAAGCCAGAACGGCTCGATGCCCTCACCGGCCTGCGCTGTTTTGCGGCCATCAACATCGTCCTCTTCCACTTCTCCAATCCTGACTGGTTCGGCTTCATGGCCCCGGTCGTCAACGCCGGCTATGCCTCGGTCAGCTTCTTCATCCTCCTCTCCGGCTTTGTCCTGGCCTATAACTACTCCGCCCGCGCCCGCGCCGGCAAACTCGACCGCGTCCGTTTCTGGAAGGCTCGTTTCACGCGCCTCTATCCCGTATATCTGCTCAGCCTGCTCCTAAGCTGGCGCATGGTCGCCCCCGAGTACGGCGCGCACACCCACGCCATGTTCTGGACCGGCATGGCCCTCACGCCTCTCCTGCTCCAGGGATGGGTCCCCCTGCTCGCCACCTTTCTCAACACCCCAGCCTGGACAATGTCTGCCGAGAGCTTTTACTACGCTCTCTTCCCCTGGCTCGCCAAGGGTAGGCGCCCCGCCCGGCCCTGGCATTACCTTGTCCAACTCGCCCTTGTCTGGATGGCCGGCCTGCTCCCCGGCGCGCTCTACATCCTCTTCAACCCCGACGGCATCCCTCATCCCGACCGCTGGAGCTGGGGCCCCTGGCTCCAGGCGCTCAAGTTCACGCCCCTGCCTCATCTCGCCAGCTTCGTCTTTGGCGTCATCCTTGCCGAGCTCGACGAGCTGGTCCACCGCGCCGGCCGCCTCCGCTTCATCCTCGGCATCGCCGGGTTTCTCGGCGTCTTCGCCGTTCTCGAACTCGGCCCCCTCGTGCCCTACGTCCTCAAGCACGACGGCCTCTTCATGCCACTCTTCGGCTGCATCGTCCTCGGACTTGCCGGCCAAAACCCGCTCGCCCGCTTCTTCGCTTTACGTCCTCTCGTCTTCGTCGGCGAAGCCAGTTACTGCCTTTACCTGCTCCACTTCAACTTCTGGAACCTCATCCACGATACCCGCGTCCTCAACCGTCTCGGCCTCAATCAGTTCGACCCCTGGATCAGCTACGCCATCCTCATCTGCCTGGCCCTGCTCGCTCTCCACTTCGTCGAGAAACCCGCCCAGCGCCAACTCCGCAAATGGATGGGCGCATAGTCCTCCACCTGTCGTTCAGGGAATCCAAAGAGAGCAGGGAAGGCAGCCCCCTCACAAAGAGCGGAATTGCAGGGCCTTCGGCTCGGCCCTGGTGCAAATACAACTGTCCGGCCTTGAATGGGCCCAGCGCTGAAAATGCATCCAGAGAGGCGCGAAGTCTCAGGGCATGGCTCCCCGTCATGCCATAGCGCAATGAAATGAAATGGGCTTCCGCCCCTGCGCGCTTCTTGTCTCCGGCTTGAACTCAATTCGGGGCGCTTCGGCGAACCGCTCAGCCCTCCCGTAGAAAGCCAACGGGGGCTTAGCCCCTGCCGCCTGCTGGCCCCGGACCTGCCCCTTGCCAAGGCCTTTCCCTGGTCTGGAATGCCTGGTTCCTTCAATCCCCGCAGCCCACCCGCCAAAACAAAATGGCCCAGCCATCAGGCTGAGCCATTTTGCTTAAAACTTCCTCCACCTTACGGCGTAACTGACTGAACTTCGTGGTTCCCGTGCGGAATCGCGGTGATCGCCGTCGGATTCGCGCCCGAGGGATATGGCGTGTTCTGCGTTGTCGTCAATACTCCCGAGGTTGGGTCCATCCTGAAGCCGCTTACCGAATTGCCCAGATAGTTGGCCGTGTAGAGGAACCGCCCCAGAGAAGGATCCACCACAAGTCCAACCGGTTCGGTGTCCGTCGGGTTCACGGGGCCTGACACCGGGTTCGCCGTAACCGTAGGCGCGCCCGTCGAAAGATCGATCACAAATGCTGAAATCGTCGAATCCAGGGCGTTCGATACATAAACAAACTTGCCCCGCGGATCAAACGTGATTGCGTCCGGCTGGTTGCCTACCTTCGTCGGCGGTGCAACAAAGAACACCAGGGTGCTGTCCGACATGATCGTGTAACCAATCATCTGCGACGAGGCAAAATCCACCGCATACAGGAACCGGCTCGTCGGGTCCGCCGTCAGGGCCCGAGGCGCCACGCCGGCTTCGTAGGGGCTCCCCGCCAAAGCTGTCAGTGTCCCGCCCGTGCCCACGCTGAATCCAAAAACCCAGCCCGGGTTTGCCGTGTCGCCGGGAACCGTCACCCCACTCGGATTGTAGACTGACTTGTCATACGCCGTTACGTACACTGCCTTGTTGTTGGCCAGCGCCGTTACTCCCGTCGGTACAATCGTGTCCCCGCTGTGCCCCGGAACAACCAGCGTCGCCGGTGCTGCTGTCGCGGCGCCCACCGTCCCGTCGGTCGAAAGCGGATTCACCGCAAGTGCCGCCCCCGTGCCCTGCTGAACTGCCGTGAACAGCAACGTCCCCGCCTGGTTCACCGCAATGCTCACCGGCGTCCCAAACCCCGTGGTCACATCCTTCTGCGTCAGCGATCCGCTGTCGGCGATGGTAAAGTGAACCACGTTGTTGCTGGTTCCCTGGTTAGCCGCGTAAAGACTCAGGTAATTCGGGCTCACCGCCAGCGCGATCGGCCTAATTCCTCCCGACGACACTGACGCAACTTCCGTCCGCAGCGCGCCGGATGCGGCGTCCGCCGCGAAAATGTCGATCTGTCCGTTGCTGCCCGCTGTCGAGCCCGCCGAACTGGCCACATATACATAATCAATCGACACCAGTTGGCAGGCGGTCATCATTGTGGCCAACAGAAGGCCGATCGAAGAGACCAGGAAAAGCTGGCTCAATTTGCTGAACTTCATGCGCTTCCTTCATCGTGGGCCATCGCTTCAAGCCCATTGAATACCGTTTTAGGTTGACCCGCAGCCATTGTAAAAGCCCGCTGCGGGGTGCTGCTACTTGTCCCGGCGCCTCTACGGGCTGTACGCCCGCTCCTACCACCCTTACTGCGCCGTCGGCTGGTTGTGCGGTATCGCCGCCACTGCCGTCGGCAGAGGATTCGACTTGTAAGGAGAACTTTGCGCGTTGATCAGTGATCCGTCTGTCGCGCTCGTCTCAAAGTCACTCACTGAATTGCCTAAAAAGTTCACCGTGTAAAGGTACTTGTGCAGCGCCGGCTCGACCCCCAAAGCCACCGGCTGAAGACCCGTTGCATACGAGCCCACCCGCGTCAGCGCTCCGCTGCTCGCCGAATATGCCGTGATCGTCGCGTCCAGCTTGTTCGTCACATAGACATAGCTGCTGCCCGGGTCGGCCAGAATCGCAGAAGGATTATCGCCAGTCGGGAAGCTATTCCCCCCGCCTGTTCCGCTCGTCAGCGGCGTCAGCGTGGTTGATCCCACCGCATAGGCAAGCACTACGTTCGCCGTCCCGTCCGTCACATAAACATACCCGCCTGTTGAGTCGCTCGCGATCGCGGTCGGCTTTACCCCGGCCGCAACCGGAACCCCGCCGTTCAATGCCGTCAGCGTCCCGTCCGTCCCGATCGAAAAACCAAACACATATCCAACATTCTTCGTCGCGTCATACGCTGACACATAAAGCGCCGTCTTCGACGGAAGCACCGCGATTCCCGACGGTGCAATCACGTCTGCCGGGCTCCCGGGAAGGTTCAAAGGCCAATAGTTCCTGCTCCCGTTCGTCAGCGGACTGCCCAGAGTCCCGCCCGCAACTGACCCCGCCGCCGCGCTGATCGGATAGACCGCAATCGACCCCGCGCAGGGCGATGTCGTCGAGCATGTGTTCAGCGGCTGGTACGTGTCCAGTACAAAAAGATTCGATCCCGAGACCGCGATCGTCACCGGCAGAATCCCTGGTGTGTTCACCGTGTCTTCAGGATAAAGCTTGCCGTCGCTGCCGATGATGAACTGAACGATCGTGTTGTCGTCCTCGTTCAATACGTATAAATTCGCGTTGTCGCTCGATACCGCCGCTGACACCGGGTTACGCCCGCCCGACGGAAACGGCGACGTCGGAATCTGGCGCATGAACCCGGATTCCTTGTTGATCTCGAAGACGTTCACCTCGCCGTAGTTGTTCGTCCCCGCGGCCTGCGAACTCGTCACGTAGACAAAATCCACCGTGTTGGTGGCGCCGCAGGCGGTCAATACTCCGGCCACCAGAAGGCTCACCCCGGAGACCAGCAGTAGTTGGCCTGTCTTGTTCAACTTCATGAGCATCTTTCGTCTGCAGGCCAGTTCCCTGGCCCAGCACTCAGGTTGGGAATCGAATCCCGGCCGCAGTTGCCACTTCTCTGCGCCCGGAATCCGGCTTCGTTCTTGGCTGTTTTCTCTCGCTCCACTGACGCGGGTGCCGGCTGCACCCGCCCCAGGTTTATCGCTCAATTTGAGCGCTTAATCCGTGCGCCCGCTGATCAGGCACCAGCTCGGCGGCCCGGTCAGTGAAAATGTTCCGTTCCCCACTGCACGCATGTCGTTCAGCACGCCTGCGTTCTGATCGATCACTCGGCCCGTCACAGTCGAATCGTTGAAGTTCGCCGTAAAGATGTACTGGTTTGACGGGTCTTCCACAATGCAAACCGGCCCTGATCCGGTCCCGAAGGGCTCCCCGGCAATCAGGCTCAACTGGTGCGTGGTCTTGTCCACCACGTACCCCGCTATCCCGCTCTCCTGGCCTGCCTGCCCTGTGTTGTTGCTCCCGTAGTTGGCCACGTACACCCAGTTGCCCTTTGACTCAACCATCACTTGAACTGGATTCGTCAGCGTCGGATCGTCCGGCACGGGGCCACCCGTCAGCGGGTTCAGTGACCCACCGGTCCCAATCGTGAAAGGCAATATCTGGCTCGTCGCCCCAGAGGTGTTGGCGCCTGCCGGTGCTTCGTCGTCAAGAAGGTAAACGTTGCCCGCCGACACAATCGCCGTCCCCTTCGTGAAATTCGAGAACGACTGCGAACTATTCTGGCTCAGCGTCAATTGCCCGCTCGAGTTCGCGTACGTATACGGGAATACCGTCCTGCCCCCGCTATACGGAAAATCCGTCGACGCCGTCCCGTTCAGTACCAGAAGCGATGTCGAAATGAGCGTCATATCCACCGGGTTCGCCGGTACTGGAAAATACGGCAGTTGGATCGAGTTGTTCAGCGCCGCCGTTGCCTGCGCATCCGTCACCAGGCTCAGCCGCCCGGTCGTCGAGTTCACCGCAAACACCGTGATGTCGCCGCACGCCGTGATCGGATTGCCATGCACATCGTTGCCAAGCGCCGCCGCGCAATACGGGTTGTTCGGGCTGTTCACTGAGTCGTGATCCAGCACGTACAGATAATTCCCCCCCGAGTCGGCAATAATCCGGAAAGGATTGACACCCTGCGAATAAAACGTCTCCTGCGGCGTCAGAATCCCGTTCCCGCCCACCGCAAATTGCGTGATGTTTGAATTCACGCACGGGTCCGCGGTCGTGCAGTTCGTGCCGCCCGATGCCGTCGTCCCGCGGTTCAGAACATAAAGAAAACGACCCGCCTGCACCAGCACCGCCCGTACCGGGTTCGCCCCGCCAGATGCCACCGGAAGCCCATTCACTGCCGTCAATTGACCGGTGTTGTGATTGATCTTGAACCCGCTCACAATCCCCGAGCCGTTGGACTGGGACGTCGATGTCCCGGTGATAAACAAATAACCGACTGAATAACTCTGGATGCAAGACGTAACACTGAGAACAACGCCAGCAGAGAGGGCGCTCAACAGAAGGGCCTTGCCGAATTTCGTCAACTTCATGCGATTCCTTCATCCTGGTCCGGCGTGCGCCGCCAAGTTTGCTAGTTCCACAGCAGAGCTGGGTTGGGACGGGTCCCTGATGCATTGTAAAAGCCGAGACCTGTTTGTGCCTAGTTTCTCGCGTCAACCCGGCCAAACAAAGCCTTTACCCGGATGATTTTCGCGCCCCCCCGGACATCCCGGATCAGGCGCCGCGCCGTCTGACTCCTCTGCCTGTCTCTCAGGGGTTGCGGTTTTGACTCCGCCCCTCCAGAAAACGTCAACCATCCGTGCCCGCCCGCCGGACCAACGCAAACCTCCGGCAACGCCAGCCCCGCCGCGGGGGCCGTGCCACCCCCCTTCCGTCTGCAACCGAAAGGGGGGGGCACGAACCTCAAGAAAGCTGGCCCCACAGCAGGTGGCAGGTGGCCACAAACCTCAAGAACCTTGGCCGTACCCCAGGTGCCTACCAGACCCGGCACGAGCTCGCCGGATACATCGGCTGACCCTTTGTGCAGTGGAATGCCTTGCCGAATTCATCAAAGTTTTGCACAGTCCCGTTTACCCGCCAGCGACCCGGTGAGTGCGGATCAACCAGCGCCATCTGACGCGCCGATTGCTCCGTCTGGTTCTGGCACCATACCTGCGCAAACCCCAGAAAATACCTCTGTCCCTCGGTATAACCATCAATCTTGTCGTCAATCGTCTTGCCCTGCGCCGCCAGCGTGTCCAGCAACGCCATGTACGCAATTCGCAACCCGCCGTTGTCGGCCGTGTTCTCGCCCAGAGTCAGCTTTCCGTTCAGCTTCTGCGCCGGCACGTCGCCCTTGGCCGCGGCCGCTTCAAAACCGCCGTACTCGGCCACTTCGCAGTCGGTCCGCTCCGTGAACGCCTTGCGGTCCGCCGCCGTCTGCCACTCCCGCAGGTTGCCCTTCCCGTCGTACTTCGAGCCCTCGTCGTCAAATCCGTGCGTGATCTCGTGGCCAATCACCACCCCGATCCCGCCAAAGTTCACCGCCGGGTCAATCGTGAAATCGAAAAACGGCGGCTGCAAGATACCCGCCGGAAAATTGATGTCGTTCATTGACGGGTCGTAGTCGGCATTCACCGTCGGCGGCGTCATGTCCCATTCCTTCTCGTCCACCGGCTTGCCCAGGTGCCCCAGGTTCCAATCCCGCGCAAACACCGCGTTCCTGCGCAGGTTCCCGATCAGGTCCTCCCGCTCTACCTTCAGCGCCGCATAGCTGCGCCATTTCTCCGGATAACCGATCTTGTTCCGCACCATCGCCAGCTTCTCTTCCGCCGCCTTCTTTGTCTCCTCGCTCATCCACGGCAGCGTCCTGATATCGTCGCCCAGGCTCTTCTCCAGCGCCGCTACCAGCTTGTCCATGCTCTCCTTGGCCGCCGGCGGAAAATACTGCTTCACCCAGTCCTGGCCCACCGCCTCGCCCAGCGCCCGGTCCGTCATGCTCGTGCACTGCTTCCAACGCGGCGTCGGTTCCTTCTGCCCAGCCAGCGTCTTGCCATAAAACGCAAAGTTCTCGTCGAAAAACGCCTTCGGCAAGTTCCCCGCCGCCGCGTGCAGCGCGTGCCACCGGAAATACGACTTCCACGACTCCACCGGCTCCTTCGCAATCAGCTCGTTCAGCGCCTTGAAAAAATTCGGCGTGGCCACGTTCAGCGTGTCAAAATGTCCAACCCGGATGTCCTTGAAGTACACCGCGTAATCAAAATCCGGCGTCAGCTTCTGAAAGTCAGCTACCGTGTAAATGTGATATCGGTTCTCCGGCTGACGCAGATCCGTCCGGCTCGTCGAGTCCTTTGCCAGCGCCGTCTCAATCTCCATCACCGCTGCCGCTTCCTTGGCCGCCTGCTCCGGCCCGTCCCCGGCCAGCGTGAACATCTTCGTCACGTGCTCAACATACTGCTTGCGAATCTCCTGGAACCGCTTGCTGTCCACCAGGTAGTAGTCCCGGTCCGGCAGCGAAAGCCCTCCCTGCATGATTCCCGCGATCTGCTTTGAAGAGTCCTTGTCGTCCTGCGACACGCCAAAATTGAACAGCGGCGCTGCGTCGCCTTCGGCCTCCAACTCGCCCATCAGCGTGCCCAGAGCCTTGGCGTCCTTCAGCCCGGCAATCCGCTTCAGTGCCGGCTCCAGAGGGGCCAGCCCCTTCTTCTCCACCAGGTCGGTGTTCATGCAGGCTGCAAAATAATCCCCAAACTGCTTCTGCAACTCCGACTTCGGGCTCGCCGCCGCCGCGTCCAGCTCTTTCCAAAGCAGATACCGGTTCCGCTCCCCCAAAAGGCTGAAGCTCCGCCCCCACCTCACCTGGTCGCTCGGAATTGGGTTGTTTTTGTCCCAGTTCCCGCACGCGTACTGGTAAAAATCCGTGCAGGGATCGGCCGTCGTGTCGATCGCCGCAAGTTCGAAGCTCTTGACCGCTGTCGGTGCCGTCGGCTTGCTGCTGTCGGTTGCCGTCTGCGCCAAGGCGGCGCTCGCCGCCAAAATCAAAATGCAAAAAACACGCATAAATTTCATCGAAAGTCCTTCCGGAATCTTGGTCAACCGGCCATCTCCCTCCGCCACCGGAATCTTCACGCAGCATGGGGCCGGGACCAGCTTGAAATCTGCCGCATTGCTCTGCGCGGCGATGCTCAAAAGCCTATCACGCAAATCGCCCCCCGCGCTCCGTCACGCGTCACGGCGTTCCCTCTTTCCCGGCCTCCCCGCGAAAGGGCGCTCGATTGCAATCCTCGGCCAACGCCGGCCCCACCCCAGGTCGCGGGTGCCCCAGGTCTGGCTTTTCCGGCCTGGCAAACCACCCTCCTCACCCCGCCACAAACAACCTGTCGCCTGGCCCCTAACCCCTGATAACTGTGCTATAGTCCACCCGTGCCATCCCCGAGTTACACATCAACCCGGCACACGGAGGTTTCACATGCACATGATCCTGCTGGTTCAACTCCCCATCGAGCCGTTTAACACCGCCGTCCGCGATGGCAGCCTCGGCGGAAAAATGAAGCGCATTCTCGATGCCACCAAGCCCCTGAACGTCTGGTTCACTGAGCGCGATGGCCACCGCGGCGCCATCCTCGTTGTTGACGTTGATGACTCCTCCCACATCCCCCGCCTCGCCGAGCCGTGGTTCCTCGAGTTCAACGCTACCGTCGAGTTCCGCATCGCCATGACTCCCCAGGACCTCGCCAACGCCCACATCGAGATACTCGGCAAACAGTGGGACTAGCGGTAACTCAGGGCAGGGAACTCACACCCTCTCCTTAACTCTTCCTGTCATCCTGAGCGACCGTAGTCCGCCGCGGCGGACGCAGGGAGTCGAAGGATCTGTGGTTGTTTTTCGTTCCGGTTGGCGTTCCACCCTTAAATCAGTTCCTTGATTCAAGGGTGGGATACCACTCATCTCACCCGCCCTCGAACAACCTAGCCCTTGACCCCTGAACCCAATCCCGGCGGCCCATACCCCGCCTCGCCATCCTCCACCACCAGCACCCAATCCGGTCCAAAAGACGGTGACCGGAACTCCTGCGCCTTGCCCGTCAGCATCTCCTCAATCGGCGTTCCAATCCCGGTCCGCGGGTCATACCACCATCCGCGCAGTTGCCTGGCCTTCAGTCGGCTCAAATCCACCGTTGCCTTCAGGTCATTCGCCGGAAAGTACACAAATGCATAGGTCCCTTCCCGGTCCCGCGTCGCCTGCATGTGTTGCCCGCCCTCGCCTGCATTCCCCACAATCAGTCCCTGGTCCGGAATCCGCCTGAAGTACGGCCGCGACTCCACCAGCGCCCGCAAAAACATCATCTGCCGCGCCGCCGGCCGCCACAGCGCGTCCTTCCAGTCCCGGTCCGCATGGTTCACCACCTCATGCCGCTTGCCCGCAAACTGCCACACCGCGTGGTGCCCGTACGTCACCCCGCAGCCCCCCGCAAACACTGACCGGTACACCTGCTTCCGCACGTCGTGGTCGCGAAAATACCCCGTCGCCGGATCCCACTCCGGCCACGGATTGTAAGGATGGTCTTCGTAGTTCGGCTCAAGGTCCAGCGTCGGCTTGGCAGGCCTCAGCCCGTAGTCGTGCGCAATCATCTCCCAAACCGCCACGTCATGCCCGCCGCCGTGCCCGCTCTGCATCCCGTTGATTGAGAGCCACCCTTCGCCTTCCAGAAAAAAGGACGAGCTCTGCCTGCCGCCCTGCGGATGGTACGCAATCGTCGCCCATCCCCCTCCGCCGCGCTTCAGCCCTGCCGCCATCGCCCGCCAGATCGGCGTCCAATCCTGGTCCGGTTCAATTCCCGTCTCCTTGCTGATCCTTGCCACATCGTCGGCGTTCAGCCCTGCCAGGCGCGCTGGCCGGTCGCCCCCCAGCACCCACAGCACGTTGCTGCGCCCCTTCAGCTTGCCCGCCAGGTAGGCGCCGTACTGTTCCGCATCTCCAGGATTGTCGTTCCTGAACAGCCGCGGTCCCGCGCCCCATGGCGCTGTCAGCTTGTCGCCCCACGCCGGAACCAGCGCCACATACAGCCCATGCCGCGCCGCCTCATCCACAATCTCCGTCACGCGGTCAAAGAAGTCTTCGTTCGGCCGTTTCACATCCCCGTCTGCAAATGGAAGAAACCCCGTCGTCGTCGCCTGCCTCACCCCGCCAAACTCGGCCAGAACCACGGTCTGGATCACCGTGAACCCCTGCCGTGCCCGCGTCTCCAAATAGTAAGAGCACTCGTCTCGCGAAAGTTCCTGTATCAACTGCCACGCCGTATCTCCCAGCCAAAAAAACGCACTCCCGTCCGCCCCGGCCAGCATGTGTCCATCTTCATGGACCACAATCCGGGGCAGCGCCTTGCCCTCGCGGCAGCCGGCTCGGCCCGTCTCGCCTCCTGAACCCGTGCTTGCGCCTGCTGCCACGCCGGCTGCGGCCGCTCCCAGCGCGGCGCCTGTCCCTGTAAATAGAAATTTGCGTCGAGAAGTTCTCATGTCTGAAATCACCGCGCAATTATAGGTCAGCCTCTCGCCAAGGCTCTTCAGCCCTCCCCGGCGGCGCAAGCCTGCCTCCCCCTGTCTCGTCTCCAATCCAGCCGGGGAACGAACTCCAGCCCCGTTGCGTACCATGACCTTATGAGGATTGCGGCTCCTGGTGCTTTGCTTTGTCTGTCCATCTTGGCCTTCACCCCAGGGCTCGCCAATGCCGCCAGGCCTGCCCAGTCCCTCCCGTCTGCTGTCCCTGCTCAGAACATTCCCCTCATTGACGAGCCGCTCCGCCTTGCTGACTTTCTCCCCATGCAGCCGATTCCTGAGCTGAAAGATAAGCTCGTTCACATCGCGGGCTTCATTCAGGCAACCCCCCAGGACGGCAAACCCGCTACCCAAAGCACTGAAGTCTGGGCGGCCCACACCAGAACCGCTCTCTACATCGTCTTCATCTGCCACGACGACAAAACCAGCCAGATCCGCGGTCACCTCGCCCGCCGCGAGAACATCATGTCTGACGATTACGTCTCGGTCCTCCTCGACCCGTTTCACGACCATCGTCGTGGCATCTACTTTGCCGTCAACCCTGCCGGGGTGCAGGCCGATGCATCCTGGTCTGAGAGCAACGGCCCCGACTTCAGCTACGACCTCGTCTGGGACTCCGAAGCCCGCGTCACTGCCAGCGGCTGGGTCGCCCTCTTGTCCATCCCCTTCCGCAGCCTCCGCTTTCCTCGCGGTGCCGCCCATTGGGGCGTCGTCTTCGGTCGCAGCCTTCCCCGCAACAGCGAAACTGACTTCTGGCCCCGCGTTGCCGCCGACGTCTCCGGCATCCTCAGCCAGGAGGCTACCCTCACCGGCATCGAGGGCGTCACCGGCTCCCACAATCTCCAGCTCAATCCCTACACCATCGGCCAGAACGAGCATACCCTCAACTCCATTGACCCCCTCAACCCCTTCTTCAGCTCCCGCGCCTTCGAGGCCACCGCGGGCGGCGAACTCAAGGCCATCCTCAAAGACAGCATCGTCCTCGACGCAACCCTCAACCCCGACTTCAGCGACGTCGAGAGCGATCAGCCCCAGTTCACCGTCAATCAGCGATACCCGGTTTACTTCCCTGAACTCCGTCCCTTCTTCCTTGAAAACGCCAACTACTTCGCCACCCCCATCCAGCTTGTCTTCACCCGCAACATCGTCCATCCCGAATACGGTGTCCGCGTCACCGGCAAGGCGGGCCGCACCAACCTTGGCCTCTTCGCCATCGACGACCGCCAGCCCGGCGAAACCGTCACCCTCGGCGACCCGCTCTACAAAAAACGCGCCCTCTTTTCCGTCGGACGCCTCTCCCGCGACCTCGGCAAAAGCTCCAGCGCCGGCCTCATCTACACCGATGAAGAGTTCGGCCAGGGCTTCAACCGCATCGGCGGAGCTGACTTCACCTGGCGTGCCGACGACCA
>Ga0316223_1002788_pt1 | contig 13721 bp, 10 predicted proteins | sample TBH18009metaG_FD_206007 | JGI IMG/M metagenome (GOLD analysis project Ga0316223, IMG submission 206007) | Freshwater microbial communities from Trout Bog Lake, Wisconsin, USA - TBH18009 | ecosystem: Environmental > Aquatic > Freshwater > Lake > Hypolimnion/Profundal zone | place: USA: Wisconsin...
GCCATGGGAACAGTGATATTGGGCGGCGGTGCAGGAATATTGGCCGGCATTACGTCAGAAGCTGCGGGCGTTTCAGCCAAGGGTGTAGCAGTGTCATTGTGCGGCTTGCTTTCCACAAACCACCACAGCCCTGCAACCACAGTAAGAGCCAACAATGCGCCGGCAGCCAACACCCAACGCCGGTTTAAGTGCCGTGAATTAATGGAAAAAGTAATATTTTTACTGGGCACAGCGACCTTATGCATTTGCAAAGGCTTTACAATTGAGTCCGGACGCTCGCTCTCTAAGGCACGTAAAATAGTCGCCACATCGGCCCCCAACAAACGGGCGTAACTACGCACCAAAGCGCGCACCATATTAATATCGGGTAGGGCATCGTAATTCCCGGCTTCAAGCGCGCTAATTTGGCGTTCACCAAAACGCAGCTGCAAACTGATGTCGTGAATGCTAAAACCCATCTGTAAGCGTAACGCCAACAACTGCGCGCCTGCGCCCTCTAGGGGTAACGCTTCTTGAAGATTTTCACTCATGCGTGTCGCTCCGCCATCTTGGCTTGTCTTTGACTTCTATCCACCACCTGCCCGGCCAATTGTCCGCAGGCGGCATCAATATCTTCACCGCGGGTTTTGCGTACGGTTACCACAAAACCGGCTTGCATCAAGATGTCGCGGAAACGTCGTATGGATTCAGGACGTGAGGTGCGGTAACCGGAATCAGGAAATGGATTAAAGGGGATTAAATTAAATTTACAAGATACACCATTCACACACTCAATGAGTTGACGCGCTTGCGCTTCAGAATCGTTAACGCCTTCTAGCATCACATATTCGAAGGTGACAAAATCGCGCGGGGCCACTTCGAGGTAACGGTTGCAAGCGGCCATTAATTCTTTTAAAGGATACTTTTGATTGATGGGTACTAACCTATCACGCAAAGCATCTGTAGGAGCGTGCAATGATACCGCCAAGGCCACGGGTGCGCGTTCGCGCAAGCGATCAAGAGCTGGTAACACGCCTGATGTAGAAACCGTTACACGACGACGGGATAATCCGTAAGCGTGATCATCCAACAAAATATCCAGCGCGTTCACCACCGCATCATAATTGAGCAAAGGCTCGCCCATGCCCATCAATACTACATTGCTTATGACGCGCTCACCCTTGGCTTCGTGACCCAAGGCGCGATTGGCCCACCACACCTGCCCAATAATTTCAGCGATGGTGAGGTTGCGGTTAAACCCTTGTCGTCCGGTGGAGCAGAAGGTGCAAGCCAACGCGCAACCCACTTGAGAGGAAATGCACAAAGTGCCGCGTTCATCCTCAGGTATAAACACGGTTTCAATGGCATTACCTGGACTCAATTCCAATAACCACTTGCGCGTGCCGTCCTGCGAGACCTGCTCAGAGAGCAGGCGTGGCACTTGCACGGTGGCTATGCTGGCAAGCTTTTCTCGGAAAGATTTGGCTATGTCCGTCATTTGGTTAAAGTCGGATTCGCCAAACTGGTGAATCCATTTCATCAATTGCCGGGCGCGAAAAGGCTTCTCGCCCAATTCTTCAAGGAATTGAGTGAGAGCCTCGCGGTTTAAACCCAACAAATTAACGGACATCAACAGGGCTCCGAATTAACGGGAATACACGTTCAACGCTGGGAAGAAATAGGCAATTTCCACTGCAGCGGTTTCAGGGGCGTCCGAACCATGTACGGCATTGGCATCAATGCTTTCGGCAAAATCAGCCCGTATGGTGCCCGGAGCCGCTTTTTTAGGGTCTGTTGCCCCCATTAAGTCGCGATTTTTAAGAATCGCCCCTTCGCCTTCCAACGCCTGAATCATCACCGGGCCTGAAATCATGAAGGACACCAGGTCTTTAAAGAATGGGCGTTCGCGATGAACAGCATAAAAACCTTCCGCTTCCGCTTGCGACAGACGCGCCATACGGGCGGCAATCACCTTCAATCCGGCGCCTTCAAAACGAGTGATAATTTGTCCAATCACGTTTTTGGCAACGGCATCGGGCTTGATAATAGATAGGGTACGCTCAACTGACATGTCAACACTCCACATAAAAAGGGTCACTAAACAGTCAATTTTAGCATGCCCAGCCTAGGCTTGTGGGGTTGGTCCTTGCGGGGGCTGCCAATGCAATTCCAGCCCAGCTTCCCCAGGTCTTGCCTGAAAAGCCACGTCAACGGCGACTCCGGGCACGCAAATAAGCGTATCCCCCTTAAAAACCAAGGGTAAGGCCGCCCGATACCATGGAGGCAGATGGGCCTCTTGCAGTAAATTGCGCAAACTGCGCGAGGGGCGATCCGCATGGGGACGCAGACGCTCGCCGCCCTGACGGCGCCGCACCCGAATGTGGCCAGCTTGCAGAGCAGCCTGCAAAACACCCTGCCCTTGCACGGCCTTTTGGTGCAATACCCCAGCCTGCGGAATGATGAGGTCTTGCGTGGGCCAACGCTCTAATTCAAGCGGCGTCCAATGTTTATCCAAAGACCGGCGCAATTGCCATAAGCCCTCGAAACGATTCAACGTCCAGCCACCCCAAGCCAATTCAGGCATGCGGTCCGCCGGAGCTGCGGATTGCATCAGCCATTGGGCCAGTTGCTCGCTGTGGCAAGCCGGCGCGCCCTGCGCTTTTAACCACCAACGCAACAGGTTGGCCGCACGTCGTGGCCCCAAGGCCAGCACATCCGCCACTCGTAACCCCTCTGTTTGACCACAGACTGCGAAATCCTCTTCTGCTCGTTCATTGAGCAGCGTTTGCGCATCCGCAAAATGATGAGCGCTGCGCGCGAGCGTGGCACGCCAAGCCGGAAAACGAAGATCCAGAACGGGGGAAAGCGCGTGGCGCAAATAATTTCGCACATGCGCCACATCTTGATTGGAGGAATCATCCACCCAGCGCAGGCCCTGGTTTTGTGCGTAGGCGGTTAGAGCCTTACGGGAACAATTGAGTAACGGTCGCAACAGCTGTGGACGGGCTTGAAACACGGCAAAAGGTCGATCCGTGGGCATGGCAGACAGACCGGGCAAGCCTGCACCGCGCAGCAATTGGGTGAGCAGTGTTTCTGCTTGATCGTCTTGATGATGCGCTAACACAATAAAGTCAGCATCCATGGCACCAAACACCGCATAGCGGGCACGCCGTGCAGCCGCTTCCAGCCCATCCGGGTCTTTGCGGTCCACGGACACCCCTTGAGTAGTGCACGTAATCTTCCACGCAGCACAGGTGTCTTCTACCAATTGTTGCCATTGCCGGGCTTCGGGATGCAGCTGGTGGTTAATGTGTACGGCGCTTAAACGAAAAGGGAATTGCACGGATAAGGGAATCAGTGCGTGCAACAGAACCATGGAATCCAGACCACCACTGACCCCCACACACAGACTGGAACCGGGAGGCACCGTTTCACGGAGGGTTTTTAAAACCTCCGTGAGCGGACTAATTGGGTTCTGTTTCCTTAAATTTTCCATAGCCCATTAAACGATCAAAACGACGGGCCAGCAATTCATCCACAGACAAGCCATCGATTTGTTTGAGGGTATCTTGCAATGCACGGCGCAGGGATTGCGCCATGGTTTGCGGGTCGCGGTGAGCGCCCCCCAAGGGTTCTGGAATAATTTTATCCACCAACCCCAAGGCTTTCAGACGCGTGGCAGTAATGCCTAAGGTTTCCGCGGCCTCACTGGTTTTATCCGCTGTTTTCCACAAAATGGCAGCACAACCTTCCGGAGAAATAACAGAGTAAATGGAGTACTGCAAAATAAGCGTGGCATCCCCCACGGCAATGGCCAGCGCCCCACCGGAACCGCCCTCGCCAATAACGGTGCTGATAATCGGTGTTTTCAGTGCCGCCATTTCATACAGGTTGCGTCCAATGGCTTCAGATTGACTGCGCTCTTCTGCATCAATACCCGGATAGGCGCCGGGAGTATCGATGAAAGTAAAAATGGGCAGGCTAAATTTTTCGGCCAAACGCATCAAGCGCAGAGCTTTGCGATAGCCCTCAGGGCGCGCCTGACCAAAGTTGCGATAAATACGGTCCTTGGTATCACGGCCTTTTTGATGGCCAATAATCATCACCGGCCGGCCGCCAAATCGAGCCATTCCACCCACAATAGCCGGATCATCGGCAAAGGCGCGATCACCATGCAATTCTTCAAAGTCGGTAAAAATGGCTTCAATGTAATCGAGCAAATAGGGCCGTTGGCTGTGACGGGCCACTTGGGCAATTTGCCAAGCCTTAAGTCCTGCGTAGATGTCTTTGGTGAGCGTTACGCTTTTTTTCTTCAGACGGTCAATTTCTTGCGAAATATCCACAGCCGAATCTTCCTGCACAAAGCGCAGCTCTTCAATCTTTGCTTCCAGCTCACCAATCGGCTGTTCAAATTCAAGAAACACTGTTTTCATACAATAAATAAGGCTCTGGGGTTGCAGCCTGAAGAGGTAAAGGTGCATTATAAGCCATCAAAGCACTGCATCGCTAACCACCATTTATTAATAGGTCATTATGGGCAATCGGCTGACACAAATTTACACCCGCACCGGTGACGATGGAACCACTGGATTGGGCGATGGCTCACGGGTCAGTAAGGATCATTTGCGTGTAGAAACCATGGGGGACGTGGATGAGCTAAACAGCTTAATAGGGGTGTTGCTGTGCGAGGCTTTGCCCGCAGAATCTTCCGCCCTACTCACCGACATTCAACATGACCTGTTCGATGTGGGCGCGGAAATATGCATACCCGGTCACCGTGTGGTAGCAGAATCACGTGCCACTGAGTTGGAAAAAGAAATTGATGCCATGAACGAACATTTACCGCCCTTGAAGAACTTCATCTTACCGGGGGGGTCGCGTGCAGCGGGGCTTTGTCATCACGCCCGCACCGTGTGTCGGCGTGCGGAGCGCCGTTTGGTGGCCCTAAGCCACTCAGAACCAATGGCCATAGCGATGCATCTGTACTTAAACCGTTTGTCTGATCTGTTGTTTGTGTTGGCGCGCCACTTAAATCGTCACGTCAATGTGCCCGATGTGTTGTGGCAACCCGGACGTCACAAATAGGCCCATACAGACAGTGTAATGCCGGTTACAGCACCCAACACAGCAGGCACCAATAACCAACGGCGCTTGGTTAATACGGTAATGGATGCCAACGCAATGGCCACTTGAATAAAGGTCATGGCCAGAGCCAGCAGATGATGCGGATGAAAGGCTTTTTCAGCCAACTCATCTTCATGTTTTGATTTCTCTTCTAAGGCCTCAGCCTTGGCTTTAATCTCGGCTTTTTCTTTGTCGTAGCGCGCCGCTTCATCCCGGTAATGGGATTGCTTATCTTTTGGCGCCAACTCAGCCGCCATCCCCATAATATGGCCCTTGGTGCTTTTGGCTTGATAAAAGCTCCATTGATCACTGGCATGTGCTTTGTACAACACCGCACCATTCTTATGAAAGAGCGCTTCGTTTTGCGCACTGCCACCCAAAAAACTAACCACCGCGCCCACGGTGGCCAAGAGGGCGGTAAAAATAGCCACTTGTTGGCCTAATCCGGGTCCGTGTTCGGCCGCATGCTCTACTTCATGATCATGGGCACCATGTACGTGAAATCCTTCAGACATCTCTACCCCTCCTCAATCAGATTAGGCGCCGCGACGACGGCGCACCGCTTCACCCAAAATAGACAATGCAGTGACTGTGTCTTCAAACGAAATGCAGGCATCGGTAATACTCTTGCCGTATTCCAAGGCGCCACCCTTCACCAAATCTTGCCGGCCGCCCTGAATATGGCTTTCAATCATCACGCCCATAATGCGTTTTTCGCCAGCCATCAATTGATTGGCCACATCGCGCGCCACCAACAACTGTTTCTGTGCGTCTTTTAGGCTGTTGGCGTGACTAAAATCAATCATCACCTTGGGTTGTAATTGGGCTGCGGTTAATTCAGCGCAGGCCACGTCCACGCTGGCCGCGTCAAAATTAGTGGATTTACCGCCGCGCAAAATAACATGGCAATCGTTGTTGCCGTTAGTGGCCACAATTGCGGAATGGCCCGCTTTGGTTACTGATAAAAAGTGATGGGGTTGTTGGGCAGCGCGAATAGCATCCACTGCAATGCGCAAATTGCCATCGGTGCCATTCTTAAAACCAACGGGGCAGGATAATCCGGAAGCCAGTTCACGATGCACTTGGCTTTCTGTGGTGCGGGCACCAATAGCGCCCCAGCTAATCAAATCAGCATAATATTGTGGGGTGATTAAATCGAGAAACTCCGTGCCAGCGGGCATACCCATTTGGTTGATGTCCAGCAGCAAGCCGCGCGCTAAGCTTAACCCCTCGTTGATATGAAAGCTGCCATCCAGATGGGGGTCATTAATCAATCCTTTCCAACCCACAGTGGTGCGGGGTTTTTCGAAATACACCCGCATCACCACCAATAATTCATTGGCCCATTGTGCCTTTAATACGTTCAGGCGCGTTGCGTATTCCAACGCAGCCTTTGGGTCGTGAATAGAGCAAGGCCCCACAATCACCACCAATCGATCGTCTTCATCGTGCAAAATAGCGTGCACAGCACGACGCGCGTCATACACCACCTGAGCTGCGGCCTCAGACAGCGGGAATTCTTCCAACAACTTTACTGGGGGGTTCAGTTCTTTAATTTCGCGAACCCGCACGTCGTCAATTTTATGTGTTTGGATGTTCATAGACAGCTATTAGGCCTCATGCCAGTGCTTCAAAATAATTAAACGGATAATTTTAACAGACCTAAGCCGTGCCGCCCACTGTTAGAGAATCAATCTTCAATGTGGGCTGCCCCACACCCACAGGAACGCTCTGCCCTTCCTTGCCGCATACCCCTACGCCGGGGTCTAGCGCCATATCATTGCCAATCATAGAAACGCGCGTCAGTACATCCGGGCCATTACCAATTAAGGTGGCGCCTTTTACAGGCGTGGTGAGCTTGCCATTTTCAATTAACCAAGCTTCGGCTGCTGAAAAAACAAACTTACCACTTGTGATGTCCACTTGCCCACCTCCAAAGTTAACTGCATACAGACCGTTCTTCACGGAAGCGATTATTTCTTCTGGGGGGCGGTTACCATTCAACATATAGGTGTTGGTCATTCGCGGCATGGGGATATGGGCAAAGGATTCACGTCGCGCGTTACCTGTTATAGGCATTTTCATTAAACGAGCGTTGAGGGTGTCTTGCATATACCCTTTCAAAATACCGTCTTCAATTAAGGTGGTGCATTGCGTGGGGTTGCCCTCATCATCGCGGGTCAGTGAACCCCGGCGATTGGGCAAAGTGCCATCATCGCGTACCGTTACACCCGGTGCGGCCACGCGCTCGCCGATACGGCCGGCAAAAGCCGAACTGCCCTTACGGTTAAAGTCGCCTTCCAGTCCATGACCAATGGCTTCATGCAACAAAATGCCCGGCCAACCCGATCCCAACACCACAGTCATGGTACCTGCGGGTGCCGGACGCGCGTCCAAGTTGGTTACCGCTTGGTGCACCGCTTGCGCGGCGTAATCGCGCAATTGCGCTTCGGTAAAATATTCATAACCATGTCGCCCGCCACCGCCAGCCGAGCCTTGCTCGCGCACGCCGCCTTGCTCGGCAATGACTTGAATGGACACCCGTACCAGAGGGCGAATATCGGCGCTGAGTTGCCCATCGCTGCGCGCTACCAAAATCACTTCAAACTCGCCCGCCAAGGATGCCATCACTTGTGTAACACGTGGATCCAGTGCTTTGGCATATCCCTCAAGGCGCTCCAAGAGTTGAACTTTTTCAGCATCAGCCAGGGTAGCCAATGGATCATGTGGCACATACAGTTGCGCAGTAATCGGGCTGACGCGCAGCACCCGTTGTGCGGCCTCTTGCCCCGCGCGACCAATGGCGCGCGTGGCCAGAGCGGCTTGCTGTAATGAATGCAGATTAATGTCATCGGAATAAGCAAATGCCGTGCGCTCACCACTCACTGCGCGCACGCCCACTCCTTGCTCGATATGAAACGAGCCGGACTTTACCTGCCCTTCCTCCAAGCTCCAACCTTCCATACGGCTGTATTGAAAATACAGATCGGCGTAATCCACATCATGGGTCATCATCTGACCGAAAATGCGCTCCAAATGAGCGCTGTCTAAACCGTAGGGGCTAAGCAGCGTGGTCTGGGCGATGTCAATGGCGGTACTGGGCATTAAGTGTTTCCTATTTTGGTTTCTTGGGGGCGGTTAACCCCAAGGTGCGGTGTGTGAGGGCGGGTAAGCTTAAGCGCAAATCAGCCAAGTGAATGGGGTTTACACCAGCGATGACAATGCCAGACCCGCGCGGCAATTGGTCGAGAACCACGCCCCAAGGGTCCACAATCATACTGGAGCCATGGGTTTCACGACCGTTCTTGTGATAGCCCCCTTGCGCGGGCGCCACCACATAGGCCAGGTTTTCAATGGCACGTGCACGGATCAGTGTTTCCCAATGGGCGCGGCCTGTGGTCTCGGTAAAGGCTGAGGGGATAAAAATTAAATCCACCGGACCCATGGCACGATAGAGCTCGGGAAAGCGCAGGTCGTAGCAGATGGATAGGCCAATACGACCGAAGGGACTGTCGAAAGCCACTACTTCATCGCCCGGTTGAATGGTTTTTTCTTCTTCGTAATGCTCGGCGCCCCGCCTAAAGCCAAACAAATGAATTTTGTCGTAACGGGCTACGCAATGGCCTTCGTTATTAAACACCAGGCAACTGTTGCGAATTTTTTTGGGGTCAGACCCCGTTAAGGGGTCTGACCCCTTAACTGACCCCTTAACCGTTTTAATCGGCACCGAGCCGCCCACAATCCATACACCATAACGCACCGCGGCACGTGCCAGAAATTCTTGGATGGGGCCTTTGCCAAAATCTTCCGCTGCGTTAATTTTATCTGTTTCACGCATGCCCATAATGGCGAAATATTCTGGTAATGCCACAATAGAAGCACCTTGATCTGCCGCCATTTTAATGAGTCGACCGGCTTCAGATAGATTTGCGCCCACATTAGGGCCTGAGGCCATCTGAATGGCTGCCACGCGAAAACTGCCCGGCAAAGGACGTGCTTTACCAAATCCTGAATCAATTTTTTTAGGGGAAACGCTCATCACAGACCTCTTAACGTGTCTCAGGGTTGTTCGGAGTAGCATGATTAACAGGTGCAGCTGTAGTGGCCGCACTGACCGACTGAATCAGCGGATCATCCCAGCCACCGTCAATGGAATATTCATAAGTTAAGGCTTTATCCAATGGGTTCTTTAACAATTTCTGCAGTAGGTAAGAGGTGGCGCCTGCTACCGGCCCGCCAATTAAGGTGGTGGCTAAAGACACGCTACTGCCCACATCAGGGGACACCCGTGCACGCATTTGCGTGGTTTCTTCAGGAATATTAATTTTGCCCGATAACAATACGCGCGCTGCCGGGCCAGTCATATCAAAGTCACGGGTACTGAGCACGCCATGATCCATGACAAAATTTCCAGTGAGGGAATCAAAACCAAAACCATCCGAAAAGAAATCATGAAAGTCTAAGGTGATGCGCCGCGGCAAAGCCTGCAAACTTAACAGCCCCATCAACCGTCCGGCGCCACCGGGCTCTACTTTTGAAAACTGACCGTCGTGTAAATCTAAGGTGATCATGCCTGCGGTTTTATTTATAGCAAAATCCGTGGGGTTACCGCGCCAGGAAAGCTGGCCGCGCACATCGCCCTTGGTGCGCACCAAGGTTTTTGGGTACCCCAAATTATTGAGGAATTTTCCCAAATCAGTGGCCTTAAGCCGTACATTAAATTGTGTTTGCGTGGCAACGCCGCCCATCCAGCGCCCGTCGCCCTCAATGGTGGCATCTGGCGTGGTGACCGATATGCGTTCCACGCGCCAAACCACGCCTTCGCGCAGACCCACCAGTTGTAAGCGGCCCATGGTTTTTCCTATGGCGCTGAATTGATCCACGCTGACATCCACATTGGGCATATTTTGCTCTTGTATATCCGAGCTGGGCTCAATAACCCCCGCGGAGGGGCCCGCGGGTGGAACAGTGAGGCGTGTGAAATGGCCCTTCAGACGACCGTTTTCAGCAGCAGTCCAAGTCAGATCGCCCTCCACTTCAGAGCCCCTGCTTTGCACATTCCAATGATCGCCTTCTTGGTTGGCTTTTATTTGATGAAGTCCCCAAGTGCGGCCTGCCCAGCGCACGTCTTCCAAGGTCATATCCACGCGACTGATGGGTCCAAAAGAAGACGTTTCCTTAGCAGCACCCGGTTTTGCCTCCATTAATTTTTGCCACGCGCTAAGATCGGCATGTGCCAGACGACCGGTGAGGGCAAAGCCCTCGCCAGCAACGGCCTTAACAGGCCCGCCTATATTCACAACACCGCGCAGAACTTGCATAACCCCTTTCGGTGTATTGGTGGCCCAAGCTTCTGCACCCAACCAATTACCCAACACTCCATTCACGTGGGTCAAGCCATTGTCCGTGGATTCTGTACGCACCTGCAGGGATAGGTTTTCACGGGGCCGCTTATTGAACGGGGCAGGTAAATCGATACTCACTCCCACCAATGATGAAGTGAGCATGCTGCGCATTTGATCTCCCTGCTGCTCGATGCGTGCTGCCCAAGCAAAACCGCCTTTGGCATGATCAGTAACCCAACCATAACCCAAGCGACGCACATTGGTCACATTGGCATGGCCCGACGCGTTGGCCACAATAATCCCAGGGGATGACCCTGTAATCAATACCGTGGCAGGTTCTTGCAGCACCAAGGCGGCACCAGAGAAGCTGACATCGTTATGCTCTGAACGCAGGGCCACATGGCCATTCCAATCCAGAGGGCTGTCTAACAACTTAAATGGACCATTGGGATAACGGCGCGTTAGAGCAGCTGCTGAACTACGCCCCTTTAGGGTTAAATCAACAGTACCGTCTTGCAATGTTCCAAGATGCACGTTCACAGGCTCGCCCAGATAAGCCACTTTGGAATCCACCGTCAACTCTGTGGTCTTGGCTGTAAAACGAAAATGTCCTTGCCATGCTTCTTTGCCCGACACATCAGCCAATATGGGTTCGTGATACACCTGAATGAGTTTCGCCATATCTCCCGTCCCATCGGCCTCTAAGGTGATGTCGCCATTGGGCAGAGTGTTTAAGGCAAAATGGGCGGGACCTGCCAAAATAGTGCCGCTTAAGGCTTGCGATGAAACACCTCGCTCAGTAAACAACAGGTGGCCGGTAACCTGCATGATGGGCGGAATGCCCACACCAGTACCATCAATTTTGGAATCTTGAAATTGATAATCCCCCTTAACCGTGGTGGTATCGGCATGGCGCAAGGGTACGTGTAAGTCCAGTGCTAAGTGACCAGCCCCCACACCCTGAATAGCATCGGACACGTGATGGATGTAACCGGCCACCGGGCTTTTAACAATAAAACCCAAGGCATCCGAGAGCGTGCCGTCTAGTTCACCTTGTACATATAAATGCTCATCACCTTGTGTGAGATCTGGGATGCGTGCATGGGCAGAGCGAATATGTGAATTTAAGGTAACCCCATCCACAGCCTCGATGGTCAACTGCTCACCGCGCAAAGACAACGTACCGCGAATGCCCGTAATCACCGGCCAAGCGGGATCGTAGCGCAACTGTGCATCCACTATATCGGCCGATACTCTGAACACCCCGCCCTTATCATGCGGGAAGGGAAATTTTTGCAAATCCCCTTTCATCTGAAAGGTGACATGTTGCCCTATACCGCCTTGCAACGATTGATGCAACCAAACACGTGCATCATCAGATATCCCTATGGGCAAATAACGCCACACGGCGGCCACTTGCGCACGTTGCAGTTCCCCGCTTAAAGCGCTCTCGCCTGGCCCATCGGGACCTATGGTGACAGCACCTGTCACGTAGCCGGCTGCATCAGCATTGGCTACCTCTAATCGTGTTACGGTTAGGTGTGTATTAGCGCCCTGTACAGCCCAACCTGCATCGACGGTATAACTTTGAAAGTCCAAGGCAGTTGGAAACACTGTGGGTGCGTTTAGCGTAATCAGATCACCGTGACCTTTTAGCGCCCCGCCTTGTGGGTTACTGGCCAAATGCCCGGTAAAGTTGTGAATGGCAGGCCATCCATTGAATGCGTTGACAGAAAAACCCACCAAATCGACTTGCACCGACAAAGCGCTCATGGATTCCAAGGGACCATTCCAGCCCAGCGACAGTTTGCTTGCCACACCTTTAGGTCCCGCGTTATTCCATTGTGTGCGTTGCACAGCGCTCAAGGGCAACAAATCCAGCACTCCAGAGGCTTGCGCTGCGCTCAATTGATTAACAGTTAAAACACCCCCTTTTTGCGTATTGAGAAAGCGCGCTTCCAAAGGTTGGGGGATGTGAATACTGCAAACTCCTTCGCAGCTTAGGTGATGCGCCGACACCTCATAACCACCTGTTACATGCATAAAGCCCAGTTGCCCTTTAAGATGATCAAATTGCAAGGCTGCAAAGTGCGGGTCCACATGCACGATCACCTGGCGCAGGTCGGTCTCTATATCCACGCCCCACTGCTGTTGTTCTCTGGCCCTTATTGTGGCTGTGACAGTGCCATAGGCACGCTCAATCAAACCCAACTGTGGCAACCAAGGTTTTAGGGCTGCCGCATCTATGCGTTCGGCATGAACCACAGCTTTGCCGCGCCAATCGGCAAAGGTAGTAATGTCACTGCCATTAAAATCGGCTTCTAGGTGCGTATGCGTGGCCAAGGCGTCTGGTGGATCGAAATCTGCCTCCACGCGATGCCGGTTACCGCTGTTGCGAATACGAATCTGTCCATTTTGCAAGACCAAGGGGGCGGCTGCCAACTGATCATCAAACCAGGTGATCCGCGCATGGGTAATCTGAATTTCGCCTTGGTTGAGCAGCCAATCCAGAAAACTACTGGGCCCCTCTTGATTGCGCGGTAGGGGGATGCCGGAGAGCAGCAACAAACCATCGGGGGTACGGCGCAAGGTCAATGTGGGTTCATTAATAATCAGCGTGCTAAGATCCAGACGACCGCGCAACAGGCCCCATAAGGATAAGCGCCCCTGTACATGGTCCAACGCCAAACCGGGCTTGCCTTGTGGGTCATAAATCGTAATCTGGTCCATGGATAGAGTCGGCAGAAGACCTATTCCGGTGGAGTTTAGCTGACCAATCTCTACCCGAGTGCCTATGGCCTTACTCAGTGCCTCTATGACCTGTGGACGATAACGACCCACATCATTGAGGACCGTAAATTGCAATACCAGCCATCCAAACAGGACTAAAACTGTCAAAAAGAGGCTGACCCATAGCAATAGGCGGCGGGAATGGCGCAGGACTGTAAGGAAATGATTCATAACCTTAGGATTATATCGCCTTTGTAGCCACCCCCAACATCCGCTAAACTGTTTGTTTTAGAGAATGGAGCACGACAATGTCAATGTCCGACCGGGACGGGGTGATCTGGCAAGACGGCCAACTGATCAACTGGCGAGACGCCACGACCCACGTATTAACCCATTCCCTGCATTATGGCTTGGCCGTATTTGAGGGTGTGCGCGCCTATAAAACCTCGCGTGGAACTGCAATTTTCCGGCTGCGCGAGCATACAGAACGCTTGCTGCGTTCGGCCCATATCCTGCAAATGCCCATGCCCTACACATTAGAGG
>Ga0316223_1002802_pt1 | contig 13669 bp, 6 predicted proteins | sample TBH18009metaG_FD_206007 | JGI IMG/M metagenome (GOLD analysis project Ga0316223, IMG submission 206007) | Freshwater microbial communities from Trout Bog Lake, Wisconsin, USA - TBH18009 | ecosystem: Environmental > Aquatic > Freshwater > Lake > Hypolimnion/Profundal zone | place: USA: Wisconsin...
TGAACTATTGTTCGTTAGAAGATGCCTTTCAAGAGGGGGCGCCCTCTCCGGGATGCGGGGGCGATCAGGCCACCAAACAGGCACGAAGGGAGGAGCGCCGCAAGGCGCGACGATGCAAGGGGCCTGCTGCCACCTATTTGGAGTTGGATCCAGATCGGCAACATCTTTCTTCCCTTGCCGAAGTCAATCCAATGAATCATGGAACAGGATTGCGTGAGCATGTGCCCGTTACAGCCCCACAAGAAGAGGGATTTGCTTCAGAAGAGCCCATCTCTGCCCCACCCGCGTACGTTCAGCCGGCCTCTCTTCCGCCCACTGCGGCGAAAAAGAAGTTCTTTGGAGCCGATCCGGATGATGGATTTGCGGACTATGAGCCGGATCAGAAAGACCATATGCTGGAGCCCGATTTTATGAAGCCGTTTCAGCCATCGGGTGTGAAAGGGCCGCTACCGAGCCCATCGTCTCAGCTGCATTGGAAGCCATTGACCGCGAGTGGTGCCCAGACGGCGTTCATCGAGCATCTGCCGCCGCCAGGAGGACAGTATGCGCCACGGGCACGCCGTGAGATTTCCATGGAGGAGATTGTCAAGAAGATGGATCGTATCATGGCGCGATTGGATGATACGCATACGGCATCGCCTGAGCAGGTAACTTCCGAGATTATGATGTTCATTTCCAGCGGCATTTTTGTGCTGTTTTTGATGGATCTTCTGGTGAAGAAAGGGAGCACATTGCGGTTCTAATACGGGTACCCTACGAATGGATCGGAGGAGCATGATTGCTTCTCTGATCGATCCTTATACAATACATTGTCACACAACACATTACTTCATCGCTTTTCGTTTTCGTGTGCGACGACGAACGCTCCGATGCGCCCTTGTTCGCAGACGACCTCCTAGCTTTTTCACAACCCGTTGTTCTATCTTTGCCACTTCTCCCTTGACAACGGATGGCGCACAGGTGATTTGTGTTGCTCCATATTTCGCCATGGCATCCGTGAATTCAATTGTGCCGATGGTCGTGATCGCATTATGGCTGATCAGCGCCTGAACGATCTCCTCTAGATACTGGGGTACATCGGATCCCTTTTGGATCCATGTCCGTGCCTCTTCCAACTGTTGAACGATCGGATCGGTTGGAAGAAGACCAACGCGTGTCATTTGTTCACGAACGCCGCGGAGCGCCGCACCCACGTCTGCGATCTTCGTAGAATCCATCGGACCAGGGATCAGCGGCTGAAGTGCCTCACGGGCACTCAATAAGGGTCCAATGTCCACATATGGGATGGGAGGAGGATTATTGGCATCTCGTGACAGGTTGACCACGGTAAAGATACAGAAGGTATGAGTCCTTCCTGACACATGCTTTTCAATCAGTTCCGCCAACGGGCCGCCATCTTCTTCCATCGGACGAGCATTGTCCTGTCCAAAGCAATGAAGATGATGGGGGTGACACTGTAAAGGGACACATTGATCTAAAAAGGGGGGTGTTCGTGACCGTTCGCCACGTGTACGAAGATGGGCACCAATAAAGGACCGAAGCCGAGCAAGGCTGTCATTGATGAAGACTCCCTCTTTGACGCGCTGATCGCACAGCGCCTTTTTTGAATAGGCCAGAATCTGACTCTTGGTCATGATCTTCTGGGCATCAGGTTGATAGGCGCGAGTCATCAAGGACTGAAAGAGTGTTTGAAACCTCACACGACTATGGGTATACCATACAAGGAGCTTCACGAGTTGATAGAGATAATCTAGCTTGAAGGATGGATCCACATGAACACGATACAGATCAAGCATTTTCTGATAGACAGGAGCATAGGCCCGATAGGACAGTAGTTCATGGGACGGAGAATGCCGATGACTGTCGATGGTTACCTTTGTATAGTCTGTCAAGAGAGAGACAGATCTTCCAAAGGTTCGGTCCATTTCTGTATACATTTTATTGCATCTGTCGCGGATGGTTAGAAAGACATCCATGATACTCCGTTGGGGATCAAACAAATAAGAAGACGCTTTCTCTGTCAAGACAAAATCTTGCTCAGCAATGTCTCCTATGTCTCTCGTCCTTCTACGAATCTCGGCCTTCACTTTTTCTTCCACCTGTTGTACCATTGGATCCACCAACGCATCCACACCGATCTTCTCTTGAACTTGGGGATTCTCACACATGAACGTGTTCTCGACACCCGCAAAATCACATACCACAAAGACAGCATCACCTGCGGCGTTTGCTTCGCCTGCGGCGTTAGAAAAGGTCAACACACAAATCACATGACTTCGTGAACTCTGTGGATTATTAGGAGTCGGCGCCGTGTTTCGTTTGGTGTCAATATACTCCACGATTTCTTTTTCCAAGGGCACACGGGCCGCATTAGCCCATTTGCCTCCTTGAATCGTATAGGAAAAGGGCTGAGCGCTGGAGCATTCCGCGACAGGGATCGTGTAGGTCGTTGCTTTTCCCTCTTTGTCTAACACCGTGCGAGTCAGTGTCTGCTGTGAGTCCTTTGATATCGCACGACACTGCCCATGAGGCGATCCATCCGCATCCAATTCATAGATGATGACCTCACATGACGTATATCCACTCCTATTCGCCGCAGGTTGAATCAACCGATTCGCCACATGGGCCAACAATCCAGGCTGTCCATTGTGTTTCGCATAGACCAGTGTCGTTGTTTTGCCACTACCTGATGCGCCATATCCGATCACCGTGACAGCTTCTCCCTTACGCAATCGGTTCTCAACGGCGTCCACAAAGACTGGATCGTGAGAGATCGCCTGACTGTTCATCGTGGGAGGATAGATCTTGGTAAAAGGGCCATAGTGATACGTGCGAGAGTCCATACCGCGTGAAACTTCACGCCCCCGTTCGTCATAGAATGCCTTTGGTGTGGACGAATAGGTCAATGACAGACTGCGCTGATATCGCCCATCGATCGTATACTGAAACCGAGCATGATCGAGCGCAGGAGTCTTGCTCGACAGATACAAGAAGGTGAGAAGGGAGGGATCCTGATTGTGTTCATCGGCGAGTTCCGCTCCACAGGCTTTCTGTATGCTATCGATACTGGTTTTATTCTGCCCCCAGTGCGTATCGGTAAATGCCTTGATACGCTCCACGGTCACATTGATCACCATGAAATCATCCGATTGATTAAGGATCGGTGCTCGGCGCAGTCCGATGATCAGATAATACAACAGTGTATCGATTCGCATGGCTTTCTCTCCGCCTCCACTGGATGCCGCATTGCTATTGGCAGCGCTGGCTGCGGCGCTATCCGCCTGTTGGTCCTCTTGATGGCGTTGATACTCCGCATAGGTATGTCCAAGAAGGGTTCGCATCACACGCTCCTCAGGCAAGGGAGAAAAAAGGATCATAAGAGGGTTGCGTAGAAGACAAGAACGCAGAGGCTCGCGGTCACGCAGATCAAACGCACGAAGCGCCACAGGGTGACGAAGAAGCGTTCTCCATGGCAAGAAATAAGTCTGGATCAAATCCTCTATGAGGCGTTCCACGGCCTCACGACTAACGGGTTGAAACGATACATTCGGGTCAGGAACGGCACTCAGATCAATCAGGCCGAGACGCTGGGTCATGGTCTCTTTCAGCTGCTTGAGTTCTCCCTCCATCCGTGCGTTCTCTTTGATCAATTCAAAGATCTGCTTATTGGACGATGTCATGAATGCCGTGTGAACCGCTACTTTACTAGAAAGGCTCTTTTCTGCCTCTTCTCGTTTGGCAATTTCTTCTTTCAGTGCGGCGGTCGCGCCCTTTGTTGTTTCCTCATCCAGCTGATGAAGCCGCTCCACTTGTTGCGTCAATCGCGTAATATCTTCCGCGGCCTCTGCCCGTTCTGCCTCTGCCTCCGCCTTTTCCTTCTCTGCCTCTTCTTTGAGTTTCGTCAACGCTGCGATCTCTTCTGTCTGGCGAGCCAACTGACTCTGTAGTGCCTGAATGGCGCGCTCTTTTTCGCTCGTAAGAGACTCCATCTCCTTCTTTTGATCATCCTCTAGTTTGTTCATCTTTCTTTGTAGGGCTTCTGCTTGCGCTTGTAGGGCCGCCGCATGGGCCTGGTTTTTTTGAGAGAGGGTGGCCGCATGCTCGTCTCTCAATTGCTGTTGGATGGATGTGCTCTCTTGTGCGGCGGACGTCAGCTGTTTCTGAACCTCGTCGATACGCTTCTGAGATGCATCCACGCGACTCAAGGCATTCTGAATCGCTGCGTTGTGCTGAGCGCGGAGCTCCTCCTTTTCTTTCTCTGCGGTAGCAAGGGTCTCTGCCAGTGCCGCTGTGGCAGCCTGCTGAGCCGCCTCATACTCTAACGTTTTCGCATCAAGAGAGGCCTGGAGAGCATCCGCTTTCGTCTTTTCCTCGTCTGCCTTTGCGCGTGCTTCCAATATCGCATCCTCTCGTTCCTTCATCTGACGGTCCCATTCGGCCTTCTCGGTCGCGCTCTGCGTGGCCCTTGCCGCCGCATTCTGAGCATTCTGTTCTGCTTTGGCTGCGATGGCCTGTTGTGCCTCTTCTTGCGCTTGTTTCGCCGCCGCGAGTTGATCCTGAAGAGCCTGAGACGCCTGTTTCATCTCCTCCTGCTGTGTTTTGAGCGCGGTCTGCGCCGCACGGGCCGCATCCGCCTCTGTCGCCGCCCGTTCCGCGGCCTCCTGAGCAGCAGTGGCCATCGTTTGTTGCTCTGCGGCACGGGCCTCGGCGGCTGCGGCTTTTTCCTCGGCGGCCACACGGGCCGCCTCGGCCGCTTGTGCGGCAGCCTCGGCCTCCTGTTGCGCGGTAAGCGCCACCGCCCTGTTTTGTCGATTAGCTGCAGAGGTAGCTTGTGCCGCTTGTGTCAAGGCCTCCGCAGCAGCAATGGCGGTGGCCGCCGCCTCCTGAGCCGCTGTGATCGCCTCGGCCTTTTCCCGTTCCGCAATCGCCGCCTGATCGGTAGCGGCACGGCGTTCACTTTCCAACCGAAGACGGTCCACGTCGGCCGCGGCCATCTGCGCTTCCCACTCGGCCTTCTCCGCCGCAAAGGATGCCTCTCGTGCGTTTTTCTCGGCCGCGGCCGCCGCCGCATGTTGATTCACGATGGCGGTGGCCTGTTCGCTAGCCTCCTGGAGTGCCTGGGTGTGAGCGGCTTCCATGGCGTCTTTCTGTTGAAGAAGTTGATCCGCATGCGCGGCGTTTCCTGATGCGAGAGCCGTCGCATGCTGTTGAGAGAGAGCGTGAAGATTCTCTTCTGTCTCTGCGAGCGCCTTTTCATGTTCGGCCAATAGGCGCTCCTGTTCGGCCTGTGCTGCCCGTTGGATGGCATTTCGCTCGGAACGAGCCGCATTGCGATTTGCGATCGCCGCAGCGATTTGTTCATTGCGGTTGGCCTCCGCTGCCGCGATCGCCGCATTCTTCTCGCGCAATGCCTGCTCATGAGCAGCGAGGAGGTCCGCCGCAGAGCGCGCTTCTTTCACATTGCGTTCGTGAAGCGTTGCGTTGCGCGCCCGTTCTAGCTCGGCGAGTGCTGCGGCAGCCGCCGCGTTATGCTCTTGAATCGTGCGCTCGAGCTCAGCAATGCGGGCCTGTTGTGCGGCAGCCTGCTGAGCCGCTTCCGCGTTTGCTGTGTTCCGTTGCGATTGTAACAATGTTGCAGTCTGACGCGCAATGTTTCTCTCTTTCTGAGCATGCGCCATCGCCTCTTGATGTTCTCGTTCGAGTGCTTCTCGAGTGGCGATGGCGGCATCAAGTGCGGCCTGGATGCGCGCCTGCTCTGCGGCGGCTGCAGCAACCTCTCTCTCTCGTTGTTCTCGAGTTGCTGTGGTGGATTGCTCGGCCGCTATCTGAGCCGCTTGTGCGGCCTCCTGCGCCTGTTGTAGTGTGCTCTGAAGATCCGTTTCACGCCGCTCCGCCTCTGTAAGAGCAAGGCGAGATTCCTCCGCTTCCTTACGGGCATGATCTGCCTCTTTCTGAGCCTGTGTTCGCTGTGTGTTGGCCGCCATCCGTGCCTCCTCGGCCGCATTCCGTTGGGCGCGGGCATTCGCCGCGTTGGCAACCGCTGCGGCCTGAGTGGCCTCGGCCTCCTCCTTCGCCCTCTCTGCTGCAACATGAGCCGCCTCTGCGGCGACCTGTGCGATCCGCGCCTGCTGAACGGCTTGCTCCTTCTCGACACGAGTCGCCTCGACCGCCTGTTGTGCCGCCACCGATTGGGTTTGAGCATGATCCAGTTCACGTTGAATACGTGCTACCTCTTCACGTGCCGCATTTCGCGCAAGATGAGCTTCATTCCGATTTCCTGAGACCCGTGTGCTGGCCTGCTGCGCCTCTGCCAGTTGTTCACGGAGTTGTTGAACCTCCGCGGCTGCCTCTGTTCGGATCCGTTCGGCCTCTTGTTGTGCGGCCGCCGCTTGTCTCGATAGACGGATCGCAGCAGACTCTTCTGCGACAGTGCGCGCTTCTTCGCGCGCGGCATTCACAGCGACTCTCTGCGCCTCCTCCGCTGCGGTGTGAGCCGCTCGTGCGGCATCTTGTGCCTGTTGAGCAGCGACCTGTGCGGCCGAGGCGGCATCTGCTTCTGCCATGGCCTGTGCGGCGGTGACGGCGTGCGCGGCCTCTTTCTCTTCTGCCGCCCGCTGCGCGGCTGCTGCTTGTGCCGCCTCCCACTCGGCTTGAAGGCGTGCGACATTCGCACGAGCTGCGTTTCGATTTCCGCTGACGCTCCTGATCTCTTCCTGTGCTGCCGCTAATTCGGTCTGGAGTCGCTGGACTTCTGCGGCCGCAGCAGTCGCATTCGCATTCGCCTGTCGCTGTTGAGCCATGACGGCCTCTGTGCGCGCCGCTTGTGCCTCCGCCAGCTCGGATGAAAGGCGTTCAATGACTTGTCCACGAGTCGCATTCCATGTCTGACTGGTCTCGGTGAGTCGTGCTATCTCGGCGCGCAATTCTGCGACTTCGGCCTGAGCGGCGTCGACTTGTTTCTGAGCGGCTTCAATGGAAGCACGATCCCCTTGTTGTTGTGCCACTTGTAGCGCCGCATCTGCCTGCTGTTGCGCTGCCTCTGCTACATGGAGCGCCTGTTGATCCGCCTCTCTCTCGTCTTGAACATGGGCCAATGCGGCAACTGCTTCCTCTTTGTATAGTGGGGACGCAAGCGTGTGCTTCACAAACACACCCCTCTCTTCAAGCGCTCCCACACCATCCGCCCCCACCCCAAGCGCTCCCACACCATTTGCCCCCATCGTTTCTCGCATACTCTCCAGATCAGCGCAGAGTGTTCGCATGCTCTCATCGGTCGTGATGATGATATAGTCCCCTTTGCGTTGATAGGTATAGGGAGCTGCCGCATGAGCCGCATGAGCCGCATCAGAAGCACTAGAAGCGCCAGAAGCACTAGAAGCGCCAGAAGCACTAGAAGCACTAGAAGCGCCAGAAGCACTAGAAGCGCCAGAAGCACTAGAAGCACTAGAAGCGCCAGAAGCACTAGAAGCGCCAGACGCACTAGATGAGGAGGTAGAACCAATCATACCTGATGGACCAAAGGAACCAATGTTGCGAGAAGACCTCACCGCATTCAGATCGTGTAGGGTCGCACGCGTCTCGTCGGGAACAAGGCCGCTCAGCCATCGCATCGCAAGGGTTTGTAAGATGGCGCGAACCGGTTCACAGTGAGCCGACTGTAGAATCGTCTGATGGGTTTGACATGTGCCATGATACAAGGCGCGCAGCATCTCTGTTCGTTTCTCTCCGTCCAGTGCTTCCATCCCGTAATAGGTTAAAATCTCCTGTTGAATCTTTCGCTCTGCGGGGGTACTGCCTGCTTGACTCTCAGGATCGTGCCAGTAGACCACTCTTGTTCCTAAGGGAAACTTTTTGGATCCACGCGCCATAGGCTCCACAGATGCCATAGGCTCTGTCGTTGCCACAGGCTCCATGGATGCCACAGATGCCATAGGCTCCGTCGCAGTCATAGGCTTCGCAGGCTCCACCGATACAACAGGCTTCGCAGGTTCCACGGATGCCACAGGCGTCGCAGGTTCTACAGGCTTCACAGATGCCGTGCCCTCAAAGGCAGCCACGACGGCTGCGGCCCGTTCCGCATCGGACATTCTACTCTACCTCTTTATTTTTATGAACCAATGACACACGATGACGGGGCTATGCGGTGTAGTCAAAACGATTCAGGCTTATGATTACATATCGGTTTGCAGAAGGGATCTGAAGGGTGACTGTTTTAAGAACATCGGTACAGGATACTGTATCAATCACCATCGGTGTATCGATCGTTTGAGGCATCGTGTGACGTTCCAGAAGATCATTCATGGTAAGAGGAGAGGACAGAGAAGAAGGAATCGCAAGAGATACTGTCGTTGTGAACACCTTCGTAGTAGAAGACGCGTCAGAGGGGGTGGAACAGACCAGTGTCGAGTGTTCCTCGATGGCAAAGAGGGATCGAATCGCAGGAACATCCTCTATGATGCCTAGAAGGGTCTTCCGAATGAACTCCATCGCATCCTGTTGTGACCCAATGGACTGCCCTGGGAATGTATACTGAATCAGTGTCTGGTATTCGATAGGACACTCCACTGCCTTCACGTTTTTGGAATATTTGTAAAAGATCTGTTGAAGGAGGAGCGTGATGTTGTTGATCTCTTCGGAAAGAGAAGAGGTGCCAACATGAAATTTCTCTATATACGTGCGATACTCGGGGAGATGATAGAACATCTGAAGAGCCGCATTCATCCAACAGGAATTTCCATGATTTTGAATCCCTCTATGACGATCGCCCGCAGGAGCATTTCTTTCAAATAGATATACATATCCTGTATCAAGGTCGTGTGTGGGCCGTTGATCGCGTAGATTGATGACACTCTCATCGTCAAACTTGATCCAAGGTCCCTTTTGTCGTGGAGTTTGTTGTGGAGATGGATCGTGATACACATAGGTATAATGGCCACCTTCTGTATCACCTCCATGCTGGATCATCCCTCGTAGCTGATAGGATTTTCCATCAATTATTTGTTCATCAGGAACCATCACAGGAGTCATGATCTTCTGTGCAGAAAAGGGAGCAATAGGCTTCACGGGAGCAGCAACAGGAGCAGCAACAGGAGCAGCAACAGGCTTCATGGGAGCCGCAACAGGAGCAGCAACAGGAGCCGCAACAGGCTTCATGGGAGCCGCAACAGGAGCAGCAACAGGCTTCATGGGAGCCGCAATACCCTCTGCCGTCGGTTCATACACCGCAATCCCCTTAGAAGCCCATGCCCTATCCCATGTAGAAACCTCAGTGATCGCCCCCGCAGAATAGACAGCGAACCCATTCTGCACACGACGCACCGCTGTATCAGGAGGCAAGAGTAGCCCATAGATAGGTGTCGGTTCTTGGGGCACACGATCGGTCCGATATCCATAGAGTTCCATCGCATACCGCAAGACATCGGCGTCTTCTACCCCCTCTTTATGATAAGAGAGAAATCGGCGAAATCCCTCGAGGGACAAGGGTGAGGTAGGATTCTTCATGAACGCAACAAGATCAAAGGGTCCATCAGGAATCACCGACGATCCGAGCATCCATGAAAGAAGACCTGAGTCTCCCTCTCCTCCCTTGCTCTCTGTGACAGAAGAGGGTACATGGGGCGCCATTCCTTCACGAAAGGCCGCAAAGGTGCCTGTAAGATCTCCGCTCAATAGTGTGATCGCCTTATGATGAAAAGAGACTTGTAGGTCTCGCCCCACGTGTGAGATGGTTCCACATCCCATATCAAATGAGGGTGTGGAGGCTTGAAATCCAACACGCTGTAACAGTGCCTGAACGCGACGATCAACAAAAGGATAGAGAGACTCACATACGTTTGTTTTCTGATCCGTCACGGGTCGGCATAATGGATCTTCTGATAACAGATCAACCTTCACACGATCTTCCGCAAACGTATTCGTGATCCCATATTGCGCGGCGATGTCTTTGCTTCCTCCTCCTTTCATGGCAAGAATGGGTCCACTGCCAACAGGCAAGAGGGATTCCATGGCTCCTCCGCTCATGGCGACAATGGGTCCACTACCAATGGGCAGCAATGACTCCATGCCACCCCCGCTCATGCGAAGAATAGGAGCCTGTGCCGCAGGCAATAGACTAGAAGAGGAATCCATACTACTCTCCCACGGAAAAGAACGGGGCCTAAACCACACACCCTGTCTACGCACTAGTCATGGAGGCCTATGTATCGGATCCACAAACGCGCCGAAAAAAGATGGAATGTAAGCCTGAGCTCGTCATCTCGAGTCTTCAGCGTTTCTATGCGCATCAGCCCAATATTGAAAAGGTTCTCCAGTATTTACACGGAGAGGCTCCGTTGAGTCTTCGAATCATTGACTGGTTTGTGACGAAATACAGTCGGAAGGCCTTTGTTCGGTATACGCTTCATGGCCAAGAGTTTCTGGTCTACTTGAGCTATAAGGGACAGCTCAAGGCCTATTCCAAACAATATTTTGACCCCAATTGCCGTCGAGAGCGGATCATGTTTTCGATTCCGAATCATGAGCCCTTTATGACGACGATTGGAAAGCTCAACTTTTTCCGATGGGCGCTCGAGACAAACATGCTCGATTATATGGAAGCCCATGAGGAGGAGATCCGCACGGGATACAATACGTATCTCAAAGAAACCACGCTCATCCAGAAGCGAAATAAGACAGATACGGAATCGTCCACGGAGTCTCGCGATTCAGGCATGAAAACGACACGTCGGCGCACCAAACCTGCTCCGTCCTCTCTTCATAGTCTTCAAGTGTATACAACGCCCGTGGAACTGGTTTTCCAATAGGGTGGAGGCGCAGAGCGCCCCCACACCCCCTCGTGGGGAAACGAAGTGTCCCCACACCCCTCTCCCATGAAGTGGACGTGTATTCGCCCGATCCCATGTGGAGGAGTGTAGGGTGTATTCGCCCGATCCCATGTGGAAGAGTGTAGGGTGTATTCTTACCTTTAAGCCCTTTTGTCTCCCGTGGAGACCGTGGGTTTAAAGAACAGGCGGATGTCGTCCCGTTGGGGCCGCATGGATAGCGCGGCCTCCATCTGTTTTTCCATGGGAGAGGGGTGTGTTTGTGAAGCATGCGCTTGCGTTTCCATGGGAGAGGGGGCAGGGGGGAAACGAAGTGTCCCCCCATCCATGGGAGAGGGGGCAGGGGGGAAACGAAGTGTCCCCCCATCCATATTTCTCTGGAGCAGCGCCTGCGACTCTTCCGCATAACCTGACCGTTTGTCTTCATACACGCTCGCACGAAGTTCTCGTGTCATGTTTCGAGCATCCGCCGCCGTATCGTATTTGTCAAAATAGGGATTTTGTCCTCCTTGATGGGAATCCGCATCAAATCGTGGCTGAGAGCGAAAACTCTGTGTGTTCATTCGGCTGTCATTGGGGGCCATGTCAAACAGAGGCGCCTGTTTGTTGAGATCGGGACGGTTCATGACACCATAGGTTCCACGTGTCTGCCAGTTTTCAAAATGTCGGGCGTTGATCGCATCTTTGGGATCGACTTCGCGGCGGGTTCGGGTCATAAATTGCGGAAGCGGAAAGGCCTCCACGGCGGCTAATGTATGCGCATTGTGAAAGACCGGTTGCGTCATTTAAAGTAGACCCAGAACTATTAGGATAAGATGTTTATTCTACCGTATCAATCCACATCCTATGTGTTTCAGGGAATCCGTGTTCAAACCATTCGCTATTTGACGGTGGGTGGGAGATTTCTATGGAGAGAAGACGACTCCTTGGATGTCCTTCGTGATATTCTAGAGCCGAATGGAATCTATCTCGCCTCTCCTCCTGTATGGGTAAAGGATACCGTGTTTTGTCAAGTCGATCATACACGGACCAAACTATCAGATCTGTATCAATGGGAGGAAATCCCTCTTACCGATCGTGAGACATTTTGTTGGAGAACCTATTATCTAATGGCGAAAGAGACGACACAAGGGACGACAGCGGATTGGCTCCCTGTTCCTGTTCGAGAACGATTGGAACCCTATTCTCTTCAAGAGGTCATGGACCGGTTTTCGAGCCTTCCACGAGACACATGATCTAAACGCGCGTCACGTCTACTAAATAGAATGGATCCACGCCATAATACGCAAAAAAAGGCGAATGCCACTAGCTCTGCAGGCACGTTTGCGACGTATCAAGAGGAACGAAATTCCTCACTAAAAATGATATTGGAAGGAGGAGCACGAGAGGCCTATACCCGCCCATGGCATCGATTGGAACGAGGACTCCGCTTAAACCGCCTTCGATTATTTCTAGAGGACATTGCGATCACCTATGCGATGACGGAAGACGAAAAAAGCATGTGTTTTCTCACTCTTCAAAAGGCGCTCGATCGAAAATTACTGAACACTCTTAAGGTGGTAGTGTATGATCAAGAGACGCAACGAATTGTTACCATTAAGGGACTGGACATTCACCGAACGCCCGAGGGGAAATTGATATGTGATAGTTCGATGAAAGTCGCCACGTATGAGGGGACACGAAAGAAGAAAAAGATCCCTTCCGTGTCGGCTCCCACGGCCGATGCCTCTGTTGTTGCAGCAGCGGCTGCCGCCACCGCTGCTACGATATGTGCAACGGACTCCTAATCGATCGCCCTTCTTATAAAATTGAAACCGTGCCTCTTCTAGACATCATCCTATACTATGACACGCACCTTTCAAGAAAAGCTCACGGAGTTTCTCCAGGTCCTGGATCAATGGCTATCCGACCCAGAGGATTCCGTTCAACAAGAGGAGTGGATGGCCTCCGCGGAATGGATCGCCTATACATATGAATTCTCTGAACTAGAGCAGGACTACGTAGATCACCTATTGGACATGTTTCGGGAGCAACATGAAGCACGTCTGTCCCAACGATCCCAGCCTGCTACGCTTCCCAGTCATGCCCAATTAGACGAAATTCTCGGACGAAAACAGCTCGAACAGCGAACGCCCGAATGGTATGCGCAAATGTCCACGATTATCTCCGCGAGTGAACTGGGGAGTCTCTTTGCTGCGCCTCGCCAGCGTGGCAAGCTCGTCATGTCCAAGACGGCCCCTCCCGTCCCCCGTCAGCAGCCCCTCGCTGTCCCCTCGGATCACATGTCGGCGTTTGATTGGGGGATTCGTTTTGAGCCCGTGGTAAAGCAGATCTACGAATGGAAATATGGAGTGACCATGAAAGAGCTGGGCCGTCTTCATCATCAGACGGATCCACGGTGCACGGCATCGCCCGATGGACTCATCTATGACTGTCCAAAGAATGAGCGACGCGGACGTCTGATTGAGATCAAATGCCCTGTGACACGAGAGATCAATGGAACGATTCCGAAAGACTATTATGCGCAGATGCAGATGCAGCTTCATGTGACAGGGCTGGAGATCTGTGATTATGTGGAAGCGTCCTTTTCCTCTACGTATCCGCGTATTGAGCGACAAGAGGGGCCGAGCCAATTGGACGGATACATTGCGCTAGTTCGGTATGCGGAGTCGCGAGGGACACAGGACTTTTACTACGTCTATAGCCCGATCCAGGCGGAGGCAGACTGGCAGCCTGAACACGCAGAAGACGAGGAGGTGGTGGAGATCATTCCGTGGCGGTTGATGCGATGGAGTGAGCAACAGGTGATGCGAAGCGAGGAGTGGTGGCGATCTCTTCAGCCATTCATT
>Ga0316223_1002807_pt1 | contig 13656 bp, 16 predicted proteins | sample TBH18009metaG_FD_206007 | JGI IMG/M metagenome (GOLD analysis project Ga0316223, IMG submission 206007) | Freshwater microbial communities from Trout Bog Lake, Wisconsin, USA - TBH18009 | ecosystem: Environmental > Aquatic > Freshwater > Lake > Hypolimnion/Profundal zone | place: USA: Wisconsin...
CGGAATTAAGCCACAGATTTTATTAGAGAATCATTTTTTACAGGAATTAGCCCGCATGCGGCAAGGAGTGTCGCCACAAAAACTGAATGCGGCAGAACCTCTACTTAAATTTCTGACCTATTGGCTCGCTTTCCACATCCTGGGAACGGACCAGTCCATGGCCAGACAAGTCAAAGCCATTCAGAGAGGACAAAACCCGGTTGATGCTTTTTCGGCTGAAGAGGTACAAAAAGAAGGTGCCACCGAGCCCTTGTTGCACGCGCTGAATGGTCTCTTTCATCAGGTATCCGAGCGAAATCGTGAGCTGCTTGAATTGAATCAAACGCTTGAGGAAAAAGTTGCGGAACGAACAAGAGAACTTCTGGAAGCCAATCAAAGGTTGGAGGAATTAGCCTTAACGGATGTACTCTCCGGATTACCGAATCGCCGTCATGCCATGGTCCGACTGGCTAATGACTGGGCAGAATCACTCAAAAATGGAACCCCTCTGGCATGCATGATGATAGATGCGGATGGATTCAAGCAAATCAACGATAACTACGGTCATGATGCAGGCGATGAAGTACTGCGGCAATTATCTAAAAACTTGCGCTACTCCGTCCGCACCGATGATATCGTTTGCCGTTTGGGAGGAGATGAATTTCTTATCATCTGTCCTCGTACCACATTGACAGGAGCGTTACATGCGGCCGAATTGATACGGCAATCCATTGCAGCACTGCGTGTACAAGCGGGTGATGGTGTCTGGACAGGCAGCATTAGTGTGGGTGTCTCAGAGCGTACTCCCGAAATGCGCAGTCCGGAAGATTTGCTTAAAGCTGCAGATGAAGGTGTTTATACGGCCAAGAGAAATGGTCGCAACTGCGTTGCTTGTGCTGCAGTAACGTGATCATATCGGCAAGTTATATCCATAATTTTACCCATAAATTTTCATCGTTATGAATATCGCCCGAGATTTACAACACCATATAAGCGATTTAACCATTTCAGTTTTATTCCGTCTTAAAAATCAGTGTTTGTCCTATACCGGCACTCTTCTGTCTTCAGTAAACTTCCCGCCACTTTTCATAACAACTCAAACTAAAATGGTCCAGACAAGGAAAACACGCATCCCATCGGTGCCGTATCTGGAATACAAAGTCGCCGAACTCAGTGCAATTGCAAATCCAAAACAGGATGAAATTGTGTTGTTGGCACAGTATAAAAAGTTGTTGGATCAAAGGATATATGAAAAGTATTCCGGACTACTTGAAAAAGTCTGGTGAACGCTTGCACTACAGAAACCAGTCGTTTAAGTTCAGAGGTAGAGCCCAGATAACCGCTTGCCCCAAAGCGCTCGTTGAAATTCTTCACGCGGCAGATTAAGTCGGCACTCAAACTTGCTGACGATCGCAGCTCCTCACTAACTCAAGACTTCCTGCGCCAGACAGTTCATGCACCCAGTCGTTTAGGATAAACCCTTATGTAAAATTCCCCAAAACCATTCTTGACCAAAATTCTCTGGAATGTATGATGAACTCACAATTCGTGTAAACGTACCTCACGTAATTGAGCAAGTTATGGTAGCCACCATTTGCAACTTAAATTTTGTATACAGGAGTGTGATGTCATGGAAACTAAAGAAACCAGTAAAAGTGAAATGTTGCCGGAAGACCGTTCTTTTTATGAAGGACTTGGCGCTTGCACGGCTCTGTCGCTAGCTATAGTACTTGTTGCCTCATTATAAACAACACAAGGACAAGCCCATAATTGGTAGTAATGCGATTACTGCTTGGGCTTGCCCAACAAACTGGTATCCAGCAACGTTGCAGTATCTGCCCCCATACTGATGAGTCCACGTTCCAGTAAAAATCTCTGAACAGCCTCCATATTGGTTCCGGCCGCCGGCTGATCTCCCGAGAGTAATTCGCTGTTACGCTGCACGCCAAGCAACTCAACAACTTGCATGGCTTTTGTGAAATCACCGGTATCCATTTTTTCATGTTTTGCCATGATTTGCATGGCTTTGTCCGGTTCAGTGTGGATATATTTCAGCGCCCGATTCCAACCTTCGACGACTTCCATCATTTCATTATGATATCGCCCTATATCCTCGTCGCGAGCCACCAGGACATCAATCATTTTACCGGGTACACGGGCGCTATCGAACAAAGGATGCGCCCCTGCTAACGACAATCGTTCACTCAAAAGAGACGAGGCGACCAACGCATCCACTTTGCGGGTACGGAAGGCAGACTCCTCTTCCTCCTTAGACAAAGGAACCACTTCCACTTGCCCATACTGCATCCCGACACTTTTTAACGCCAGATTCAAAAAATAGGCTCCCTGCACCGTATTTTCCATGCCAATCCGATGCCCCTGCAATTGTTTTAATTCTGTAAAATCGTGTTGTGCCAGAAGCATATCCGCGCCTTGCGAGACATCAAAAATCAGGGCAATTTTCAGATCTGGAATATCCCGGCTGAGCTGCAACGCTTCGCCGAGAGAAACTGCGGCAGCCTGTATCGAGCGACTACGGAAGGCCTGTTGTACTTCGGCAACATGACCATATTCCGAAAACCGCAGGTTGGTCGTCGAAAAATATCCCAGCTCGCGCGCCAGATAAACCGGCTCATAACCCGGCTTTAAAACCGAACCAAACACTAAAGGAGGAACGGGTGTTTTATTGCATGCCGCCAGTAAAACGGGGAACAACAGAATCAGGATAATTCGGGAAACAAACTTCATGTGTGTACCTCAATAAAACTCAAGACAGCGCCAGTTCTCCGGGCAACGTTCCGATAGTGGCAACTTCGTGCACCGCCTTCACAAACTCGGCCTGTTCGTGCAATTGTACCAAGGTAGCGGGATGCGGATGTCCGCGCATATGCGCCAATCGTGCTTTGCTGGTAACCGGCATTTCCCAGTGCAATCCGGCCAATAATTGATCGGCCGAAGCAGGCTTATTGCATACCAGCACCATGTCGCAGCCTGCATTCAATGCTGCCGAAGCGCGCTCAACAATTCCGCCCGCGACCGTTGCCCCTTCCATACTGAGATCGTCACTGAAAATACAGCCTTCAAAACCCAATTCTCCACGCAACACTTTTTTCAGCCAGATCGCAGAAAATCCAGCCGGTTGACTATCGACTTTGGGATAAATCACATGCGCGGGCATCACTGCAGTGAGTCCGAAATTGATCATCTGACGGAATGGAATCAAGTCGCATAACTCGATGTCAGTATAACTTCGATCGTCCACCGGGATTTCCAGATGCGAATCGGCCCGTACAAAACCGTGACCGGGGAAATGTTTGCCCACCGTCTGCATACCGCTCTGCTTCAGCCCAAGCAACAGGCTATGCGCCAGTTCGGCTATAGCTTGGGGCTCGGAATGAAAGGAGCGATCCCCGATCACTGAACTTGAACCGAAATCGACATCCAGCACCGGTGTGAAACTAAAATCCACACCGCAGGCACGCAACTCGGCGGCAAGCACATATCCCGCCTGCTGCGCCAAATGCTTCGCCCGTTTAGGATGAAGATCCCAAATCTTACCCAGTTCGCGCATCGCCGGAATGCGTGTAAATCCCTCTCGAAATCTCTGCACTCTGCCCCCTTCATGATCTACCGCAATCAAAAGAGGGGGACTGCGCAAGGCATGAATACTGGCAGTCAGCTCGGACAATTGGCGCGCAGACTCATAGTTTCGTGCAAATAAAATAACGCCTCCCACCATCGGATTCAGCAGTCTCGCTTTATCCTCTGAGGTTAGAACAGTCCCCGCAACATCCAGCATGACCGGACCGATACCCATCCATTTTCTCCTAATCTTTTTCCAGAACCACAAACGCCACCGCGACTTCCTTCTCGTCGCTGATACTGAGATGATAGCGTGTGATGCCCAGTTGCTTTACATACCCGGCAAGCGTTTCGTCAAAAGCCAGCAGCGGCTTGCCCAACTCATCATGTTCAACACGAATACGGCGCAACGTCACATCCCCGCGCAGTCCGGTTCCCACGGCCTTGGCAAAGGCTTCCTTGGCGGCAAACCGTTTCATCAAATATCGTGCCGGATCGGCACTTGCGGAATACCCCGACATTTCCAATTCACTTAACACGCGCTGCGCAAAGCGTTCGCCATAGCGTCCGTTCAACTCGGCAATGCGTCCATACGAAACGATATCAGTACCAATCCCCCAGATCATGCGACCAGCAGTGCCTTCATTTTCTTCACCGCCTGTTCCAAACCAATGAACACCGCCTCCGCAATCACAGCATGGCCGATGTTTAGTTCGCATATATTAGGAATGGCGACGATGGGCCGCACATTGTGATAGTTCAATCCATGCCCGGCATTGACCTGTAAACCCAGCAGATGCCCGTGAGCGACGGCTCGTTGAATACGCGCCATTTCATGTCCACGCTCCTTCACGCTGTCTGCGTCGGCATATTTGCCGGTGTGAATTTCCACCACCGGTGCACCGGCATGTTTGGCTGCATCCAGTTGACTTTCGTCCGCATCAATAAACAATGAAACGCGAATACCCGCTTCGGTGCAGCGCTCGGTAGCACGTTTCACTGCCTCGAAATGCCGAATCACATCCAGCCCGCCTTCCGTTGTCAGTTCCTCGCGTCGTTCCGGCACCAGACAAATATCGTGCGGTTTAATTCGCAGGGCATTGTCAATCATCTCGTCGGTCACCGCGCATTCGAGATTCATGCGAGTCTGCAACATGTCGCGAAGAATCACCACATCGTCATCCTGAATATGGCGGCGATCCTCGCGCAAATGCAAGGTAATGGCATCGGCTCCGGCCTCTTCACAAATCAACGCCGCACGAACCACATTGGGATAATTGGTTCCCCGCACTTGCCGCAGCGTGGCAACATGGTCTATGTTCAATCCGAGTTTAATCATCACGTCATCCTGTTTTCGCTAACCTGCAAAGTGTGAAACGTAACAGAGGACTGACAATGTTGCAACGCACATCATTCATCCGAAAAAATATTCTCGCTCACGTTTACAATTAACTTATCATTTACCGCCCGATCATTACCCCATACAAGAGTATCGACCATGAGTCCCGCACTACACAAAGTCATCGCCCAGACTGAACAAGTCATCCTTGGCAAACCGCACCAGATCAGGCTGGCACTGGCCTGCCTGCTTGCACGCGGTCATTTATTGATAGAGGACCTGCCGGGGGTGGGAAAGACTACCCTGGCCCATGCACTGGCGCGCTCACTTGGATTGCAGTTTCAGCGCATTCAGTTCACCAGCGATATGCTTCCCGCCGATATTCTTGGGGTCTCCATCTATCAACGTGAAAGCGGCGAGTTTAAATTTCATCCCGGCCCGATTTTTGCACAAATGATTCTGGCGGATGAAATCAACCGCGCCACTCCAAAAACTCAAAGCGCGTTACTGGAGGCCATGGAAGAACAGCAGGTCACCACCGAAAGCGTTACTCGCCCGCTACCGTCCCCCTTTTTTGTTATCGCAACACAAAATCCGTCTCACCAGATCGGCACATTTCCGTTACCCGAATCGCAGCTAGACCGCTTCCTGATGCGTATCCAGCTAGGCTACCCGGACAGTCAGGCTGAACGTGGCTTGCTTGCCGGAATTGAACGACGCGAGATCGTTTCAAAGCTGACTCCCCAGATGGAAGCGAACGAATTACTGGCTCTGCAGCAGCAAGTCAAACAAGTATTTGTCTCATCCGCCCTGCTTGATTACGCACAGGCCATTCTGCGCCACACACGGGAATCAGCCCGCTACGTGCATGGCCTTTCCCCCCGCGCCGGACTCTCCCTGCTGGCTGCCGCACGAGCGTGGGCCGTGCTGGATGGACGAACTGCGGTGATACCGGAAGATATACAGGCCGTGTTGCCGGGCGTAGCCAGTCATCGTTTGCAGAGTGTTCAGGATGTGCAAATCACGGACGGTGACAAACTGGCACGCGAATTGATCGGGGCGGTGGCAATTCCATAGTGTTTAAAAACGTGTTCAGCTCACTCCGGCAACAATTCCGCATCTGGCTGTTCCGCCCGAAAATCGAGAGCGGCTCGGTGACACTTAACCAGCGTCGTATTTTTATCATTCCCACGCGGCAAGGACTCGGCTTCGTCTGCGTTCTGCTGGTCATGCTGCTGGGGGATATCAATTACAACCTGAGTCTGGGCTACGTGCTGACTTTTCTGTTAGGCACCACCGCGTTGATGACCATGGTCCATACCTTCCGCAACATGGCTCAGCTGGAAATTCGCGCCGGACGCACCGAATCGGTTTTTTCCGGAGAAATGGCGGAGTTTGTGTTTCATTTTCATAACTCCGGCAAACTGGCACGCTATCAGCTCAGGCTGAACAGCAGCAGCGGTGAGGAAATAATATTCGACATCGCTGCCCGGCAAGGCAGGGAGGTTAAACTCCCGATCCCTGCTACCCAGCGCGGCTGGCTAAGCAGCGGCAGACTGACTCTATCCACCGAGTTTCCGCTCGGCCTATACCATGCCTGGTCCTACCTGCAGTTTGATACCCGTTGCCTGGTGTTTCCCAAGCCTTCCCCACCTCACCCGCTTCCCCAGAGATCAGCTCCTAATGGCGCCGGAAAACTCACTGTAACAGGCGATGAAGATTTTGCCGGATTGCGTAATTATGTGGCAGGTGATCCCTTGCCACGTATCGCATGGAAAGCGTTGGCACGCGAGCAAGGTTTGCAGGTCAAACAATTCAGTTCACCGCAGGGACAAGAATTGTGGCTGGAATGGGGACACCTCCCGGCACTGTCTGCCGAGCACAAATTGCAAATACTGACACGCTGGATACTGGATGCCGACGCACAGGAACTCCAATATGGATTGCGCTTGCCGGATATTGAATTGGCACCCGGACAAGGTGCCTTACACCGGCTTGAATGTCTGCGCGCACTGGCCTTGTGCGGATTGCCAAGATGAAGCTCAACGCTTATTTCATTTATGGGCTGCTTGCTTGTGTAGTGCTCATTAGCGCACCGCATGCGGAACATCTTCCCTTGTGGGTCAGTTTGGTCAGCGCATTGCTTATGGTCTGGCGAGGCTATCTGGCTTACTCAAACAAACCCTTGCCACAGCGTGGCTTGTTATTCATGCTGATGGCGGGCAGCGTGGGTGGAATCTTCATTACTTTCCACACTCTGTTTGGACGCGAGGCCGGTGTCACTCTACTGACCCTGCTGGCCGCCTTGAAATTAATGGAATTGCGTTCCGCGCGTGACGCTACGATCGTGCTTTACCTCGCTTGCTTCATCCTGATCACCGAGTTTTTTTATTCGCAAAGCCTGTTCACGGCACTGCTCATGCTTGTCACCTTGATGATCATTCTGGCGACCTGGATACATCTGCATTCGGGGTCGCTGGCTTTCGTTCCACGTATTCGAATAGCCGGCATGATATTACTCCAGGCGATCCCGTTGACCCTCATATTATTTGTACTGTTTCCACGCGTCCAGGGGCCGCTGTGGGGTCTCCCGCAGGATGCCTACGCCAATACGGGTCTGGACGATAAAATGTCACCCGGTTCGGTTGGGCATCTTGCGCTATCAGACGAAGTGGCATTTCGGATCACCTTCAATGGCACGCCACCGCGTCGCAGCCAGATGTACTGGCGGGGACCGGTATTGTGGAATTTCGACGGTCAAACCTGGACTCCCGGCAAAAGTACCTTTGGTCAATACAAACCACCCCGTCTGGATAATCTGGGCTTGCCTTTTGATTACATTGTCACGCTGGAACCGCACAACAAGACTTGGCTGTTCACGCTTGAAATGCCCACCCATATTTCAATACCTGCCGGATTCACCTACGATTTTCAGGTATGGCAAAAAACGCCGGTTACCGCGCGCCTGCGTTATACCGCACATTCGCAACTAAGCTACCGGGCGAATGACGAAGAAGACCAGCGTCAACTTCAACGGGCGCTGATGATCCCGATGAATCTCAATCCCCGCGCACAAATCCTCGCGGCACAGTGGCGTGCCAATTCGGCCAATGACGAAGAAATTACACGCAAGGCACTCACCTATTTTAACCGTGAAGGTTTCCAGTACACTCTGTCACCGCCTCCGCTGGGAACGAACGAGGTCGATGATTTTTTATTCGAAACACGCAAGGGATTTTGTGAGCATTTTGCTTCCAGTTTTGTCTTCCTGATGCGGGCTGCGGGTGTTCCTGCACGCGTCGTGACAGGCTATCAGGGGGGCGAATATAACGACATAGGTAATTACTACATTGTGCGCCAGTCTGATGCCCACGCCTGGGCGGAAGTATGGTTCAGCGGGCGCGGATGGGTGCGCATTGATCCCACCGCGGCCATTGCACCTGCGAGACTGGAACAAGGTATGGCAGCTGCCCTGCCGAAAACCGACAGTACCACGCTGCCGTGGATGTCACGCTCTCATATTTCATGGCTCAGCACTCTCCGCTTCAATCTGGATTCACTGACCAACCAGTGGAATCAGTGGGTACTGGGTTACAACCCTGAAAGGCAATTCGCTTTTCTGACCCGAATTGGGATGGAAGAGATCACCTGGCAAAGTATGGCATTCACGCTACTGGGAGGCATCGCATTATTAGTCGGACTTTTCACCTTCTTCATGCTACGCAAACTGACCACACTTAATACAGACAAAGTTCAGAAACTGTATTTAACATTTTGCGCAAAGCTTGCAAAGAAGGGCATTGTGCGGGGGATGCATGAAGGTCCGCAAGACTTTGCAGCCCGTGCTGCGCAAATAAAACCTCTACTCGCCTCCCCCATTGCAAACATTACCGAACTTTATGTCGCATTGCGTTATACCAACCAGATTGAGGCAGGAGCATTACAACGCTTAAGCCGCGCGGTGGCCGCTTTCAAGTTATAATCAAAAACTATCAACAGCAAAGGCTCCCTACAGAATCATCATGCAAATCACTCGCAGACTGGAATTCGATGCGGGCCATCGTATCCCCAACCATAACAGCCAGTGCAAACACCTGCACGGACACCGCTACGCGATCGAAATTACTCTCTCCGGCGACATCATCACGGCAGAAGGCCTCTCTGAACAAGGCATGGTGATGGACTTTTCCGATGTCAAACGCATCGCCAAAGAACAACTGGTGGATGCCTGGGATCACGCCTTTCTGGCCTATCGGGGCGACCAGGTGGTGATCGATTTCCTGAATTCGTTACCCGATCACAAAACGGTCGTCTTCGATGTGCCGCCGACAGCAGAAAATCTGGCGATGCTCGCTTTTAAGATACTTGACAGCGCCTATCGTGATACCTATGGCAATCATTTGCACCTGGAACGGGTGCGCTTGTACGAAACCCCAAATAATTGGGCTGATTGTTTTAGATAACGGAGAATAGAGGCCCCCAATAACCATTCTGCTTCGCGCACCCAGACATTACAAATTTTAACCACCGAGAAGGAACCATAATGTTCACATTGCCCACCATGTGGAACCTGATCATCTCCACCCTGGTGTTCTTTATTGCCGCGTGGTATCTCCACCGTTATCTCGAAGATCAAGGCATCCCCAAGGGCATGGCACGAAAGATGCTGGTCTTTTTGCTTGCCTCGCTGGTTTCATGGGGTGCGGGGGATATTACAGATTGGCTACATGATAAAATTGCCGGACCACAACCGGCAGTTGAAACGCCCAATGATTTGTCTCAATTGCTAAAAGCAGTTGGGCAGCAGCAGCCCTGACAGAACGCAATCTGCCCCATCGATATTCTTTCTAAATATAGGTTACAATTTTCAGCCTGACGAATCTCAATTTTCAACTACCACAAAGGACTCATATGAAACTCTATTACGCCCCAGGTGCCTGCTCATTAGCTTCTCATATTGCACTTCAAGAAACAGGGTTGCCATTTGAAATTGAGAAGTTAAATTTCTCGACCAAAAAAACTGCCGGCGGCGATGACTTTATGCAGATTAACCCCAAAGGTTATGTGCCTGCCATCAAATTAAATGATGGCAGCATCCTAACCGAAGGACCGGCGATTCTTCAATATGTCGCCGACCAAAAGCCGGAATCCGGTCTTGCTCCCAAGGCCGGCACCATGGAACGGTATCGCCTGCAGGAATGGCTGACTTTCATCGGCACAGAATTGCATAAATCCTATAGCCCGTTGTTCAACCCGGCTTCGTCGGAAGAAATAAAAACCAATGCCCGGAATATGCTTACCAAGCGGATCGGTTACGTGGAAACTCAATTGACCAACAAATCCTATTTGGTGGGTGAGCAGTTTACCGTGGCGGATGCGTATTTGTTCGTCGTATTGGGCTGGAGCGGGCATGTTGGCTTTGATCTAAGCCCCTATCCAAACATCCAACAATATTTGGGGAAGATTGGTACTCGTCCGGGGGTTCAGGCCGCATTGAAGGCAGAAGGACTTATCAAGTAGATTCCTCGAAAAAGTAAACGACTGCGGCTGCTTTAGCCGCCGCAGTCAACCGTCAATAAATAACCCGCAGTGCTTCAAATCCCAAGTCACGCAAATCAATCACCCGATGAATAGGACGCTGTTGGTACTCTCGGCCACAACCGGATCGTCGCGCTTGACATTCAAGTGGGTTCGCAGCACGATTAGTTCATAAAAACACGCTTCCTGCAACATCAGGCATTCCTATGAAGATAACCCTGTATCATTGCATTAATGCGCGATCATTCCGTCCTCTATGGCTTCTGGAAGAACTGGGGTTGCGCTACGAACTAAATGTCTTGCCGTTTCCTCCACGGCTCAAGGCCGAATGGTACCTCGCAATCAATCCGCTCGGAACGATTCCAACATTCTTCGACGGCGACACCAAGATGACCGAGTCAGCAGCGATCTGTCAGTACCTCGCCGCACTTAACTCACCTCGAATGCTTAATGTCGAGACCGATGAGCCGGACTTCGGCGCTTATCTGAATTTCCTTCATTTTGGCGAGGCAACGCTGACGTTTCCGCAAACACTAATCCTGCGCTATAGCCGATTCGAAGCCCCAGAGCGGCAGTTACCACAAGCTTCCGAAGACTACACGAGGTGGTTCCTGTCACGACTCCGAACGCTTGAGTCGCTGCTTGAATCTCGCGAATATGTGTGCGCAGACCGTTTTACTGCGGCAGACGTGTCGGTGGGCTATGCGCTGATGTTAGCTGATGACATTGGACTCAAGGAGCGTTTCAAACCAGCAACACTAGCGTATTGGCAGAGATTACAACAGCGTGAAGGATTTCAGCGAGCACTCAAGAAACAGGAGCGTGCGGCGATAGCACAGTGCGTTCCGACATATTCGGTTGCCCATGCAAGCGGTCCGTTTTAAAAGCGAATATGGATCGCTTGTTGAATAAATTAGGCTGACGGAGACAAATTGATCGCACTAGGTCAGATTGTCCGCTCAGGTCGCACGCTGATCGTCACCATGGCGGATGTATTCGTCATAAAGGAAGGTAAGGAATCTATTTGCGCACTGATGCAACAGATAAAAGTGAATGACTTGGTATCTGTTATTACATCCAGAATGTCGCTCACAACCTTTAATCAGGCAAATTCAACCGTTGATGTCTGTACTCAATTCTCGATTGCTCTATTAATCGGAAATTCTAAACCTTTCATCGCCTAACGCTTGTATCGCAGATTTAGAGTGGCAAGAATAGTGTCACTATATAAATGAAAATGATAGCTGGGTGGAAGGCTTCTTTTACCTTGGGCTATCCAGGGGAGCACACAATCCAGCGGCTCATTTGCCTACGTTCAGGCAGCAACCGCCAATACATCAAACGATGGAACAGGCTTGCAGGTTACTTATTCGTCCGAATAAACCTTTTTATCACAATTAACCGATGCCACATCTGATACCTGACCACTAAGAGTAACTTGATTGAGTCTGTGCTTTAGAAGGAAAACGCCATGAGCAAAATTAAATTGTTGGTAACGATCATTGTCTACTCCCTGTTCGTCTTGATTAGTGCATGTGGCGGAGGAGGTGGTGATCCGGGGGGTAACACAAATCCGGCTGTTCCTCCCCCCACAAACACTGCGTCAGGTACCGTCTTGTTCAACGGTGCTCCGTTGGCCGGAGCCACAGTCATCGCCTTTAATACTAATCACAATCCCAGTACTATCTTCGCTACAGCAACCACGGATGCCAACGGCAGCTACAGTTTCAGTAATCTTGGGACATCGTGCACGTCGCCCAGTTGCATCATTAACTATCAGTTTGTGGCATCAAAGACCGGATACTCGTTCAATCCCTTGATGGCAGCAAACCCATCGGGAAATCGATCTGGTTACCTATGGTTTGTAGCCGCACAAAATTGGTATGTGAATACGAGTGCAGCCATAACCAGACAGGGTTACAACGGTTCGTTTACCAACCCCAATGGCGGTGCCGGAATTATGTTTAACGTGATCAATCTAAATTCTGTAGTAAATAACTCTATAACCGGTGCCAATTTCAACGCCTACGACGGCAGCAATCCACTTGTGAATTTGGCAGCAACAGGTCAGACGACCAGCTACGTTTCAGGCGATGACGGCTCCCAAAATAAAGGTGTTACTTGGCCGAGTACACGTTTTGTCGATAACCAGGATGGAACCGTCACTGACAATCTGACAGGACTGATCTGGATGAAGAATGCCGGTTGCTTTCCCCCAACTTTTTGGGCTAATGCCGTAACTGATGCGACTCAACTGGCTAGTGGAACATGCGGATTGACCGACGGGTCGGTAGTTGGAGATTGGAGGTTGCCTAATGTCATTGAGCTTGAGAGTGTAATTGACGCCTCAGCCAGTAACCCAGCGCTAACTGTCGGCAATCCATTCACGAATGTGTCAAACGGTATCTACTGGACCTCGACCAGTTATTTTGGCGGGACGAATGGATCTCCACAGGCGTGGGCGATTCGCATGAGCGATGGTCGCTATATTAACGACAATGGGAGTTCAAATTCCAACGTAAAGGCGACTGCTAACAATGCCGTATGGGCAGTCAAGGGGACAGGAGGCGGAACCGGAAAGTTACAGGCATCGGGAGCCTATGTTCCCTTTGCCAGTGGAGACGATGGAAGTATAGAAAGCGGCGTACCACTCCCTGCTCCCCGAATGATCGACAATGGCAATGGAACGGTGACGGATACGGTTACCGGTTTAGTCTGGCTGAAGAAGGCCGATTGCATTAATCAGACGTGGCCCGGGGCTGTCGCTGCAGTCAATGCCCTTGCCAACGGGCAGTGCGGCCTTACTGATGGTTCAACCGCCGGCCAGTGGAGAATGCCTAACCGCAACGAAATGCAAAGCCTGGCCGACCGAGCACAAAATAACATGGCTGATTATTTTGATGAGACGTTTGTTAGCGGCACGGTTGGTGTCAGCTCCCAGCCAGCGATTTTCACTAACTTGATTCAACTCCAATACTACTGGACTTCTACAACAGACGCTGCCAATACCAGCGAGGCCTGGACAGTATTTAGCTGCGACTTTGGTGTGTATGACATTCCGAAATCTAATACAGGTTACACACTGGCGGTCCGATGAGTATCTGAAAATCAAATTAGAGTTGTATACTTCTTGGAGAAAATTAAATTCGTAACAGGGTCAATTGTCGCTTGAGGGTTACGTGGCGACCAAAGGTATTTAAAGTATGACAAGTCTGCTG
>Ga0316223_1002822_pt1 | contig 13610 bp, 7 predicted proteins | sample TBH18009metaG_FD_206007 | JGI IMG/M metagenome (GOLD analysis project Ga0316223, IMG submission 206007) | Freshwater microbial communities from Trout Bog Lake, Wisconsin, USA - TBH18009 | ecosystem: Environmental > Aquatic > Freshwater > Lake > Hypolimnion/Profundal zone | place: USA: Wisconsin...
CTCTGTCGGAGAGATGCGGAAAACTCTGATGGCGAAGGGTATCTTCCGTAGGCAAGGGACTGTCCGGCTTGCGAAAGCGGCAGAGGACTGCCCGCACTCCAAGACGCTGGCGCGTATATCGGAGGCCTCACTCGGCTCCATCGCAACCCGTTGTGCCGCACAGTCCCAGGGCGTTGCCCCACAGCCGTTAAGTTAAGGAATTCGCGGTCTCGTTCCCAGGCTCCTGCCTGGGAACGCCTCTGTTTTGGAGGCTCCAGCCTCCCGCTCCTCTCCGGTGCGCTGTGCTTTTGGAGGTCGAGCAGGAGGCTGGAGCCTCCGGGAATACTGCATTCCCAGGCAGGAGCCTGGGAACGAGGGCGCGTGCGCTCCCCGGAAGCTGGCACGACGCAAAAATAGCGAGCAAAAAAAATCTGCGAAAATCTGCGTAATCTGCGGACCATCTTCTTCTTTGCGGATGCCGTCCGGGGGTCAGGGGGCGGGCTTGAGCATCGTCTGGTCTCGAACCGGCGAATTGGCCTTGTAGCGCTGAAGCTGTGCGCGCAGTTCGGCAACGGCACTTGGCTCCGCACCGGCCGCGCCAATTGCCCGCTCGGCGGTCTCAATCGCCTTCGAAAACTGCCCGGTTTCGGCAAGTGCAGCCGCAAGGGACCGGAGATAAGCCGGGGACGCGCCGCCGAGCTCGACAGCCTGTCGGGCAAGTTCGAGAGCCTTGCTTCCGTCGCGCAGGGAGGCATCCGGACAAGCGGCTTTCACCCACGCAAGATTTCTTAGGGCACCCGCAAGGCGGGGTTGAAGCTCCAGCGCCTTTTCCAGATGCGGAACCGCTTCCCGCGCCAGGCCTGACTGAATCAGCGCCATTCCAAGATTGGCGTGCGCCCGGGCGTAAGCCGGGCGAATATCGATCGCCAGCTTGTATTGCGTGATTGCTTCCCGGACCCGCCCCACTTGCATCAACGCGTTGCCGAGATTTGCCGTTGCCTCGGCGTAATCCGGCTGCGACTGGATCGCTTTCCCATAGGCAACGATGGCGTCTTTCGGACGTTGGATTTGAAGAAGCGCATTGCCCAGGTTGTTGAACGCGATGGCGTAGTTCTGATTAAGCTCGATCGCTCTCGTCAAAGGCGCGATCGCTTCTCTCGCCCGCCCCGCCTGGAGCAAGGCAAAGCCCAAGTTATTGTACGCCCGCTCGGCCTTGGGCGCGAGTTCCACCGCCTTCCGGTGCCAGACGATTGCCTCTTCATGCCGGCCGGCTCCCTCCAGCGCGCAACCGAGAAAATCGCATCGCTCTGCGTAGGGCGGGTCGGTCCGGACCGCTTGTTGCAGATGCGGAATGGCATCCCCGGCTTTTCCGGTTTCCAGGAGGGCTTTGCCCAAGACGAAATGAGCCGCGAGATCTTCAGGGTGCGTCTGGACGATCTGCTCCATCTCCGAAATTGCGGTCGCGCGTTTGCCTGTCTCAAGGTTTAGATAGGCGAGCGACACGCGCGCTTCCGCTAGGTCGGGTTTGATTTCAAGGGCTTTTTGGAAATGAAAAACCGCTTCGTCGGCGTGTCCCAGCTTGGCGCAGATATTCCCAATGGAGTTATGAACCGATGCACTTTTGGGATTCAAAGCGATCGCTTTCCGGTAATGTTCTAACGCATCCCGCATCCGCCCCTGTTGGCCCAACGCGATGCCCAAGTCATGGTGCGCCACCCAGTTTTCGTGGGCACATTCCAGATTTCGGTTCCATAGAGAGAGGCTGTCATGCCAGTACGCAACTTGAGCGCGCGCGGCGATAACGGCGGCAATCAGCAAAATACATCCGCCTCCGCCGAGCGCCCGCCGCCGATTGCGCCACCCTCTGAGAGAGTCGCAAACCCACCAGGTCACGGCCAGCGTCAGTCCGATCTGCGGCAGGTAGGTATAACGATCCGCGTGAGATTGCCCCCCCACCTGCACGATGCCGATGACAGGCGCGAGCATCCCGACAAACCAGAACCACCCGACGCCATACCACGGCTGCGTTTTGCGCACCCGGAGCACGGCCACCGTAATCAGTGTCAGCAGCAGCAATGCCGGTAGAACCAGCCAAATCGTAAGCCGTTCGGGTTCCAGCGGGTAAAGAACCGTCAAGCCATGTGGACAAACGGTCTGGCGAAGATACGTGGCACAGGCGGCGATCGCATTCCCCACACGAGCCGAAAGGGAAACCGTCTCGAATGTGGAAATCGCAGCCCCTTTGCTCTGCGCCAACAACGTGATCAGGCACGACCCGATCGAAAGCAGAAAGAACGGGAGTTTTTCAAATGCCAGGACAAGCGCCGCCCGCCGCTCACCCTGCTTTGCCGCCAGGGTTTGAAACCGCCCAAAGGGCCAGTAGTCGAGCAGCAGCAGCACAAACGGAACAGTCACCAGCATCGGCTTGCTCAGCAGTCCGAGGACGAAAAACAGCAGCACCCTGTTGTACTGACGGCGGGTCCGCGGACGGCTGCGCACGTAGCGCATGTACGCCTGAAGGGTAAGCATGAAGAACAGGCCGCTGAGCACGTCCTTGCGTTCGGCTATCCACGCCACCGATTCGACGTGCAGCGGGTGAACCCCGAAAATCGCCGCGACAAAAGCGCCGCGCCAGAGAAATCCGGTCATTTCCCGCAAGACCAGAAAAAGCAGGACCGTCGAGGCCCCGTGAATGGCGACGTTGACCAAATGATGCCCCGCCGGGTTCAACCCAAAGAGCTGGCAGTCGAGCATGTGGGAAATCCAGGTCAGCGGATGCCAGTTTGCCCCCCAAACGTTGGTAAAAGCCCAGGCTATTTCCTGTAAACGCAGTCCGTTTTGAACGTGGGGATTCTCCAACACGTAAACCGGATCGTCGAAGTTGACGAAACCGTTGTGAAGGGTCCGGCTAAAGGCAAGCCAGACGAGCGAGAGCAAGAACGCCACGACTCCGTAGGTCGTCCAGGACGCGCTTTGGGCGGCTGACGCCTTTTGCGCGGGGGGGGCCGTCGTTTTCTGTGCGGACGGCTGGTTTTCGGATGCCTGGGCCATGAAAACGATCGGTGGCGCCTATTTCGCGGGAAGCAGCGAATACCCCGCGGGTATGGCAGGTCCCGGGTACGCTTTGCCAAGCGACTTGCCGGCGGCTTTGTGGAACTGGGTTGCTCGCGTCGCCGGATTATACAGCACCCACACGGGCGCATCCGTCCCGGCCAGATAGCCGTCGGCGCCTGCCAACTGCCAGCCCGCCGGAATTACGGGCCCGGGCACGATGGCCTCCGTCCCGTTCAAGGTGCTATTCAACACCAGCACTTCGCTTTCGCGTTTTGTGCCGTTCCAGAGGAGGTAATCGGGCTTACCGCCTCCGTTGAAATCATCCGCCGCCACGATGGCGAACCCATGTGGCAGGCTTGGCCCCGTCACCGGTTGTCCGATCGGCTTCGTCCCGTTCATGAGCCATACCGCCGCGCGCGGACTGCTCTTGGTCACCAGGATCAAATCCGGTTGGCCGTCCCCGTCCATGTCCGCCACCGCGGCCACGCCGTATTTGGAAGAAATCGTCGGTCCGAGGACTTTCGATGCCAGGTGAGCGCCTGTCATCCGCCAGAACCAAACCCGGTGCTTTGCGGTCTCGAAAAATACCAGGGTGGTCTTGCCATCGCCGAAAAAGTCCCCGGCGCCGCAGAACGCATAGCCTGCCGGAATGGTGGGTCCGGCAACCGGCGCACCCAATTCGCGACCGGTCTTTGGGGAAACAAGCAGCGTTTTGGTGGATTTCACCGCACCGGTACTGACAGCGATCAGATCGGCGATTCCGTCGTGATTAAGGTCCAGGCGCGGCAGGGTGCGAATCGTTGTGCCGGCGCCGCTGACCGCTCCCGCGAGGTTGGACCCGGTGCAGCGCACTTGATAGGCGGCATGCGCATCGAGGCCCTTCAGCATGACCGTTACCGTCGTGACGCCGCCACTGGCCGGGACAACGGAGTCCGCCGTTTGCGAGCTGTAGGAATATCCGCGTCCGAAATCGAAATGCACCGTCGTGTCCGTATCGTTTGGCGTGACCGCGGCGCTGACCGTTGCCGCTTGGCTGTCCGCAGCGTCAACGGTCACCGGACCGATCGCCGGGCTGGCGCCCACACTGCGGGTGACGAGCACCGTGTAAGTCTTAACGGTTACGGAATCCTGCGCGGTGACTTGAATGCTGATGGTGCTTGGCCTCCCGACGACAAGCAGTGTGCCAGGCCCGCTCACCTGCACGGTCGCGGTGGTGTCGGAAACGCTCGGCGTCACCGCGAGCACGGTGACATTGTACGGTACGAGCAATGAATAGCTGGTTCCGCTGGAGGTGAAGCCGGGGGTGAGCATTCCCACGCCGATGCCAAGGGTCGCCAGGTCGGCATTGCTGCTGGGCTGACGCGTCACGGTCACCGTGTAAGTCTTTACAATTTTGGTATCCTGCGCGGTGACTTGAATGGTGACAGTGCTTGTCCCCCCCACGACAAGTGGTGTGCCGGTCCCGCTCACCTGCACGGTCGCGGTGGTGTCGGATACCACCGGCGTCACCGCGAGCATGGTGACGTTGTACGGCACGAGCAATGAATAGCTGGTTCCGCTGGAGGTGAAGCCGGGGGTGAGCATTCCCACGCCGACGCCAAGGGTGACCAGGTCGGCATTGGTGCTGGGCAAACGCGTCACGACCACGGTGTAAGTCTTTTTGGTTACCAAATCCGGCGCGGTGACGGTAATATTGATGATGTTTGTCCCCGTGACGAGAGGTGCGCCGGTGCCTGTGATTTGCACGGTCGCAGTGCTGTCGGAGAGCGTCGGCGTCACAGTGAAACTGGTAACGTCGTTAGGGACGGCTACACCGTACCTGATGTCGTTGGAATTGAAAACCGGGGACAATATTCCCGCGCTAACGTCGAGGGAAGCCAGATTGGCGTTGGCATTAAGCGCTCGTGTTACAAAAATCGTGTAGGTCTTGGTTGTTGTTAAATTCGCGGCCGTTACCGTGATTGTCACTACATTCGAAGATCCGACTGCCAACCCCGACGTGCCGGTGATGGAGGTGACGGTTGCCGCTGCATCCGCAAGCATCGGCGTCACCGTCAGGTTGGTGGTGGTGTACGGAACGGTCGTTGTGTAGCTGGTGCCGCTTGAAGAAAAGACCGGGTTGAGCGTCCCGCTGCTCAGCGTCAAGAACATCAGGTCGGCACTGGAGCCGTTGGAGCCCGATATAGCCGATGAGATCAGCCGGCGGCAAACCCGAAAACCCTCGCTGTTGGTGGTGGAAAGGGGTGTCAGGGCCACACCGGCGCGAAATGAAACCCGAGCATGGTTTGCATTGATGCCCCAACCGCCCCCGCGGACGATGCGTCCGGTGGTGCCGCTCGACGGACCGACCGGATCGCTGACGGCGCCGCTTCCATAATTGTCCAACCAGTCCCAGCACCACTCCGTTACGTTGCCGGCCATGTCATAAAGTCCAAACCCATTTGCCGGGAACGAAGCGACCGGACTCGTATAGGGCATCGTTCCGGTCTTATAAGCCGGGTTGTATCCAGTAGAAGTCGCCGCATCGTAGGCGTAAACGTTATAATAACCGTAATAGTCGGCGAGCGTGAAGTCGATCGTGTTTCCGGAGGCCCACGGAAAACGCATTCCTACCGCTCCGCCCCTTGCCGCCTTCTCCCATTCCGCTTCCGACGGAAGACGGTACCCATTGGCCATCCAGTTGACGCAGTCATTTGTCAGCGGCGCGGTGCCAGTCCGCAATACGGTTGTTTTGGCGGGGTCGGTATAATAACATGGAGTGAGCCCCTCCGCTTCGCTCCGCGCATTGCACCATTTCACCGCATCGTACCAACTCACGGTTTGCACGGGGTGAGTCGCTCCTTTCCCGGAACCGGCATGGTCGAAGCTGTAGCCCAGCGCCGTCCCGGATGCGTAAACCGCGTCCCACTGGGACTTCGTTACCAGCGTGGCGGCCATGCAAAATGCGCTCACGTTGACCGTATGCACCGGGAGTTCGATGGAAGTTGTGCCGCTGTCGCCGAGCGCGTCGCCCATCTGAAAGCTGCCGGAGGCGATCAAGGAAAAGCCCGAGGGCGCCGGGGAAGCATCCTCTGCACGCACCTGAAAGCGGTCGTTAGAGGAGTAGGTCCAGGCTGTCGTCCCGGAATTCCAGGTAATCTGCTGACCGGTTCCCGAGGAGATCCCCGTCCCCACGGCCCCTGCCAAAGCTCCGAACGCAGTCAGAGGCTGGTAGGTCACTCCCCCGTCGGTCGACATCGCCGCGGTCACCGTCGCGGGCGGCGCATCGGTGGCGAGATCGTAGGAAATATCCACCGCGTTTGAGCCCGTCTGTAGAACCTGCACGTTGGTCACCGAACAGGTTGCGCGGGCGTTGGTGGAGAGACCGATCGCAACCGAGGCTGTCATCGCCGCGAAGAGCAGCGCTTTCAAAAAACGGCCCTGCTTTTTACGAGGACGGGGTTGCGATAAACCAACGAAAGCGGCCGGCATATCGATGCTGCCGACAGTAGGGAAAATTCCGGGGTACAGAGTCATAAAAAGATCGACCCTAACATCCGGCGCAAACCGGAGCCGGTCAATATGAAAAACACGCAGTACCTTCGAGGCTCCAGCCTCGCCGAACGCGGTTATCGGGCAAGAGGGCAAACCGCCTCAATGAGCCTGCGCCAAGGCGGGAGCTCTGCAACGAGCGCACACGGTGCGATGGAGGTCTATGCCACAAACTTGCGGGCACTGAAAAAATCAACGACCGCTTACGCCTCGGGCGGTTCCGGCGGGAGCAATTCTTTTTCCCTGACACCGGTTTGTTTGATCTCCCGGTAAAGCTCTCCGCGGAAAATCGGAATTTCCCTGGGTGCGCTGATACGGATCCGGACGGTATCCCGTTCGATTCGCGTCACCATGATCTCGATATTGTCCCCGATCATGATGGTTTCGCCGACTTTGCGTGATAGGACTAGCATGTCTGTATTAAATACGCCCCATCGGGACATGCCCGATGCAATGCACCCTTCTTCTGCACTGAAACAAGGCAGACCGCAAGCTCGGAATTGCCCGGTGGGCTGCGGGGCGTTCTTCCAAAAAAACGGTCTTGACGGAATTCAACGCTGAATCTATTTTCAATTCGATTCGTGTCATCCAGAGTGGCACGGCGCCTGCCTTGGTTCTCTCATTATCAGCGGTTCCCAGTGTTTTTTCTCCCAGCCCGTTCCCCTACCCCATCTTATGCAGACAACCCCGTTAACGCCTGAACCCGTCGCGATCGAACAGCCCCGTGAACTCTACCGGGTCGGGACGCTCAGCTACACCCTGCGCGGGCTGATGGTCCTGTTTGCCTGGCTGCTGTGGGGCGAGTTCGCGTTCATCTTTTTCCAAAACATCTTCACCCGGTTTGCTCCGCTATATCTGGCGGACTTGCATGCTTCGAACTCCTTGATCGGGATCATGACGGGGAGCATCGCGGGCGTGGTCAACCTGATCTTTCTGCCGGGAATCAGCCGAAAGAGCGATGAACATCGCGGACCGTGGGGGCGGCGCATACCGTTTCTGGCGGTGTCCACCCCCGTTACGGTAGCCTCGATTATCTTGCTGGGCTTCGCACCGGAGATCGGCGGGTGGGTTCACGCCCGGGTGATCTCGCATGTGGCGCCCACGATTTCCCTGACGGCAGTGGTCCTCTCGCTCGTGTCCGTGTTTGTCGTCGCCTTCCATTACTTCAACATGATGTTGAACAACGCCTTTAACTGGCTGTTGCGCGATGTCGTGCCGCAGGAGGTCATGGCACGGTTTCTCTCCTGGTTTCGGGTTATCGCCACCGCGAGCAACGTCGCCTTCAGTTGGTATGTCTTTCCTCATGTGCTGACCCATCGCAAGGAAGTGTGCGTGGGGATCGGCTTGTTCTACATGATCACGTTCCTTCTGATGTGCCTGAACGTCAAGGAAGGCGAGTACCCGCCGCCGCCGCCGGTCGAGAACAAACCCGGCATCGTGGCAGCCTTCGTTCTCTACTTTCGGGAGTGCCTTTCGGTGCGCATCTACCGTAATTATTTCATCGCTTACATGCTCAGCAGCGTCGCGGACTGCGCCATTCCCTTCTGGCTGCTTTTCTACCGGCACTCGCTGCACGTGAGCATGGACGCTGTAGGCAAAGTTTTCGCTTACGGAAGCATTCTCACCGCCGTGACTTTGCTGCCGATGGGATGGCTGTGCGACAAGCTTTCGGCGTTTCGCATCGCCGCAATCGGTCAGGCGGGGCAGGGGTTGGTGGCAATCTTCTCGTTCTTTTTGATCAAGGACAGCCAGTCTCTGCTTCTTTGGTACCTCATTCTGGCGCCCCTCTCGGTGTGCTGGGGCCTGGGTAGTTCCGCGATCAACATGAAACTGTTCCCGCCTTCGAAATTCGGGCAGTTTTTCGCCGCCACCAATATCTTCGGTTGCGCGATCCGGATCGTGGCGAATTACCTGATCGGTATCGTCATGGACCTGACGCATAGCAATTATCGCATGTCCTACCTGTGGTTTGCGCTCACGGGCCTGGCGTTCATCCCCCTGCTTCTGGTCGAACGGGACTGGAAACGACATGGCGGCCCGGACAATTACGTGGCGCCGCTTCCTCCCGAATAGGGCGCAATTGAGCTGGCGCATTCCTCAGAACTCGCAACGCAATTCCGCGGGAGCTTCCCCCAAAATCCTATCCGAACAATATTGCCCGGTTGAAGGGGTCAACCCGGTTGAAGGGGTCAACGCTTGAACTTGACACGCTTTGCAGTGAAGGAGAGTGCAGCAAAGTCCGCATGTTCTTGTCAAACACGCACCCGGTTGCAGCTCGGCTCCGCCAAACCTGCGCTCACTGCCCCGGCAGCGAGATTCCGCGCAGCTTCTTGTATAAACCTACGGCGTAGGAGTCGGTCATGCCGGAGACGAAGTCTGTCATCCGCTGAATCCGCGTGTATGGGTCGGCGGCGGGCACCCTGCCCGGCCCGATGCACTGTTCCGGCACGAGTTGGAGTATCTTGCGGGAACGCGGGGCTGGGCGTCCCCCCTTGGCGCCCGCGTCGACGGCATCTTCGACTGCGGCAAGAAACAGGTCCAGCAAACCGCCGATGACCTCGAACCCGGCGGCTTCGATCTCGATGCCGCGCGAACTTGCATAAATCGTCTCGCGGGAGCGGCGGACAATGGCTTCCAACGCACCGCCCGCTTCTGTGCATGCGATCAGCGGCTGGCTGAATTCGCCCCGCAGCAACTCGTCTTCGTGGCCGATGAACACCGCCGCCACCTGCTCCAGCGCGCGCCCGATCGCCACGGCCCGCAGAAACTCGATGCGCTCCTTCTCGCCGGACATTTGCGCGGCGCGCTCGGCGAATTTGCGGTCGCCGATCACCGCCACAAACGCATCGCACACCTCGGCGTATTTGAGAATGCCGACGCGCACGCCGTCCTCGAAATCCACCAACCGGTAGCAGATGTCGTCGGCGGCTTCGACGATGAACGCGAGCGGATGCCGCCGCCAGCGGGTGCATCCGGGCCTTTCTTCGGAGGCGGTTGCGGGAAGCAGCCCGGTCTGCGTGGCCACCTGGCGGAAAAGCGGAGCTTCGGAGTGGAAAAACGAGAATTTCTTGGCCCCTGCGTCTTGGCGTTCGCCGGGTGGCAGTCCGGAATCGACCGGATACTTTGCGAAAGCCCCCAGCGTGGCGCAGGTGAGCTGCAATCCGCCGGGGTTGTCGGGCATTTGCAGCCGGGTGAGGATGCGGAACCCCTGCGCGTTGCCTTCGAACCGCGCGAAATCCTGGAACTCCGCCGGGGAAAGCCCTTCGCGCAGCTTTTTGGCGACCTCCGAGGTGAGAAACCAATGCTGGATGGCGTCCTCGCCGGAATGCCCAAAGGGCGGATTGCCGATGTCATGGGCCAGGCACGCGGCGGCCACAATCGCCCCTACGTCAGAGGGATGAATCCCCGGTACCTGGTGCTTCGCCTCGATATGCGTGCCGATAATCGTCCCGAGCGAACGGCCCACGCACGCCGCTTCGAGACTGTGCGTGAGACGGGTGCGCACGTAGTCGTTCTCGGCCATCGGAAACACCTGGGTCTTGTCCTGCAACCGTCGAAAGGCCGAGGAGAACACGATCCGGTCGAAGTCCCGCTGAAACGAGGAACGCTGCGGTTGCGGCGTCTCCGGAGCGTCTTTGCCGACGCGCGCGGAAGAGAGAAGTTTCTCCCAATGCATCATGCGCCGACAATACCGGGGATCGTGCCGGCGGGAAAGCCCCAATCATTAACAACCCGGAAGAAGTACGCTCGGAGGGTGAAAGATTGGGGCGGGGATGGCTTGAAATATTGCAGGTTGGCGGACAAACTCGCCGACTTCGCATCCGATGAAAACAATCCTGGCAACCCTCCTCCTGTCGGCGTGCATCGTTCGCGCCGCGGATTTTTATGTCTCGCCGAATGGCAACGACGCCGGCGACGGCTCGAAAGACCACCCGTTCGCAACCCTGGAGCGAGCGCGCACCGCTGCTCGCGACGCCAAGGCCGCGTCCGGCTCGGCGATCTGGCTGGAGCCGGGGTTGCATCGCCGGACGGAAACGTTCCAGCTGGACGCGCGGGATTCCGGGCTGACGGTGCGCTCGGTCGGTGGCGGAGTGGCGCGGTTGCACGCGGGGCGAAGGCTGAAGGCCGAGGAATTTCACCCGGTAACCGATGCCGCGGTGTTGTCCCGGCTCGATCCGTTGGCGCGCGGCAAAGTGGTGCAGCTCGACCTTGCTGCGCTGAAGATCGAACACGCGGCGCCGTTTCCGACCGCTTTTCACGACGGCGGCGGCCTTTTCGATTTGTATTTCGGCGACGAGTCGATGCCGCTGTCGCGCTGGCCCAACGCCGGCAGCACGACAATGGAGAAAGTGCTGGATCGCGGCGATTTCAAGAGCAAGGCGCCGGACGCAAAGGGCGGCGTATTCGTCGCCCGCGAGGATCGCGTCGCGCGCTGGCGCGTGGAAGGCGGCGTATGGCTCCAGGGGTACTGGCGCGTGCCGTGGGAGCCGTGGACAATCCGCGTCAAATCCATCGATCCGGCGACGCGCACCATCGCGTTTGCCGCGCCGATTCCAGGCGGCATCGGCTCGAAATACGCGAAGGGGGGACAACTGGGCGACGGCAAGGAAAACTGGTGCGCGCTGAACCTGTTGGAAGAGATCGATCGACCCGGCGAATGGTGCGTGAATTTCGCCACAAAGACGTTGTATTTCTGGCCGCCGGAGGGCTGGCCGCACGGCGAAATTTCCATCAGCGACTGCGACAAGCCGATGGTCACCGTGAAAGACGCATCGCACGTGACCTTGCGCGGCCTGCAATTTGAGGGCGGGCTCGGCAACGGCGTCGAAATCGCAAGCGGCACCGACAATCTCATCGCCGGCTGCACGTTGCGGAATCTCGGCGGCAAGGGCGTTTGCATCGAGGGCGGCAGCAACAACGGCGTTCGCAGTTGCGATTTTTACACGCTCGGGCAGGGCGGCATCTACCTCGCCGGCGGCGACCGCGCGACACTGAAACCGTGTGGAAATTTCGCGGAAAACAACGACCTGCATCATCTCGGTCTTCGACAAAAAACATACGCCGTGGCGATTCACGTCGGCGCATTCGGCGGCGGCGAGGCGGTCGGTTGCCGGGTGGCGCACAACTATATTCACGATTTGCCGCATGCCGGCGTGTTGTACGGCGGCAACGACAATTTGTTCGAATACAATGAAGTGGCCCGCATCGCGCTGACCTCCGGCGATGTCGGCGCGTTTTACACCTGGAACGACTGGACAAGCTGGGGCAATATCCTCCGCTATAATTTCGTGCATGACTGTCCCCGTGCCAACGCGTTCTACATGGACGACGGCGACAGCGGCGACTCGGTTTTCGGCAACGTGGCGTATCGCGTCTCCTATGGTTCGATGATCGGCGGCGGCCACTTCAATGGCGTCCGGAACAATCTGATTATCGAGGCCGAACGCGGCCTGCATCTCGATGCCCGCGGCATCGCGCGCGGCTACGCCAAGAACCCGAAAATGTTGAAGCGCTTGGAATCGGTGAATGCGGGCGCGCCGCCGTGGAGCGAGCGGTATCCGTCGCTGGCCAAGCTGTTGACCGGACCGCGCGATCTGCCGACCGGCAACGTCCTGGAAAACAATGTCCTCGTTCGCTGCAAAAAGCCGCTGCTGCTCGCCGCCGCCGCGAACGAACTGCGGCTCAGCACCGTGCGCGACAATCTCGATCTCGGTGACACCGACCCCGGTTTTGTGGATGCCGCCCGATTGAATTTCGCGTTGAAACCGGGATCGCCCGTATTCAAGAAGTTACCGGCGTTCGAGCCGATACCGTTCGCCAAGATCGGATTGATGCGCGACGAGTTTCGGCAGCATTTGCCGGAGCGGTCCGCCGCCGCCCCCGCCAACAATGCCGGCGGCGTCTTCGATTCGAACACCGATGTGCAGCGGTCGAACCAATCGCATCCGTAATTGGGAGACGAAGATAATGGGCGTGACTGCGTGTAGTCCTCTACCGCTTTGGGATTTCGCCTCGCCTTGAGGAGCGGTGCCTGCGATTGCCCAGCGCTCCGGTGGCAATTCGAAGAGGTGCGGCTCCTTGGTGGAGGACGTATTTTGCCATGGCAGTCGACCTGTCCTGCTTGCGAAAGCGGCAGAGGACTCTTCCCAGTACCCACATCATTTGCGAACCTGACGCCAGAGTTCAAATAGCGCTCGTTCCCAGGCTGGATCCAGGGAACGAGTCCCCATGGGCTTTCGCCCTCCACGCATTATGAAAAGTTGGATTACGGGCGGTGCGTCGATCCGAAGGGGAGCGCGGGCATCTTGCCTGCATCGGCCGGCATCGCGCCGGCATCCAGGTACCGCAGTGCTGGTGACGGCGTCGGATTGCACTCGGCGCGCGCCCACGCCTCCGGCAGGATGCCCAGGGCAGCAGGCTGGAAGCCCAATACTGTTCGTTTAGCGAATTTGAACGATAGGGAATGCAACTCGCAACTGATTGCGTTGGGAGTTCCGAGAAGCGCGCGAGCGTCTTGGAGCAGCGGCAGTCCTGTCTTTCCATTACCCACAAAACGGAAGCCGAGCACGGAAGCCGAGCACGGAAGCCGAGCACGGAAGCCGGAGCGGCCCATATTATTTGTCATCCTGAGCTTGCGAAGGATCTCACGGCAGGCCAGTCGGCGTTAGGTCACCATTCACCGTTTTCGGAGCTGACAGCGCCGCCCGATGAGCCGTCCGTCCCGATTACGCGCCGACTGAAACGAACGTCGCGATCGCCTCGTGAGATTCCTTCGACAGACTCAGGACAGGCTCTTCGCAGGCTGCCAATGAACCTGCCGCTTGCAGGAGGGCGACATCCGGCGTTTGCCGTGGGGCGTTCGTTAACACGCGAGCGTCGTGGAGTGCGGCAGTCCTGTGCCGCCTTCGCGAGCCGGACCGATTTTCGACCCACCGGAAGACGTCTCCGCAAAGGAAGTCTTCGTTCGGAGTGTCTCATTCCTTCAGAGAGCGTTAGTCGCTGACGGCGTTTTCTCCCAAGGCGGCACAGGACTGCCGCACTCCACG
>Ga0316223_1002837_pt1 | contig 13569 bp, 13 predicted proteins | sample TBH18009metaG_FD_206007 | JGI IMG/M metagenome (GOLD analysis project Ga0316223, IMG submission 206007) | Freshwater microbial communities from Trout Bog Lake, Wisconsin, USA - TBH18009 | ecosystem: Environmental > Aquatic > Freshwater > Lake > Hypolimnion/Profundal zone | place: USA: Wisconsin...
GGTCGGCTTGGCATCGCCCAGAGCACCTGGGGCCGCGCTTGCCAGCAGTTCGGGCGGGAACGAGCGGCGCTCAGCGTGCTGCTGATTGACCGGAATGCCGAATTGCCGCCGGGCCATCGCTACCGGGTTGGCTCACCGGCGCGCTGTCTCGCGGGGATGGTGCGGCGGGCAGGCTCGGCAGGTGTGAACCTTGCGGGGCTGTTCCGGGCAACGGAGCGCAACGTCCAACATGTGAAGCCGGAGGCCACTTTGCCTGAGGAGGGGGGCGAGCCACAGGTGGGGCCTTTGGCGCATCTCACCTCGAGGCTGATGGCCAGCATGGAGCGGCGCGTCGCACCGGATGGTTGAACCTGTCCAGCATCTCACGCGTCCAAAGGTCCACACTCTCACAAGCCCACACGTCCAGATGTGAACGGGCAAGGAAATCACCATGACCATTATAGCAATCGTCAGCCAGAAGGGCGGCTCGGGCAAAACCACCCTGTCGGTCAGTCTAGCCGCCGCTGCCGAAGCAACGGGTGCCGTCGCGCTCATCATCGACACGGACCCGCAGGCCACCGCCAGCCATTGGAGCGCTTGGCGCGCGGACAAAGCGCCGGAGGTGATCGACAGCGCACCGCCACGCATTCAGGCCAAGGTCGAGGCCGCCAAGGCGCAAGGTGCAACCTTCATCGTGATCGACACGCCGCCCCATGCCGACAGTGCGGCCAGCAGGGCAGTTGAGGTGGCCGATATGGTGCTGATCCCCTGCCGCCCCAGTGCCTTCGATCTCGCGGCAATCAAGACGACGGTCACTTTGGTGCGTTTGTTCGATAAGCCTGCCTATGTGGTGTTCACCGCTGGTCCGCCCCATGCAGCCCGTATGTATGAAGAGGCCGCAGATTTGGTTTGTGGCTTCGGGATCGAGGCTTGCCCGCATATCCTGCCAGACCGCGCCGTCTATCGCCATGCCAGCGCAGTCGGCGCCTCGGTCATCGAGTTCGAGCCTGAGGGCAAGGCTGCCGCAGAGATCACTACGCTTTACATGTGGACAGTCTCGCATGTGAACTTCTCCACGACCGCACTTGAGGGAGCGTGACCAGATGAGCCGCTTTGCCAATCTTGCCGACAAGCCAAAGGCCAGCCCTAAGTCGCAAACTCTGCTTTTCGCGTCTGACATTGAGGTGGGGGCGGCGCCCCCCACCTCGGCCAACACCGTGCCCAGATCGAAGTGCCGCGTCGGTCGCAAGGCTATCGCCGCGTACTTCTCGCCGGAAATGTCGCTGGCTATGCACGTCTGCGCCCGCAAGCATGGCCTCAGCCTTCAGGAACTGATGGCCGAGGCTTTCGATGACGTGTTGCGAAAATATGGGCAGAGCCCGGTGGGGCTATAGTGAACGGCACAACGCTCGGGTGAAGACGGACTTAATTGCGAAGTGGGCAAGCGATACAGTGCGGTTTTCAATCAACGATGCTCATGCAAGGTGAGCTGTTAGTCGTTTGTCTGTTGAGTAGCGCCGGCAATCTACCAAAGGGTATTTTGGTATTTTTCGGAGAATATGGCTCTTCCAATTATTATCCGCATCACTTCAGATGACCCGGCTAGAATTCGATTTATACGAGCATCGGTGAACATTCTGCTGATCGGATACTCGTCCATATAACCGGCACCCCCATGCATTTGGACGCCAAGGTCGACCATGTCCCATTCCGTTTCGGTGGCCGCCATCTTGGCTTTGGCGGCCATCGTTGCGGTCAGCCTGCCTGCATTGTGTTCGGCCACACAGTGATCGATATAGACTTGCGCCATATCGATCCTGGTATCCATTTCGGCCATGCGAAACTGTGTATTTTGTTGATGAGCCAGGGGGCTGCCGAACACTTTACGTTGCATGACAAAGTCGCGGGTCAAGTCGAATGCGCGGCGGGCATTGGCGGCGGAACTGACGGCAGCTATCAAACGTTCTTCGGGCAGCCCCTCCATCAGATGATAGAAGCCATCGCCCGGTTTCCCGATCAGGTTCGCCTTTGGCACTTTGACATTGTCGAAAAAGAGCTCCGCTGTATCTTGCGCGGACAGTCCCATTTTCTTGAGATTGCGCCCACGCTCAAAGCCAGCCATGCCACGCTCGACAATCAGGAGCATCATCGCATGGCGTTTTTCCGCGCCCACCAGCTTGGCCGCGACGATAATCGCATCAGCGTTGATACCGTTCGAAATGTATGTTTTCGAGCCATTGAGCAGGAAGTGGTCACCCTTGTCCTCCGCAGTGCTGATCATGCCCGCCAGATCGGAGCCAGCCCCCGCCTCGGTCATGGCTATCGCCAGAATGATCTCGCCCCGAACACATCCCGGCAGAAAGCGTTGGCGCTGTTCCTCGGTACCAAAGCGCTGAAAATACCGACCAACAAGACGCGAATGGAGGGTGTTGTACCAGGAGCCGCAGCCGGCGCGCATGGTCTCCTCGATGATTATCTGTTCGAAACGGAAGTCATTGTCACCAAGCCCGCCATAGCTCTCGTCGGGCCAGATCATCAGATAGCCCATATCGCCCGCCTTGCGAAACAGTTCGCGCGGTACGATCCCATCCTCGCGCCACTTGTCCATGTGCTGGGCCACTTCGGTTTCGAGAAACTTGCGATAAGCGGCCCGAAACATCACCTGATCTTCGGTGAAGTGGCGCATGAGATCATCCCTTTTCAATATGGTGAAAGCTGTTACCGCTTGCTTGACAGGACTTAGCCGCGATCCCGGAATTCTTTGACCAGCTTGCCCTTGAGCAGCTTTCCGGTCGGCTCGCGAGGGAGGTCGTCGCGGAATTCGAACCGTTTGGGCGCCTTTATGCTGCCCAAATGATGGCGCGCGAATTCACGCAATTCATCGGCGAGGCATTCGTCGCCCTCGACCCCTGGCGTCGGTTGCACCACGCCCACGACGACTTCCCCCATCTCATCGTCCGGGGCGCCGACCACAGCAACATCGGCGACCTTGGGGTGGGTGACCAGCAGGTTTTCGATTTCTTGCGGGTAAATATTGACGCCGCCCGAAATAATCATGAAATTCTTGCGATCGGTGAGGTAGAGGTAGCCCTCTGAGTCCAGCGTTCCAATATCTCCAAGCGTTGCCCAGCCGCGCGCGTTGTGGGCTGCTTCGGTCTTGGCGGGGTCGTTGTGATACTCAAAGGTTGGGCCGTCGGAGAACCAGACGTGTCCTATCTCGCCAGGAGACAGTTCATGCCCGTCATCGTCCACAATATGGGTGATGCCAAGAACCGCCTTGCCCACAGATCCGGGCTTCTTTTCCCATTCCTGCGAGGTCAGGGCGGTGATCCCGCACATTTCTGTGCCTGAGTAATATTCGAAGATAATCGGCCCCCACCACTCTATCATAGCCTGCTTGACCGGGACCGGGCAGGGGGCTCCCGCATGAATGGCAGAGCGCATGGATGAGAGGTCAAAGGCCTGACGCACATCGTCCGGCAGCCTTAACAAGCGCACAAAATGCGTCGGAACCCAAGTGCTGTGAGTGACGCGATAGGCTTCAATAAGCCGTAGCGCAGCCTCGGCATCGAACTTGCGCATCAGTACGATTGTGCCACCACAATAATGAACGGCCATGGCCCATCGCAAAGGTGCGGCATGATAGAGGGGCGAAGTGGACAGATAAACCGTGTCTGCCCCCATCCCGTAAAGCGTGCGTCCCATTCTTGCCATTGGTAGCTCATCGCCAAGTCGGCCCGAGGGGAGGGCGGGTTTGACCCCTTTGGGGCGGCCAGTTGTTCCCGAAGAATAAAGCATGTCTGCGCCGGGGCTCTCGTCGCTGATCGGCGTGGTCGGTTTGGTCGCGATGGCATCACGCCAACTGGCCAGTCCAGGCCCTGCCTCGTTGATCCGAAAAACTAAAAGATCTGGCGAATTATGCTTGATCTGCTCTCCAACCGACGCCAATTTGTCTGACACTATCAGCAGTCGCGCACCGCAATCCTCGACGATATATTTGGCATCCGCGACGCTTAAACGGGTGGGCACGCTGGTCAGATAGAGACCGCTCCTTTCGGCAGCCCAAGCAATACCAAATGCAGCCAGTTCGTTTTCCAGCATCACCGCAACCACGTCGCCGCGCTGTAACCCCAGATCACGCAGCAGGTGCGCGCCCTGATTGGCGAGCGCTTCGAGTTCAGCGTATGTCAACGTCTGCATTGTCTCGGGACAAATGCAGGCAAGTTTATTCGGGGTGACCTGCGCATGGTGGCGTGGGTGAATCATGGCAACCTTCCTAGCATGTTCGGGTCGAACGCTACTAAGCGCCAATTGGCGGGGCCAATGTACTCGTTCGCTCGCCCAAACTTTGTCAGGTTCAGAGAAAGCCGAGCGGAGCGCAAGGGCGCAAGGCGAGGGCAAGAATTGTCAATAACAAGCGTAAGGAGAGCTAAGGCCATTTTCCCAACCATGCTCCCATGACCCCGGCGTATGCTCTTGCGCCTTTGGCGCTGCTCAGCGAGGAATGAAGCCGTGGCCAAGCAGGGCGACGAGTTGACGGGCAATCTGTTCCGGCGACTGACTGCCGCTCGCTTCATACCAGCGGGCTGGCCAGTTAAGCGCCCCTGCTAGCGTAAACGCGAGCATTTTGGGGTCAGTGGGGGCGATGGATCCATCGGCGATCCCTTCTTCGATGAGGCCGCGCATAGCTGTATCGATCTGGCGTTTCAGTGTTCGAAACTGTGTTCGGCTTTCTGGACAAAGCGCCTCGTCCGGGGTTCGGTTCACGCAGCGGCCGAAATCGTCCATATTAATTTCCGCGTAGCGCTGCAAGAACGCGGCCAGCCGCTCTGCGCCTGTGCCTGGGCTTTGATGGGAGGTTTCCGCCGCCTCTATCAGTTGGTTGAGGCCAATGGTGACGCACTCAAGCAGCACCTGATCTTTATTGCCAAGGTAGTGGTAGATGGTGGGTTTGGACACACCAAGCCGCGCGGCGACATCATCCAGTGAGGTTTGATGAAAACCTCGCTCATTAAACATCTGCACTGCCGCGCGAAGCACAGCGTCGCGTTTGGCCGCGCGAGCGTTGCGCCGTTGAACTGGGGTCTGAAATGGGGATGCGGCGCTGTTCAAGTGAAGCCTCGTTTGATGGACGACCTCTCTTGACAGGAAACCTATTGGCATGCAACTTACTCATAAGTAGATACTTGACGAATGAGTTTCATGATTCTGACCGAAACACAGCAGGCGATCCGAGACATGGTCCGCGATTTCGCGCGTGAGCGGGTTCGGCCTCATGCGGAAGCATACCAGGCAGCGGGCGCTTACGCCTTGCGCAAACATCGTGCCGGTTCGCGTATAGGGCATGATGTGATGATCGACATCATGATGTGCGATGGTCTGGAAGACGCTTATGCTTCAGGCACGCCAATGGGTGCGTTCGCCGAGGATGCCGCTGCCGAGTTTGGCTTTTCTCGCGAGGAGCAGGATGACTATGCGATCCGCTCGCTGGAACGCGCCTGTCATGCGATCGGGAGCGGTGCCTTCGCAGACGAAATTGTGCCGGTGCCAATCGCAACGCGCGGTGGCGAGCTGATCGTTGATACCGACGAGCAGCCACTCACGGCCAAGCCTGAAAAAATTCCATCGCTCAAGCCGGTATTCCGCGCCAATGGCACGATAACGGCTGCCAATGCCTCCTCTATTTCGGATGGCGCGGCCGCGCTTGTCCTCACGCGGGCGAGCACGGCTGAAAGGCTTGGTTTGCCGGTTCATGCGCGTATTGTTGCCCATGCCGGTCATGCGCAAGAGCCGGGTTTGTTCACGACCGCACCGGTTCCGGCGATGCGCAAGGCGCTGGACAGGGCTGGATGGGATTTGGGCGACGTCGATCTGTTCGAAGTGAACGAGGCGTTTGCCGTTGTCGCCATGATCGCTGCCCGACAACTCGATATTCCTGCTGACCGGCTGAATGTGAACGGCGGCGCAACTGCGCTTGGCCATCCCATTGGCGCGAGCGGTGCGCGCATCCTTGTCACGCTGATCGCCGCGCTCAAGGCGCGTGGCGGGCGGCGCGGGCTTGCCTCGCTCTGCATCGGCGGCGGCGAGGCGACCGCGGTTGCCATTGAACTAACCTGACCTATTGGAGAGGACGACATGGATATTCACGGTGTTGCCGCGATCGTGACAGGCGGGGCCTCGGGCCTGGGCGCCGCGACGGCTGAATTGCTTGCCGCGCGCGGTGCGAAAGTCACCATATTTGATCTCAGTACCGATCTGGGCAAGGCCAAGGCCGATGAGCTGGGCGGCCATTTCGCGGCTGTTAACGTGACGGACGAAACAGCTGTCGCCGACGCGATCCTGGAAGCCGAGGGCTTGCACGGCAAGGCCCGCATTCTGGTCAACTGCGCTGGCGTCGGGCCGCCCGCCAAGGTGCTGAACCGCGATGGAAGCGCCTTGCCGCTGGCTGATTTCGCCAAAATTATCAATATCAACCTCCTTGGCACCTTTAATGTGCTCTCGAAGTTCGCTGCCCGCATTTTCGATGCAGACCCGCTGTCAGTAGACGGTGAGCGCGGCGTCATCATCAACACCGCTAGCGTGGCGGCTTTCGATGGCCAGATTGGCCAGCCCGCCTATGCGGCGTCCAAGGGCGGCGTGGTCGCCATGGCCTTGCCGATCGCACGCGAATTCGCCCGCTACGGGATCCGTGTGAACACGATAGCGCCCGGCATTTTCTGGACGCCCCTCTTGGCCACTCTTCCCCAGGAAGCTCAGGATTCGCTGGGTAAGCAGGTGCCGTTTCCCAGCCGCCTGGGCCAGCCGTCGGAATATGCCAAGCTGGTGGAAAGCATCGTCACCAACTCGATGCTCAACGGTGAAGTCATTCGTCTTGATGGCGCCATCCGTATGGCTCCGAAGTAAGGGTACAGATTATGGGTGGGATTGGACTGGAGCGGGCTGTCGAACTTGCGGCGAAGGTCGAGGCTTTCGTTCGCGATGTTGTCGTGCAGTATGAATCAGATCCTCGGCGCGATCATCATGGTTGCCCAACGGATGCGCTGGTGATGGACATGCGCGACAAGGCCCGTGCGGCTGGCGTGTTGACGCCGCACATCCTGGCTGATGGCAGCCATCTGACCCAGCGCGAAACCGCTATCGTCCTGATCGCGAGCGGTTTGTCACCACTTGGCCCGCTTGCATGCAACACTGCCGCTCCAGACGAGGGCAACATGTATTTGCTAGGCCATGTCGGCAGTCCCGCCATCAAGAGCAAATTTCTCACGCCTTTGGTCGATGGTTCGGCGCGCTCGGTCTTTTTCATGACTGAGCCTGCCGAGTTGCAAGGGGCGGGGTCTGACCCGTCGATGATGATCACGACGTGCAGGCGCGATGGGAACCATTGGCTCGTCAATGGCCGCAAATGCTTCAGTACGGGGGCTGACGGCGCCAAGGTCGGTATCGTCATGGCGCAGTCTGAAGAATCCGATAGTGCGGGCGGCGCGTGCATGTTTCTGGTGGAATTGCCCGATCCGGCGATCCGCATCACCCATGTGCCCAACACGATCGACACGTCCATGCCCGGGGGGCACTGCGAAGTATCGATTGAAAATCTGCGCATTCCCTCTGATCAAATGCTTGGTGAAGCGGGCGAAGGCTTTAAATATGCCCAAGTGCGTCTGTCTCCGGCGCGGCTGTCGCACTGTATGCGCTGGCTGGGAGCGTGCATTCGCGCCCATGAAATTGCCACTGATTATGCCAACCGCCGCATGGCCTTTGGCAAGCTGCTGATCGACCACGAGGGCGTCGGCTTTATGCTGGCCGAAAATATGATCGATCTGAAGCAGGCGGAGCTGATGATCGATTGGGCGGCTGGGGTGCTGGATACCGGCAGCCTGGGGACAGTGGAAAGCAGCATGGCCAAGGTGGCGGTGTCAGAGGCGTTGATGCGCGTCGCGGATCGCTGCGTGCAGGTGATGGGCGGCCTGGGCGTGACCGACAAGACGATCGTGGAGCAGGTATTCCGCGAGGTGCGTGCCTTTCGGATCTATGATGGCCCCACCGAGGTGCATAAATGGAGCCTGGCCAAGAAGGTCAAGCGGGATTGGAAAAAAAGCCATGGGCAGTGATCCGATTGGCCTTTCCGCTGATGCCATCGCCAGCGCCAATCAAGGCATCGGCGATATTCGAACAGCACTCGACGAGCGCAGGCTTCATGATTGGCTGCTGACCCACGTTGAAGGGTTTGCCGGGCCGTTGACGATTGCCCAGTTCAACGGCGGTCAATCCAATCCAACCTACCGGCTGGACACGCCTGGAGTGAGCTATGTCCTGCGGCGCAAGCCGCCAGGCGAGGTTCTGAAAGGCGCGCATGATGTGCTACGCGAGGCGCGGGTCCAGCAGGCACTTGCCGGCACGTGCGTGCCGGTGGCGCGGATTATGGCGGTCTGCGGTGATGAGAGCGTCATCGGCAGTGCCTTTTACGTGATGGAACTGATCCAGGGCCGGGTGTTCTGGGACGCCAGCTTTGGTGACGTGCCGCAGGCCGAGCGTGGCGCCTATTTCGACGAGATGAACCGGGTGATCGCAGCGCTGCACGCCGTCGATTATCGGGCAGCGGGTCTCAGCGATTACGGCAAGCCCGGCAATTATTTCGCCCGGCAAATCGGTCGATGGTCCCGCCAATATATCGAGGACGAGGTTGCCGGGCGCAACGCGGACATGGATGAGTTGGTAGCATGGCTGCCCGCCGCCATCCCCGCCGGGGATGAAACGTCGTTGGTGCATGGAGACTTTCGGTGTGACAACATGATCTTTCATCCCACCGAGCCGCGCATTCTGGCCGTGCTCGACTGGGAACTGTCGACACTGGGCCATCCGCTCGCCGATTTTGCCTATCATGCAATGATGTACCGTATGCCGCCGAATATCGTCGCGGGGTTGGGCGGAGCCGACCCGGTTGCTCTCGGCCTGCCGACCGAGGCTGATTACATCGCCGCCTATTGCGCAAGAACCAACCGAACGGGGATCGCCAACTGGGATTTCTACGTCGCGTTCCAGTTCTTTCGTCTCGCCGCGATTTTTCACGGCATCAAGGGACGCGTGCTGCGGGGCACTGCGGCCAACGCACAGGCCGCTGCACGCGCGGAAGCCTTTCCGTGTCTGGCCCGCCTGGCCTGCGAGGCGATGGAGATATGCAAATGAGCAAGGCACCGGTCCTTTCCACACGCGATGGAGCGGTGGCGGTGTTGACACTGAACCGGCCACAGGCGGGCAACACCATCGACATGGCCCTCGCCCTTGCTTTGGAAGAGGCTGTCGACGCGGCTATAGCGGATCCTGCGGTGCGCTGCGTGCTGCTGGCAGGGGCTGGGAAGCTGTTCTGCGGAGGGGGCGATATAAGCGCCTTTGCCAATGCAGGCGCGGATGCGGGCCGTTTTCTGTTTGGCCTGGCCAACGCGCTGCACCGCTCGGTCGTCAAACTGGTCGGGATGGCCAAACCGCTGGTCACGCTGATCAACGGCCCTGCGGCAGGCGCGGGTCTCAGTCTGGCGATTGCCGGCGATGTGGTGCTGGCGTCGCCCCATGCACATTTCACCGCTGCCTATGGGAGTGTTGGCCTCACGCCCGATGGCGGGATGAGCTGGCTTCTGCCGCGGTTGGTGGGGTTGCGGCGCGCGCAGGACATCATTCTCACCAACCGGCGGATCAACGCTGGTGAAGCGGCGGACATCGGTCTTGTGACCCGCGTGGTGGCGAGCGAGGATCTGCTTGCCGAGGCGCTGGGAGTGGCCCGCACGCTGGCCGAAGGTCCGACCGGGGCCATCGGCGGCGCGCGCCAGCTGTTAGCGCAAAGCTCTCAGAATGATCTCGCCAAGCAGCTCGATATCGAGGCCACCCGCATTGCCGAGGCTGGCCAGTCAGCAGAGGCAAGAGAAGGCATCGCGGCCTTTCTCGAGCGCCGCAAACCAAATTTTGCCAGAGGGGCCTTATCATGACCACTGCCTACATTGTTGAAGCTGTCCGCACCGCTGGTGGCAAGCGCAAGGGCGCGCTGGCCGGTTGGCACCCCGCAGATATGGGGGGCGAGGTGCTCAACGCGCTGGTCGAGCGCACCGGCATCGATCCGGCCGCCATCGAAGACGTGGTGCTGGGCTGCGTCACCCAGGCCGGCGAGCAGGGTTTTGCCTTCGCCCGCAATGCGGTGCTTGCCTCGAAGCTGCCGGTTTCGGTGCCGGCGGTGACGGTCGACCGCCAGTGCGGCTCCTCGCAGCAGTGCCTCCAGTTTGCCGCGCAGGCGGTGCTTAGCGGCACACAGGATGTGGTGATCGCCGCCGGTGCCGAGAGCATGACGCGGGTGCCGATGTTCTCCAACATATCCTATCACTCCGCCGACGGCGTGGGCATCGGACCGTTTTCGCCGCGTATCCTCGATCGTTTTGATGTCAAGGGTTTCAGCCAGTTCGAGGGGGCCGAAATGATCGCGGCGAAATATGGCTTTGATCGCGAGGCGCTGGATCGCTTTGCCCTGCAAAGCCATCAGCGCGCGAAAGCCGCCAGCGATGCGGGCGACTTTGCGCGCGAGATCGTGCCGCTGGCCATCGAGGGTGGCCTGCATACGCGTGACGAGGGCATCCGCGGCGACGCCACGTTGGAGGGGATCGGTTCCGTCAAGCTGATCGCAGAGGGCGGCATCATTTCGGCCGCCAACGCCAGCCAGATTTGCGACGGCGCGAGTGGTGTGCTGGTCGTCAGCGAGGCGGCGCTCAAGGCGCATGGGCTGACGCCGATTGCCCGGATCGTCAACATGACTGTCACCGCGGGTGATCCGGTGATCATGCTGGAGGAGCCGATCCATGCCACATGCAAGGCGCTTGCCAAGGCGGGCCTCACCATCGATGATATCGATCTTTACGAAGTGAACGAGGCCTTTGCGTCGGTACCTTTGGCCTGGCTCAAGGCGATCGGCGCGGATCCGGCAAAGCTGAATGTGAACGGTGGCGCGATCGCGTTGGGCCATCCGCTCGGCGCCACGGGTACGAAGCTGATGTCGACGTTGATCCACGCCCTGCGGGCGAGAGGCCTGCGTTATGGCCTGCAGACTGTCTGCGAAGGCGGCGGCATTGCCAATGTCACCATCGTGGAGGCACTGTAATGGGGATCAGAACTCGCATTACCCAACTGCTCGGCATTCAGTATCCCATCGTCCAGGGTGGCATGATGTGGGTAGGTCGGGCTGAGCTGGCTAGCGCGGTTTCCAATGCCGGTGGACTGGGAATTCTTACGGCTCTCACGCAGCCGACCCCCGATGATCTGCGCCGCGAAATCGATCGCTGCCGAACGATGACCGACAAGCCGTTTGGGGTGAATTTGACCATTCTTCCCTCGGTCAGCCCGCCTCCCTATGCCGAATACCGGCGTGCGATCATCGAAAGCGGAGTTCGTATCGTGGAAACGGCCGGTCACGCCCCGCGCGAGCATGTCGAGGACTTCAAAAGCCATGGCATTATTGTTCTGCACAAATGTACCGCGGTGCGCCATGCCGTATCCGCCGAAAAAATGGGTGTAGATGTCATTAGCATCGACGGTTTTGAATGCGCGGGCCATCCCGGCGAAGACGACATTCCCGGGTTGATCCTGATCCCCGCCGCAGCCGATCAGGTAAGCGTGCCGATGCTGGCCAGCGGCGGCATCGGCGACGGCAGGGGACTGGCCGCCGCTTTGGCCTTGGGGGCCGAAGGCGTGAACATGGGCACCCGTTTTTGCGCCACGGTCGAAGCACCAATCCACGATAAGATCAAACAGTTCTTGGTCGCCAATACCGAGCGCGACACGCGGCTGATCTTCCGCAAGTTCAAGAATACCGGACGCGTGGCGCGCAACCCCGTTTCCGAGCAGGTGGTAGACATTTCGGCACGGCTTGAGGCGGTGTTTGAAGACATTCGCCCCTTCGTATCCGGCGCCAAGGGGCGCGAAGCGCTTGAGACGGGTAACCTCGAGGCCGGCCTGATCTGGGCGGGGCAGGTACAGGGGCTGATCCACGACATCCCCACGTGTGCTCAATTGCTCGACCGCATGGTGGCCGAGGCCGAAGCCGTGATCATGGGCCGCCTTGGTGGCTTCCTTACCTGAAAGGACACGTATGAGCTGGCAATATGCTTTGGTTGAGCGCGAGGGGCCGTTGACCATTATCACGATCAATCGGCCCGAAGCCTATAACGCGCTGAACGCTGCGGCGCATCTGGAGCTGGAGGCGATCTTTGATGATTTCGCCTCTGATGATAGCCAATGGGTCGCGATTTTGACCGGGGCTGGGGAAAAGGCCTTTTGCGCAGGGCATGATCTCAAGCAACAGGCTTCTGGTGGCGGGCTGACCAGGCCCCCCAAAGGTTTTGGCGGGCTGGCTTCGCGCTTTGATTTGACCAAGCCGGTGATTGCTGCGGTGAACGGCGTTGCAATGGGCGGTGGTTTTGAGATTGCGCTGGCCTGCGATATCGTCGTGGCATCGCACAAGGCGTCATTCGCGCTGCCCGAGGTGCGTGTCGGGCTTGCCGCTTTGGCTGGCGGGTTGCAGCGGCTGCCGCAACAGATCGGGCTCAAACAGGCATTGGGCATGTTGCTGACAGGTCGCCGGGTGTCGGCTGAGGAAGCGCTGCACCTCGGGTTTGTCAACGAGGTCACCGATGGCGATGTCTTGGCGCTGGCTCGGCATTGGGCAGAGCTGATTCTGGCCAATAGCCCGCTTTCGGTGCGCGCGACCAAGGATTCTGTCATGCGCTCACTGGGCTTGCCTGTCCAAGAAGCCATGGCTGCACAATGGGAATATCCGGCGATGCAGGCCATGCTCGCGTCGGATGATGCGCTGGAAGGCCCTCGTGCTTTTGCGGAAAAACGGACGCCTGTGTGGAAGGCCGGATGATGCCTGCAGGACGTTCCGGGCCGCTATCCGGGCTTAGGGTCATCGAATTCGCGAGCATTGGGCCGGGCCCTCACTGTGCGATGCTGCTGGCGGACATGGGCGCGCAGGTTTTGCGCATCGATCGCCAAGGCGGCAATGGTTGGCCTAACCCTGTTGCCGACAGGGGGCGGGCGACAAAGGTCCTTGATATCCGCCAACCTGAGGGGCGGGATTGGTGTCGCTCGCTTGCCGCCCACGCGGATGTGATCATTGAGGGCTTTCGGCCAGGCGTTATGGAACGGTTGGGGCTGGGGCCGGACGAGCTTTGCAAGGTCAATCCACGCCTCGTCTATGCAAGAATGACGGGTTGGGGCCAGCAAGGCCCCCTAGCAACCACCGCCGGGCATGACATCAACTATATTGCCCTGAGCGGAGCCCTTGCAGCGATGGGCAAAGCCGGTGAACCGGCGGCTGTCCCCCTCAATCTTGTTGGGGATTTTGGCGGCGGCTCCATGTTCCTCGCCTTTGGCATTGTGGCGGCCTTGTGGGAACGTGAGCGTTCGGGCCATGGCCAGATAGTCGATGCCGCCATCATCGATGGTGTCGCATCGTTGATGACCATGTTTGCCGGGCTCGTCCCGTCCGGCCGTATTTCGCTCGATCGGGATCACAATGTGTTGGGTGGGGCGGCACCTTTTTACCGTTCCTACCTG
>Ga0316223_1002845_pt1 | contig 13558 bp, 15 predicted proteins | sample TBH18009metaG_FD_206007 | JGI IMG/M metagenome (GOLD analysis project Ga0316223, IMG submission 206007) | Freshwater microbial communities from Trout Bog Lake, Wisconsin, USA - TBH18009 | ecosystem: Environmental > Aquatic > Freshwater > Lake > Hypolimnion/Profundal zone | place: USA: Wisconsin...
CGGGCTGGACGGCTGGAGCTGGCGGGACCTCCGTTTCCTGAACGGAAGGCTCTGGGCGGAAGGCGATCTGGTAATTTTGCTTGAGCGCAGGCACGCTTCCTGGCTCCATGGGAGTGTCACCCATGACGGCGGCCTCGCCTTCGCGGTGGTGATCCTGGAGGGGGTCGGCGATGAACACCATTAAAGCTGCCGCGGGCGCCTGCCGATGCCGCACCAAGGACACCCGATGACCGGGCCGCTCGCCAACCTCCAGATGAGCCTCCAGGACTTCCTGGCGATCCGGGAGTTCATCTACGCGCGGACCGGCATCTTCTTCAACGAGTCCAAGCAGTACTTCCTGGAGAACCGCCTGAACCGGCGCCTGCAGGAGCTGAGCCTGGCCACCTACCGGGAGTACCTGGGCTTCCTCCAGGGCGCCGCCGGCAAGGAGGAGCTCAAGCAGCTGTTCAACGAGATCACGACCAACGAGACCAGCTTCTGGCGCAACCCCCCCCAGATCGAAGCCTTCCAGCGCATTGTCCTGCCGGACGCCGTGGCCCTGGTCCGGGCCCGCGGGGCCAACCGGCTGCGGATCTGGTCCGCGGCCTGCTCCTCCGGGGAGGAGCCCTACACCCTGGCCATGATCTGCCAGGAGGCCCGGGACAGCCTGCTCCGGGGCATCACCGTGGAGATCCAGGCCACCGACATCAGCGAGAAGGTGCTCGCCCAGGCCCGGGAAGGCGTCTACGGCAGCTACACCCTGCGCAACCTCACCCCCGCCCAGGTCAAGCAGCACTTCGCGCCCCTGGGGGCCGACACCTTCCAGGTCAAGCCCGAACTCAAGCAGATGATCACCTTCAAGAACTTCAATCTGGTCGACTACCCGGCCTACCGGACCCTGGGCACCCTGGACGTGATCTTCTGCCGGAACGTCCTCATCTACTTCGACGAGGCCGTGAAGGGCAAGGTCATCCGGGGCTTCCACGAGGTCCTGCACCCCAAGGCCTTTTTGCTTGTGGGACACAGTGAATCCATCCACTCTTTCAACGTGGGCTTCGAGCTGATGCATTTCAGCAAGGCCATGGGCTACCGCAAGCGGGACTAGGCTCCGGAGGATATTCAGATGCCCATCACACCCCAGGAATTGATCGCGAACCTCGGCGACCTGCCGCCCCTGCCCCAGGTGGCGGCCCAGGTGCTGCGTCTGGCGGCGGATCCGGATTCCACCACCGACGAGCTCCAGAGGGTCATCACCACGGACCAGGCCCTCACCGGCCAGATCCTCAAGATCGCCAACTCGGCCATGTTCGGCATGGTGCGCGAGGTCAAGACCCTGACCCAGGCGATCATGACCCTGGGCTTCTCCACCATCAAGAGCGTGGTCATCGCCTCCAGCGCCAAGAACCTCTACAGCCGGGGCGGCACCGGCCTCCAGGAGCGCCTGCTCTGGGAGCACGCGCTGGTCACGGCCCTGGCGGCCCGGGCCTACGCCCGGAGCCTGCGCAATCCGAGGGTGGAGGAGGCCTTCCTGGGCGGCCTCATGCACGACATCGGCAAGTCCGTGATGGGCATCAAGTTCCCCGAGCGCTACGGGGCCCTGGTGCGCACGGTCTACAACGAGGAGGCCGACGGCCTCGAGGCCGAGCTGGACACCTTCGGCTTCGACCACGCCATGGTGGGCGAGGCGGTCATGCGCGCCTGGAACCTGGCCCCGAGCCTGGAGCGCTGCGTGCGCTACCACCATGATCCCGCCGACGCCCCCCAGGAGGAGCAGGCCCTCACGGCCTTCGTCGCCCTGGGCAACCAGACGGCCCTGGACCGCAAGGTCGGCATCGGCAAGCCCGAGGCCCTCGCCGTCGCCACCGCCCAGGCCATGGCCATCCTCGGCCTCACCCCGGAAACCCTGGAAGCCCACACGCTGCAGGTCCAGGAAGCCCTCGAGACGGACAAGAACCTGATTCGGGACCTGTGACCATGGAACCCACCAAAGTCCTGATCGTCGACGACAGCCCCTTCATGAGGAAGGCCCTGGAACGCATGCTGCAGGCGCCGGACATCCTGGTGGTGGGCTCGGCCCGGGACGGCCTGGACGCCCTCGAGAAGATCCCCCAGCTCAACCCCGACATCGTCACCCTCGACATCGAGATGCCCCGCCTGGACGGGCTGGGCTGCCTGAAGCGGATCATGGCCGAGATGCCGCGGGCCGTCCTGATGGTCTCCAGCCTCACCCAGGAAGGGGCCCAGGCCACCCTGGAGGCCCTGGCCCTGGGCGCCGTGGATTTCATCGGCAAGGAGAGCAGCCTGGCCAGCGCCAGCATCCTCCAGATCCAGCAGGATCTGCAGGAGAAGGTGCGCAAGCTGGGCCGGAGCCCCCGCTTCCGCACGTCCCGGCCCGCCGGGGCGGTCCTGTCGGCCACTTTCCCGCCCGCCGTCGCGGCGGCGGCCCTGGCCATGCCGCGGCCCATCCCGCCGCCCCTGTCCGGGCAGCCGGGCCATGCCCTCCCCAGTCCGGCCCCCCATTCCGTTCCGGCACCCCAGGCCGTGGCCCGGGTGGGCGCCCTGGGCAGCCCCATGGCCGAACTCCTGGCCATCGGCTGTTCCACCGGCGGGCCCAAGGCCCTGCAGGATCTGCTGCCTGCCCTGCCCAGGACCCTGCCCGTGCCCTGCCTGGTGGTCCAGCACATGCCCGCCAGCTTCACCGGGGCCTTCGCCTCGAGGCTCAACAGCATCTGCCAGGTGGAGGTCAAGGAGGCCCAGCACGGCGAGACCGCCCGTCCCGGCGTGGTCTACATCGCCCCCGGCGGGCAGCACATGACCTACCACCAGCGCGGCGGCACCGCCACCATCGAACTGAGCGCCGAGCCCTCCACGAGCCTGCACCGCCCCAGCGTGGACGTCATGTTCCAGAGCATCGCCGACACCTGCACCCGCCAGGTGCTGGCCATGATCCTCACCGGCATGGGGTCCGACGGGGCCCGGGGCATGGCCGCCCTCAAGGCCAAGGGGGCCCACACCCTGGCCGAGGCCGAGGAGTCCTGCGTGGTCTACGGCATGCCCAGGGCCGCGTTCGAGCGGGGGTGCGTGGACCAGGTGGCGCCGCTGCAGGACATGGCGGGGATCCTGAAGAAGCATTTCCAGATATAGCCCCCTCCCCGCGCGTGTCTGCCGGATGATGTGCTGATGGACCCCATCCAGAACGCCCTCGCCTCCATGCTGAACGCCCTCCAGGCCGCGAGCGCGGCGGCCGCCCTGGACGTGGCCGCGCCCCAGCTGCCGGCGCTCCTGGCGCTGGTGGGGCAGGACGTGAACCTGCTGTTCCTGGGCTCCGGGCCCGAGGGTCCGAGGCTGGAGCTGCCTTCGGGGCAGGCGTTCTCGGCCCAGGGGGAGCTGCCCTATCCCGACGGCACCCAGCTCCTGGTGAGGATCCTGGGCGGCACGCCCGCCTCCGGCGGCCTGCGGCTCCAGACCCTGGAGGCCCGCCCGCCCCAGCCCGCGCCCATCCTGGCGCCCCTGCTCCAGGGGGAGGGGGCGGCCCTCCTGGCCCGGCTGGGGCAGGCCGACCCGGGCCCGGGCCTGGGGGAGCTGGCGGCCCTGTACCGGACCCTGAAAGGGGAGGGGGGCCCGCCGGGCCAGGCGGGGCCCGGAGGCGGAGCGCCCGCCCCGGGGGCCCCGGCCCAGCCGGCTTCCGGCTCGCAGGCCCCTGGCTCCGCCCAGCCCCCGGTCCCCGTCGGCGCCGGCCAGACTGCGGTGCCCACGGCCGCCGGCCAGGCCCCCGTGCCCACGGCCGTCGGCCAAACCCCGGCTCCCCCGGCCGGCGCCCAGGCCCCGTCCCTGCCCCCCGGAACCCTGCTCCCACCGGACCCGAGCCAGATCCAGGCCGCTCTCGACCGCCTGCCCGCACCGGCCCTGGCCACCCTGAAGGCCCTCTTCCCCCCCGAGCCGGGCGGAACCCTCGCCTCGGCCCTGGAGGCCTGGCTCGCCCAGGGCGCCGCCAGCCCCACCCCGGGCCGGACCCCGGTCCAGGACCTGCTCTCGCGCTTCCAGGCCGTCCAGGACCGCCACCCCGAGCTGCCCCCGGCGCCGGCCCTGGTGCCCTTCCTGAAGGCCCTGGCGCCCCGGGAGGCCGAGCGCAGGCCCGCGCCCGCGAGCCCGCGTCCCGAGGCGCCGGCCCCGGCCGCCTCGCCCGCCCTGGCCGCCGCCCGGACCGGCCCTGAGCTGCCCGAGACCTGGCAGTCCTGGATCAAGACCGCCGTGAGGACCCTGGGCGATCCGGGCGCATCCCCGAGGGAGGCCCCCTTCCACGCCGCGCAGGCGAAGGAGGGCACCGCGTTCTACGAGCTCCCGCTGCCCTGGGCGCCCCAGAGCCCCCTGCAGGTCTGGGTGGAGCGGGACCGCAAGGGCCGCGGCGGGGGCGGCCAGGAAGAGACCCGGACCATCCTGGTGGGCCTGAACTTCAGCCGCCTGGGCGAGACCCGCCTGGGCGTGGCCAAGGGGCCCGCGGGCCTGCAGGTGCGGGTCTGGGCCGAGCACGTGGAGCGGCTCCAGGGCGCCCGGGAGCAGATCGCCCGGGAACTCGAGGCCGTGGACCCCGGCGTGGACCTGCGGCTGCTGCCGCTGCACCCGGGGCCGGGCGGGTTCGTGCCGTCCTTGCGGAGCCTGGTGACGGGGCCGACCATGCAGATGCTGGGCTGATTTTGTGGCTATAAGCATGATTGTGACGATACGTGCCGGAACCGGAGTCCCCGAAACGGGAGCGGGTCATGCCCGTGCGCGTCACCCTGGCGCCCGGACCGGGCGTGCTGGAACTGCTTGCCCAGCGAATTGCCTGGTTCTACGCAATGCCCTTTGGCGTCGACCCACTCAAGGTTTAAACAACGATTCGCTGAGGAGGCTGAGGCGCTGAGACCGCTGAGAGAGGAGCAATAAATAGGTATAAGTCTCTACTTGATGAAGTACCCCGTGACCCTCCAGGCCCCGTCCTGCTCATGGACGCAGGTCACGGTCTCCCGGGCTGCGGCCTTGCCGGTGAAGCGCGTCGCGTACTGGATGACCACATACTCCCCGTCCGGCGCCCCCGGCAGACTTCGCGTGAACTCGGCGCCGGCCAGGGTCCGTTCCTTCATGCTGCCCAGGGGCCCGCGGATCGGGCGGATCATGGCATCCCAGGTCCCTTTCGCGACCGCGTCCTTGAAGGATCTGGCCGCCGCCTCCCAGCTGGCGAAGTAGCGGCTGTGGTCCGTGAGGTCGAGCCACGCCGCCGCCGCGGCCAGGGCCGGCTGGGTGGCGGGGTCCTGCGCGGGGGCCGGCCGGGCGGTCAGGACCGCGGAGCACAGAACGATGGCGGCGACGGGTTTCATGCTTGCTCCTCGGTGGGGGCTCAGGGCAGGGGATGGTCCTGCCGGAACTGCTTCAGCCGGGCTTCCAGCTGCGGGAACTGGGTGCGCTTGATGAGCGACGTGCAGGCCCGCATGCCGTCGGTGTGCACGCTGCCGGTGATCTCCAGGCCGATGGCGCTGATGCCGTAGCGCAGGAGCTCGTTCAGCAGGGTATCGCCGTCCATGCCCGGATAGGCGAAGGTGAAGTAGAACCCGTCGGCCAGGTCCTCCTCCAGATCCTTGTCGTAGGGGATGGTGAAGCCCTGTTCCAGGAACATCCCCTTCATGATCCGGGCCTTCTCCCCGTACTCCTTCAGGGCCTCCACGAAATTGACCGTGCCGTCGTTCACGGCCTTGAGGATGGCGGCCATGCCGCACTGGGCGGAGTGGGAGGTGCCCGAGGTCATGGCGTAGATGGCCCCGAACAGCAGGGAATGGCCGAAGCCCTCGGTGGCGAAGTAGCGCAGGAGATCCTTGCTGCGCCAGTTCCAGACCTGGTCCGAGACCACCATCAGGCCGACGCGCTCGCCGGCGTAGCTGAAGGCCTTGGAACTGGAGATCAGCAGGATGTAGTTGTCCGTGTACCGCGCGACGGTGGGCTGGAAGGGGGCCTGCCCGGGGTGGGAGTAGTCCTTGCGGAAGTCCATGCCGAAGTAGGCCAGGTCCTCGATGACCACGGCCCGGTATTTCGTGGCCAATTCGCCGATGGTCCTCAGCTCGTCCTCGGTGAAGCAGATCCACGAGGGGTTGTTCGGGCTGGAATAGAGGATCGAGGAGACCTTGCCGTCGGCCAGGCACGACTCCAGCTTGTCCCGCAGCTTGTCGCCCCGGAAGTCGTACATGTCGAAGGACCGGTAGCTGTGCCCCAGCACCCGGCACTGCTGCTTCTGCACCGGGAAGCCGGGATCCAGGAAGAGGGTGCCCTCCCGGTCCGCCCACATGCGGTTGACGGTGAGGAAGGCGACCATGCCGCCCATCATCGAACCGACCGTGGGGATGCAGCCCTCGGGGCTCACGTCGATGTCCATGAACAGCTTGCAGAAACGCGAGGCTTCCCGCTTCAGGGCGGGGTGGCCCTGGATGTCCGGATAGACGGCGGCCACGCCGTCCCTCAGGGCCTGGATCTGGGCGTCCACGCCGATCTGCATGGCGGGCAGGCCGGGCAGGCCCATCTCCATCCGGACGAAGGGCTGGCCCCACTGGGCCTCGATCAGGTCGACGAGCCGCTTGATCTCGCGGATGGAGGCCTTGCCGAGGTCCTGCAGGCCCGTCTCCTCGAGCATGCGGGTCACCAGGGCTGCGGGGACGGGGGTCTGGGTGGGGGTCATCTAGGCTTGCTCCTCGGACTTCCTGCGCAGTTCCTTCAGGATCGCCGGCAGCCGGTTCAGGGCCGCCTGGGAGGCCAGCCACTCCCGGTGGGGCCGGGCCAGGTAGCCCGAGACGAAGCTGCCCTCGGGCAGGTCCTTGGCCACCATGGCGTTGCCGGCGCAGACGCTGCCCCTGCCGAGGTGGAGGTGGCCGGCCGTGCCCACCTTGCCGCCGAAGGTCACGTGGTCGCCCAGGATGGTGCTGCCGGATATCCCCGCCTGGGCGGCGATGAGGCAGTGCTCGCCGACCTGGACGTTGTGGGCGATCTGGCACTGGTTGTCGAGCTTGGCGCCGCGCCGGATCCGGGTGGGGCCCAGGGCGCCCCGGTCGATGGAGGTGTTGCTGCCGATCTCCACGTCGTCCTCGATGTCCACCCAGCCGGCCTGGGGCACCTTCATCTGGATGCCGTCCACGGTGGCGTAGCCGAAGCCGTCGCTGCCCACCACGGTGTTGGCGTGCAGGCGCACCCGCGCGCCGACCACCGAGCGCCGGTAGAGGGCCACGCCCGGGTAGAACTCGCAGTCCTCGCCCACCACGCAGTCCTCGGCGATGTGCACCCCGGGGTGGAGGATGGTGCGGGCGCCGATGACGCTGCGGGCCCCGACCGTGGCCCCCCAGCCCAGGCGGCAGCCCGCGCCCAGGACGGCGGCGGGATGGACGGGGCCATCGCTGAACTCGGGTTCGGGTTCCGGCCGGAGCCAGCCCGTGGCCTGGGCGAAGGCGAAGTAGGCGTTGGCCACCGCCAGCTGGGGCACCTCGCCCAGGTCCTCGCGGGTCCCCACCAGCACCAAGCCGGCCCGGGTGTGGAGGGCCTGGTCGCGGTATTTGCTGTTGGTGAAAAAGCTCACGGAGGCCTCGGTGGCTTCATGGAGCGGGTCCACTGTCGTCAGCAGCCGATCTGGGGGACAATGACGCAGGGTCCCGCCCAGGCGGTCCGCCAGTTCCTGGGCTTTCAGGGCAAGCTGGGTCATATCGGCCTCCACCCTTGAGACTATCCTTCGTCCCGTCTTCTTCCAAGTCCCTGATGAACCTCGAAACCGCTCCCCCCCCAGCCGAACGCCGCCGCGAACGCCGCTGGACCCGGGTCTGCCTGGGGGCCATCGTCCTCGCCCTCCTGGGCGCGGCCGCGGCCGTGCACCACCTCCGCCAGCGCCGCCCTCCCCTGGCGGCCCCGGCCGACCACGGGGCGCTGCCCGGCCCCGTCCGCGCGGAGGTCCAGGCCCTGCTGGACACCTTCCTCCTGGACGCGCGCCTGGAGGAGCGGGCCCAGGGCCCGGTGCGGGAGTTCCACGTCTCCGGCCATACCCGGGCCGGCCTGGCCCAGGACTTCTACAAGGGCTTCCGCCCGGCCCTGACCGGCCGGATCATGCCCCTGCTGAGGCCCTACGGGGAGATCATCAGCTTCGACATCGCCTCCCTCGACCTTCCCCCGGCGCGCCTGCGGCCGCTGCCCACCAAGGACTGACATGCATCCGATCCTCTTCAAGATCGCCTCCTTCCCCATCGGGACCTACGGCCTCCTGCTCACGGTGGGGTTCTTCGCGGCCCTGGCCCTGGCGAAGTACCTGGCCCGCCAGGACGGGGTCTCCACGGACGGCATCGCCGACCTGGCCATCACCCTGCTCCTGGCCGGCATCGTCGGGTCCAAGCTCCTCATGGTCATCGTCGACCTGATCGGCGGCGTCCCCTTCCGGCAGGTGCTCGACCCCGGCTACCTGAGGGCCGGCGGCGCCATCCACGGCGGCATCATCGCGGCCACCCTGGCCTTCTTCTGGCGGGTGCGGACCCTGAAGATGCCCCTGTCGCGCACCCTGGACTGCCTGACGCCGGCGGTGGCCCTGGGCCAGGCCATCGGGCGCCTGGGCTGCTTCTCCGCCGGGTGCTGCTACGGCACCGCCTGCACGGAGCCCTGGGCCGTCACCTTCACGAACCCGGACGCCAACCTCCTGTCGGGCACGCCCCTGGGGATGCCGGTCCACCCGGTGCAGCTCTACACGTTCCTGGCCAATGCGGCCATCATGGTCCTCCTCCTGGGGGTGCGCAGGCACCGCCGTTTCCTCGGGCAGGTGTCGGCGTGCTACTTTGTCCTGGAAGGGTTGGGCCGCATGGTGACCGAGATCTGGCGGGCCGACCTGGACCGGGGGGTCTGGCTGGGCCTTCCCTGGCTGTCCACGGGCAGGCTCACGGCCTTCCTCTTCATCCTTTTCGGCGCAGGGCTTTGGGGCTGGTTCGCCAGCCGCGGCCAGACAGAGGTGGCTTCTTGAACGACGCGGTGACCCACTACCTTCCGGACGGCGCCCCGCGCCTGGACCGGTTCCTGGCCGACAGCCATCCCGAGATCGCCCGCTCCCGCTGGGATGCCTGGGTCCGCGCCGGCCACGTGCGGGTGAACGGCGCCGTCGTCACCAAGGGCGGTGCCCGGGTCCGTTCCGGCGCCACCGTGGAGACCGAGCTGCCCGAGCTGGTGCCGCCGGGCCTGCATCTCGTGCCCGAGACCATCGACCTGCCCACCCTGTTCGAGGACAGCCATCTCTGGATCGTGGACAAGCCCGCCGGCATGGTGGTGCACCCCGGCCCCGGCCACGCCTCCGGGACCGTTCTCAACGCCCTGCTGGGCCGCCTCCAGGCGCCGGTCCTCGAGGCCCCCCTGCTCGAGGACGAGACCGAGGAGGAGGATGAGCTCCCCGCCAAGGTCTGGCCCGGCCTCGTCCACCGCCTGGACCGCTACACCACGGGCTGTCTGGCCATGGCCAAGGACGTGGGTTCCCAGCAGTCCCTGCAGGCCCAGTTCAAGGACCGCACCGTGGAGAAGCGCTACCTCGCCCTGGTGCGCATGTCCCGCAAGCTGCCCGAGCTGGGGTCCCTCCTGGTGGACCAGCCCATCGCCAGGCACCGCCTGGACCGCCTCAAGATGACCGTCACCGCCGGCGGCCGCCCCTCCCAGACCCGGGTCCGGGTCCTGGCGAAGGCCGGCGGCCTCGCCCTGGTCGAGTGCGAGCTGCTCACCGGCCGCACCCACCAGATCCGCCTGCACCTCTCCCACCTGGGCGCCCCCATCCTCGGTGACGGTCTGTACGGCGGCGCCCCCTCCTGGCTGGACGGGGACAAGAACGCCTTCCCCATCCCCCACCCCATGCTCCACGCCTGGAAGCTCGCCCTCGACCACCCCGGCGACGGCCGCCGCCTCGTCTTCAACGCCCCCATCCCCCCCGCCTACCTCGCCGTCCTCGCCAAGGTCGGCCTCGCCGTGCCCGAAATTTGACATCCGGCACCAGGGCAGGGGCATTCCGCTTTACGATCCGCCTCCCCCTTCCGCGGCGCCCCCTGTTCAAGCCTCGCCACGCCACCCTGCGCCCCGCGCAGGGCGGCGGCTCTGAAAGCTGGTGTGGGTCGACGGTCAGAACTTGACGGTGACGCCGAGGCCGAGGGAGGCGGTGGGGAAGTGTTTGCTGAGGGACGAGCGGGTGTAGCGGATTTCGTAGGTTACGTTGTCGTTGAGCTTGTAGCCTCCGCCGAGGTTGATGCCCAGGCGGGTGGTGTCGGCGGGGCCGGCGGGGATGGGGCGGTTGGCGGTGGAGCCGGACCAGATCATCTCGGCCAGACCCAGGACGCCGAACCACGGTTCGCCGCCGCCGAAATTCTGGATGAAATCACAGCCGAAGGAGAGGTTGGAGCCTGAGGTCTGCACGGTGGCCCAGGTGATCTCGGGATAGAGGGTGACGTCCACCCGGGGGCGGAGGAACTCGCCGGGCTGCACCGGATACAGACCGTGCATGCCGAAGGAGTAGCCGATCCGGCTGCTGGTCAGCTCCTTCTGGTCGCCCAGGCCGGTGCAGATCATGCCCTGGAACCGGTAGGTGTCGTCGTCGGCGGCCCGCAGGCCCGCGCCGGAGGCCAGGAGGCAGGAGAGGAGGGCGAGGCGGAATCCGGATTTCATGCAGTGCTCCTTGGGAATGTCTCAGCCCATGACCTTGTAGCGGTGCCCCCGGTTGTCCACGGCCGCGCCCAGGACCCCGAAGGAGTCGGTGCGGAAGGTGAACACGCCGTCGATGACGGTGCCCCGGTTGCCGTAGAGCAGGAAGACGCCGTAGGTGCCGGTCACCGTCTCCAGCTCGACGCCGAAGCTGTTGGCCCAGCTCCAGCGGGCCACGAAGGCGTTGCCGGTGATGTAGGGGATGGAGGTGATGTAGTTGTCGTCGATGGTCGCGGGAACCCGGTTCATGGTCAGGGTCATCCACTCGCCCGTGAACTTCTCGCCGTCGGCGGAGGCGCAGCGCAGCGGGCCCTGGGTCCCCGCGCTCCGGCGGTGGGGGAGGGTGTTGCACTGCATCAGGTTGTAGCCGGAAAGGTCGTAGAGGTTGATGACCGCGGGCACGGGCCGCATGCAGCCCACCAGGCCTATGAGCAGACACAGGCCCAGCAGGAGGGACGTCCTGCCACCAGGACCGCGCCGCCTACCCGAACCTTGCATCTTCATAACACCCCTTCCGACCTGTGCCAGAGTCCCGTTGCTCCGGGTTCTCCAATGCAATAGTCTTGCCACCGGCAGGGTGGGGGGGTAGGCAGCCCCTGCCCGTTACTCGAACTTCATCTCCGCCGCGTCCAGGAAGGGCAGGCGGCGGCCCATCCGCTTTTCGATGAGGCTCATGTGGGCGCGTTCCTCCGGAGCGACCAGGGCCAGGGCCAGGCCCGCCGCCCCGGCCCGGCCGGTCCGGCCCACCCGGTGCAGGTAGTCGTTGGGGGACCGGGGCAGGTCATAGTTGATGACGCAGGCCAGGCCATCGATGTCCAGGCCCCGGGAGGCGAGGTCCGTGGCCACCAGCACCGTGGCGCCCCCGTTCCGGAACAGCGCCAGGGCGCCGGTGCGGGCGCCCTGGCTCAGGTCGCCGTGCATCGCCTCGGCCCGGATGCCGCTGTTCCGGAGCTTGAGCACGATGTGGTCGGCGCGCCGGTGGGAGCTCACGAAGACGAGCACCCGGTCCCAGCCGCCCTGGCGGAGCAGGTGCCGGAGGAGGGGGCCCTTGCGGTCCGTCTCGACGCGGTAGATCCGCTGGTCCACCTCGCCCGGGGGCAGGGGCGGGGTCAGGGTGCCCAGGGTCACGGGGTCCTTCAGGATGGGGGCCAGCAGGGCGCTGCCGGCCTCCTGCAGCGTGGCCGAGAAGAACAGGTTCTGCCGCGCCGCCGGCAGCAGGGCGAGGATGGCGGCCAGCTCGTCCCGGAAGCCCAGGTCCAGCATCCGGTCCGCCTCGTCCAGCACCAGCGTCTCCACCTCGCCCAGGGCCACCGCGTGGCGCGCCGCCAGGTCCAGCAACCGGCCCGGGGTCGCCACCAGCACCTCGGCGCCGCCGCGCAGGGCCATCATCTGGGGATTGACCGAGCCGCCCCCGAAGACGACCCGGATCCGGGGCGGGACCGGCAGGCAGCGCCCCAGCTGGGTGAACACGTCCCCCACCTGGGCGGCCAGCTCCCGGGTGGGCACCAGCACCAGGGCCCGCACGGGGCCCCGGGGCCGGGGGCCGCCCTGGAGCAGCCGCTGCAGGATGGGCAGGGCGAAGGCGGCCGTCTTGCCGGAGCCGGTCTTGGCCACCGCCATGAGGTCCCGGCCGGCCAGGGCCGGGGGCAGGGCCTGGGCCTGGACGGGGAAGGGGGCATGGTAGCCGCAGGTCTCGAGGGCGCGGAGCAGGCTGTCGGAAAGGCCAAAGGCACTGAAGGTCATGAAGGGGGCTCCGGCCGGGGATGCTGGCGTGTCCCTCCAGCATGGCCGCAGTCGGCCCCGGACTCAAATGACCGGGAAGCGCGCGTCCATGGCCTGCCTCAGGGCCGCCCGGGCCTCGGGGCCCAGCTGATCCAAAGGCTTGAGGCGGGTCTGGACCCGGGCGCGCCAGGCGGGGTCCAGGTTCAGCTGGGCGGGGGACAGTCCATGGAAGGGGCCGGTGGCGTCCTGGGGCACCGTCAGGTTGGCGCTCTGGAAGGACTCCAGGTGCCCCACCAGCAGGTGGTGATCCGGGGCCGGCGCGTCGGCCCGGCTCTGGCAGAGGGTGATCAGGTTGCGGGGATCCAGTTCCAGGTCCGGCCGGCCCAGGGCGATGCAGAGGTGGAAGGGGAAGATGTGGTGCACCTGCACCGGGGCGCCGGGCTTCAGGCAGCAGGCGCACTGGGGGCACCTGGCCAGGTGCGCGGCCTCCGCGGCCGGCCACTGGGGGCTCCGCGCGTAGCCGCAGGCGCGGGCCTGGGCGCCGGGGTCTGGGGTGGTCATGGGGCCTCCGGGGCTGGGTCGTTTCCAGGTTGCGGCAAAGAAAAAGGAAGGCAATCCAAAATTTATTATTTATATTTCCATACCCGGAGTGCGGCTGCGCTCCATGGCTGCCGGATGTGCAAGATGCTCACGAAAACTCAATTCATCCACGGGTGCCAGTGCCACCTGCGCCTCTGGCTGGAGGCCCGCCGCCCGGATCTGGCGGAGCTTCCGGACCCGGTGGCCTCGGCCCAGCTGGCCCAGGGGCGCGCGGTGGGCGAGCTGGCCCGGCGGCGGTATCCCGGCGCGCGGCTGGTCGCGGCGGGTCCCGGCCGGATCCCGGAGGCCCTCGCCGAGACCGGGGCCCTGGTCCAGGACCCGGACGTCCCCGGCCTGTTCGAGGGGGCCTTCGAACACCAGGGCACCCGGGTCCGCGCCGATGTGCTGACCCGGGTCCCGGGTGGCTGGCGCCTGACGGAAGTCAAGGCGGCCAGCGCCTGCAAGGCCGGCCACGACCTCGACCTGGCCCTGCAGGCCTGGGTGCTCCGGGGGGCCGGCCTCCCCGTCCGCGAGGCCGGGGTGCTCACCCTGGACCCGGATT
>Ga0316223_1002846_pt1 | contig 13556 bp, 15 predicted proteins | sample TBH18009metaG_FD_206007 | JGI IMG/M metagenome (GOLD analysis project Ga0316223, IMG submission 206007) | Freshwater microbial communities from Trout Bog Lake, Wisconsin, USA - TBH18009 | ecosystem: Environmental > Aquatic > Freshwater > Lake > Hypolimnion/Profundal zone | place: USA: Wisconsin...
TTGATGCTGGGATTACATCCCAGCCTACGACGCATCCCAGCCTACGATTGCATCCCAGCCTACCCCACCCTACGGGCTCAGGCCGGCTATGTCATTCTTTGGTAATGACCAGACAACCAGTCATTACCCGAATCCGAACTTTGGTGGTCGGCGTGAACCCGGCCAGTGCCAGCCAGTGGCCGCGTATTCGCAGCCAGGGAATGTGTGATTTTCGTTCGTGATATCTGGCGACGGTCGTGCCGCGCTCTTGAAAGGTTTGATTTGTGGGTTGGGGGCGTTTTATCGTAACATCCTTTTTAACCATGGTTGACTCCTGCTTAGTTGATTATGGCCAGCGGACTTTCGGTGATCGCAACACCGATTGTCCGCGTCTTTTTTACTACATTAAACTCCTTCGTTTTTACTGCCTTTCGTTAGACAGCATTTTTTCAAAAAAGTTTGCGCATTCAGTAAATTTTTTTTAAATGCTTGATGCATGCTGGATGGCGGGATTCATTTTGGCGCGTGATTTCTGTACAGAACCGCGCTGTCTTAACCTCGAATGGAAGGACACGATCCACAAAAAAGAAACCCTCCTGGTGCTCATCGTTGAGTGGCGTGGAGGGTGTTGTTGGTGGCATTCTACAGTTTTACTATCTCTAAAACAAAATTGAATTACCAAGAGTTGTTGTCATGTGAAGAAAATTTCCATCCAAAAGGATCACTATCCTTATGCGAGTTCCAAACGATGTTCAATGCGCTCGAGACGCTGGTTGAAACCATCTGCTCACAGTTGTTGGTTTGCGTCGGCAGCAGCCAAATGACCCAGGTGTTGAATAATCGTTGCCTGACCCGCTTCAAGATTAGCCAGACGAGACTGAACTTCAGTCAGCTTGCGCTCGATGCGATCTTGACCGGCTTGAAACCGCTTCAAGTGTTCCAAAATCAGGTTTTCGGTAGTATCAGTCATGATGCCCTCACTTCGATTGATAATTAATCATAGATCCTCACGCGACACCCCCAACACAGACAAACTTCCGATAATGACAAAATCATCGTGAGTAGATATTGTCTCTCGAAATGCATCCCTTTTCGTCAAAATTGTCTATTTTTCTCAAGGATTCTTTCGTCATATTGGCTGGGCTTCGATAAGAACCTGAGCGCGCCATTTTTCAGGCAATGCCTTCTGCGATTGAAAGTACGGAGGGCGTAGGCTGGGATGCTTCGTAGGCTGGGATGCAATCCCAGCATCAACGGTTGAAATGCTGGGATTGCATCCCAGCCTACGATTGCATCCCAGCCTACGATTGCATCCCAGCGAAGTAATCGGCCGGGGCCGCAAATCGTCCGAAAGTCATCAAAAACAATTACCATATAAATCAATACATTATGGTGGATGACTTGAGAGCCTACGACATACCCAAAGATTTCAAATTGACTGACTTAATGGCTTATTTTCAATCCAAACATCCGGAAAGAAATCATCTGCCATCAACTGCGCACAAGACCAGGGACATTCTTTAGGCATTGTCGATAAATCCAACTCTGTTTCGCGTGATGCCTGGGCTATCGCATCACCCCATGCATCCATCATCCAATCCGTGTCTGAAAGCGAATTCTTCAGGCTCGGTGTTCTTTTGATCCTTCGCTCAATGCTGCCCCGCTGCGCAGAAATTGTCGCTTGCCAGCTTGATCCGCGATGCGACGGTTGAACCTGCCATTTCAGAAGATGGGCCAAAAGTACAGTCATGCGACTGGCTAACTCTCTTTGTTCACTTTTACCCACGTCTTCGATCTCCTGTGCAATATGCTCAACATCCAGCGCAGATAATTTTCCAGATCGCAAAAGTGCCGCCTGTTCGTTAGCCCAGGCAATAACATCCGTTTCATACGTTGTTTGCATAAAATCCCCACAAAATGCGACAGCGCTCCACTGCAAATGAAATGAAAGTGCTTTCAATTAAACAAGTTCACCATCAGAAACTTCATTCGCACTCCTCACCAAACACCTTAATATCCCGGTAAGTTATAGTCAACCACTAATGCAAACTGCCCGCAATCGCGGGCAGTTCTTTCAACTTACAGCCAAGCCAGTCTTACATGCCGTTTTCAGCGGCATGCAACGCGCGTTCGGCTGCATGGGTGGCTTCATGGATATGTCCAACCACACGCATCTGCAAGCCCTGGGTCTGCGGATTGTCTTCTTCGTGGGACACATCCTGCTCGGCTTTTCTGAGCAACTCAACGGCATGATGCAAACGGCCGGAGTGGTTCAGTTTGGCATCTTCATGCGGGGCTTCATAGACATCCTTGCCATCGTAAAACGCGGCCTTCTTCACTTCGCCAATGGCTTTGTCGATTTCCATGACCGCAACGTCTTCGTTTTCTCGCACGGCATTGTCGCCTGGACGATGTTCCAGATTCCAGCGGGCGTCACGCAGATCGGTCAGTGCGTGCAGATAGGCTGGATGCTGACCAGGAAAATCGGCATGGGCTGCCAGTGGTAATGTGGCGGCCAGCAAGACGGCCAGTAAAGAGTGTTTTAATTTCATGACAGGTTTCTCCGTTATTGTTAAAAGGGTGCTGCGTTGTGAAAAATGCCCGGTCCGTTTGGAGGGGACCGGGCATTTTATACCGGCAAACGATTGCTGCGAGCTTATTTACCGATAGCCTTGCTGTTTTGATTCAACTGCTGGTTGAGCGCTTTTTGCTCTGTGTTGGTGATGTGGCCACCGTTTGTGGAGGCCATCTGCTTTTCTTCGCCACGTACTGCCTTGTCATTGGCGCGCAGATTTTTTGCCTGTGCCTTGGTGATTTCGCCTTCCTTTTTTTCCTGGGTGATGCGTTTGTTCTGATTGTCCAGGCGGCCGTTAACCTGTTCGCGCTTTGGGTGATCTTTCTGCCATTGGGTGTCCTGTGCAAAAACGGGTGCTGCAATCAGGGTGGCTGCGGTTGCAAAAGCGGCCAGGGTCATTGTGATGCGGGTCGTTGTTTTCATGATTTTTCCTTTTTTGAATGAGTAACTTCGCTTTGTCTGTGTATGCCGCTTTGTTTCGACATGATGCCTTAACGAGGGCTTTCCACAAGGCGATGACGGGCATTACAAATTGTTGCAATTCATCATGATTTCACCATCACATCACTGACGCCATTTTTCGCCATTCTGGCAAATACTCGCGGAAACTTCCTTCTTGAAATAAACCACCGTATTTCAGTAAATATTCCTGTAATTCACCAAATATGGTTATTATTGTCTACTCGCAGTATTTCAATGTCCCTAATGATTGCCATTTAAACGGAGCCTGGCATGCAAAAACCTGAAGTCAGTTTTGCCACACCCGAAGTCCTGAAATCCGCTCAGGCACTTGGCAGTGCAATTCGACAGGCTCGACTTGCGCGTAATCGGACCCGTATTGACTTTGCCCAGCGTGCGCACATCAGCGCCAATACATTGGACAGAATGGAGCGCGGCGACGTGGCGGTTCGCATGGGAGCGTGGTTGTCGGCACTGCAAACGGCAAGCCTTTTACACCTGCTTGAAGCTGCATCGACCCCGGATGCGGATATCCTCGGGCGCGATGAGCGCAACAGGCGCCTGAAAGGTGCTCAGCGCAAGCGCGCAAGGCCAGTCAAAGAACATGCAGCAGGCAATGACGACTATGACTTCTAAACTTTGGAAATCAACGGTATTCGTTTATCTCGCCGGCCAAATAGAGGCCGTACCCGCAGGTACACTTCAAATGAATGAAGCCGGCGTCAATGTTCTTTCCTCCACTTTTGGCTATGGAAAACGATATCTCGAGCGGGCCAATGCGATTCCGGTTGACCCCGCAAGCCTTGCCCTGAACGGTGCTGTTTCTGGAACTGAACGGCTGTACCAGCCCATCAATGATCTGACCGTGTTTGGCGCGGTACGCGATTGCCTGCCAGACGCATGGGGCCGAAGAGTGATCGAAAACAAATTAAAGGCCGGGCCAAACAGCCTTCCCGAATCCACCTATCTGGCACATTCAGGCGCTGATCGATTCGGCTCACTCGATTTTCGGGTTGGCCCAACCGCAACCACGGAATTACGGGTGCTTCCTTCGCTTTTTGACCTGCCCTACCTGTTGGAAGCATCTGACCGAATCCAGAATCATGAATCAGTGCCCGACCATTTGCGCCTGCTTTTTGATGCGGGTCCGAGTATGGGCGGCGCACGACCCAAAGCCGTTGTGCGTCATGAGGGACGTGCATGGCTGGCAAAATTCAATGCCAAAAATGACACGTTCGATGTGCCAGGGATTGAACAGGCTTGCCTGGAACTTGCCCGCCAATGCGGCCTGACTGTGCCTGAAACACGCATCCACCGCGCCCCGGATGGCAACAAGGTCATGCTCATCGAGCGGTTTGACCGTGAGCCTTTACCAGATGGCGCATTTTCAAGACGCCATGTTGTCAGTGCCTTGACCCTTTTAGGCCTGCATGAAAGTGAGTCGGCCACATCAAGTTACGCAGCGATTGCGCGAAAAATAACAGAAGTTGGCGCAAATACAAAAATAAAATCGGACTCGGAAGAGCTCTTCGGGCGTATGGTCTTCAACATTTTAGTGGGCAACGATGATGACCATCTGCGCAACCATGCATTTGTCTGGGATGGCAAACTAAAGGGATGGATGCTCAGCCCGCTTTACGATGTGCTTCCAAAACCGCAACAAGGTACCGAACGGTTCCTTCATCTTGGCGTCGGGAATCAGGGGCGTCTGGCCACCTTGAGCAATGCACTCAGTCAGGCGGGCCAGTTTGGCATTGTGCCAACCAGAGCCAAGGAAATCGTCGAACGGATTGCAGCAAAAGTTCGGGAATGGCGTACATTCTTTGAGGCAGAAATGGGGCTTACCCATGCCGAATGCGACAAAGTGGCATCCGCTTTCAGGAAACCGTCTCAGGTGATGGGTTAACTCCCTTCTGTAAGAGAAAACCTTTATAATCACGGGCTTGATGGGTTTTCCGAGAAAAATAATGCCGATTTACGCTTATAAATGCGCCGACTGTGGTTTTGCCAAAGACGTTCTGCAAAAGATGTCCGATCCGTTGTTGACCGTTTGCCCATCCTGCGGCAAGCCGGAATTTAAAAAACAGGTCACCGCGGCGGGCTTTCAGCTCAAGGGTTCCGGCTGGTATGCCACGGATTTCAAAGGCGGCTCTGGCGGCACGTCGGCCCCGGCCACCGACGCAAAGTCGGCCTCATCCGAAAACGGGGCTGCAGCAAATTCAGCGGCAACATCGTCGGCTGCCGAGCCGGCCAAGTCTTCCGGCACGGACTCGGGCTCGGGTTCCAACACCACCACTAAATAATCTCATGCTAAGAAAATATTTCATTACCGGTCTGCTGATTCTGGTCCCGCTGTCGATTACCCTGTGGGTGATCCATTCGGTCATCGGGGTCATGGATCAGTCGCTGCTGCTGCTGCCGGCCCAGTGGCGGCCCGAAGCGCTGCTCGGTGTGCATATTCCCGGTGTCGGCACCATCCTGACCCTGCTCATTATTTTGCTGACCGGCCTTTTGGCGCGCAATATCGTGGGCAATTACGTGCTGGAGATCTGGGAAAAAATTCTGAACCGTATCCCGATCGTGAATTCGATTTATTCCAGCGTCAAGCAGGTTTCCGATACGCTGTTTTCTTCTGACGGCAATGCCTTCAGGACCGCGGTGCTGGTGCAGTATCCGCGTCCCGGTCTGTGGACGATTGCGTTTGTGACCGGTACCCCGGCCTATGTGGTGCAAAAGCATTTGCCGGCTGGCCTGGTCAATATTTACGTGCCGACCACGCCGAATCCGACTTCCGGATTTTTTCTGATGGTGCCCAGGGATGAACTCATCGAACTGGATATCAGCGTGGAAGTCGCTTTGAAACATATCGTTTCCATGGGTGTGGTGGCGCCGGATGTTGGTTCGGCCAAGCCTCTGTAGCCCAGCATCAGCAGTCAGTTTTATGTAATACCAATTTCTGAATCACTTTTTAACCGGAACTACCATTATGTCGATGCGAACACATTACTGCGGCCAGACTACTGAAGCCGCGCTGAATCAAACTGTCAGCCTGTGCGGCTGGGTACATCGTCGTCGCGATCACGGCGGCGTTATTTTTATTGATCTGCGCGACCGTGAAGGTCTGGTGCAGATCGTGTGCAATCCGGAGCAGGCCGAGGTGTTTGCCGCTGCCGAGCACGTGCGCAATGAATTCTGTCTGCGTGTGACCGGTCTGGTGCAAAACCGCCCGGAAGGCACCGTCAATGCCAATCTGAATTCGGGCAAAATTGAAGTGCTGTGTCAGGTGCTGGAAGTATTGAATCCATCGGTGACACCACCGTTCCAGCTCGATGATGAAAACCTGTCCGAAACCACCCGCCTGACGCACCGCGTGCTGGATCTGCGTCGTCCGCAGATGCAAAACAATCTGAAGCTGCGCCACCGCGTCACCATGGAAGTACGCCGCTATCTGGATGATCTGGGCTTTATCGACATTGAAACGCCGATGCTGACCAAGTCCACCCCGGAAGGCGCACGCGATTATCTGGTGCCGTCGCGGGTCAATGCCGGTCAGTTCTTTGCGCTGCCGCAGTCGCCCCAGCTGTTCAAACAGTTGCTCATGGTGGCCAACTTTGACCGTTACTATCAAATCACCAAATGCTTCCGCGATGAAGATCTGCGCGCTGACCGTCAGCCTGAATTCACCCAGATCGATTGCGAAACCTCGTTCCTGTCGGAACAGGAAATCCGCGATCTGTTTGAAGACATGATCCGTCTGATTTTCAATAAATGTCTGGCAGTCGATCTGGGCAGCAAGTTCCCGGTCATGGATTACGCCACCGCCATGGGCATGTATGGTTCCGACAAACCCGACATGCGCGTCAAGCTGGCCTTCACCGAACTCACTGCGGTCATGAAAGATGTGGATTTCAAAGTATTTGCCGGTGCCGCCAATATGGTTGGTGGCCGCGTGGTCGGTCTGCGCGTTCCCGGCGGTGGTGCCATGCCGCGTTCTGAAATCGATGCCTACACCCAGTTTGTCGGCATTTACGGCGCCAGGGGTCTGGCTTATATCAAGGTCAACGACAAGGCAGCCGGTCGCGAAGGGCTGCAGTCACCGATCGTTAAAAACCTGCACGATGCGGCTCTGGCGCAGATTATTGAACTGACTGGCGCCGAAAATGGCGATCTGATTTTCTTTGGCGCAGACAAGGCCAAAATCGTCAACGATGCCATTGGTGCACTGCGCGTCAAGATCGGTCACAGCGAGTTCGGCAAGGCCAACGGCCTGTTCGACAATGTCTGGAAACCGCTGTGGGTGGTGGACTTCCCGATGTTTGAATACGATGAAGACAGCGCCCGCTGGTTCGCCTGCCATCATCCGTTCACGGCACCGAAAGACGGCCATGAAGATTACCTGGAAACCGATCCGGGCAAGTGTATCGCCAAGGCCTACGATCTGGTCCTGAACGGCTGGGAAATGGGCGGCGGTTCCATCCGTATCCACCGCGCCGATGTGCAGAGCAAGGTGTTCCGCGCTCTGAACATTCAGGCCGAAGAAGCCCAGCAGAAGTTTGGCTTCCTGCTGGACGCACTGCAATACGGCGCGCCACCGCACGGTGGTCTGGCGTTTGGTCTGGACCGTATCGTGACCATGATGGCCGGTGCCGAATCAATCCGTGACGTGATCGCCTTCCCGAAAACCCAGCGCGCCCAATGCCTGCTGACCGAGGCGCCGTCCAGTGTGGATGAAAAGCAGTTGCGGGAATTGCATATCCGGCTGCGTACTACTGAACCGGTAGTCAAGGCTTAATTGGTCTGATTAACAAAAAGGCGCGACATATTTTCTGTCGCGCCTTTTTTATTATGGTTTCGCACGCAAATTGTGGTGTTGCATCCCAGCCTACAGGTGTCTGCTAATATGATTCAATCCTACAAAATTCCTGAATCGGTGCTGGTGGTTATCCACACCGTTGACTTACAGGTGCTGCTCATCGAGCGTGTGGACAAAGAAGGTTTCTGGCAATCCGTCACCGGTTCCAAAGACAGCCTCGATGAAGCCACGGTTGACACGGCCCGGCGTGAAGTCATGGAAGAAACGGGATTGGATACCACGTTGTTTCATCTGGAGGACTGGCATATGCAGAATGTGTATGAAATTTATCCGGTCTGGCGCCATCGCTATGCGCCGGGCATCACCAGAAATACCGAACATGTTTTTGGACTGACCGTGCCGCACGTCATGCCGGTCGTGCTTGCCGAACGCGAACATCGTCAATACCGCTGGCTGCCTTACCGCGAAGCGGCAGACTGCTGCTTTTCAGCCTCGAACGCCGAAGCCATTCTGCAGTTGCCCAATCGGATCACAGCCCGATGAAACTCCACGTCGCCACCTACAACATCCATAAAGGTGTGAGCTGGTTCGCCCAGAAGCCACGCATCCATGACATGCGCAGTGCGCTGGAAATTCTGGATGCCGACCTGCTGTTTTTGCAGGAGGTGCAGGGTCAGCACGATCGGCGCGCGGCACGTCATGTGCACTGGCCGGCGCAGGCGCAGCACGATTTTCTGGCTGGCGACCGGCGTCAGGCGGCCTATGGCATGAATGCGGTGTATCAGCACGGCCATCACGGCAATGCGCTGCTGAGCCGCTATCCGATACTGTACCAGCAGAACCGCGATGTGTCCGACCACCGCTTTGAAGAGCGCGGCATCCTGCACTGCATCGTGCAGATGCCGGAATGCGAAGTGCACTGCTACGTGGTGCACTTTGGTCTGTTTGCCGGCGGGCGACGCCGCCAGACCGATCTGCTCATTGAGGCCATCCGCACCGAAACGCCGGGCGACGCGCCGCTGGTGATTGCCGGCGATTTCAACGACTGGCGCAATCATTTAAGTACACCGCTGCGCGAGGCGCTCGGCGTGGAAGAAGTCTTTGAACATTTGTCGGCACCGTCAGCCACGGTGCAGCCGAAAGCGGCCCGCACGTTTCCGGTTGGCGCGCCGCTGTTCATGCTTGACCGAATTTATGTGCGCGGGATCAAAATCAATTCAGCACAGGTATTGAAGGGTGCGCCGTGGCGCTCGTTGTCGGATCATGCGCCGCTGACTGCTGATCTGGAGTTGTAGGCTGGGTTGAAAACCCGGCATTTTCACCGTTGATGCTGGGTTTTCAACCCAGCCTACGGGTGTAACATCGCTTTGCTGAGGGATACATGGGTCTGCAACGCAACGTCATCTTCACCGAAAATAACCGCCTGACGTTATTGCACAGCGGTGTCGAATTCTTTCCGGCGCTCATTGCCGCCATTGATTCCGCACGCACCGAAATCTACCTCGAAACTTATATTTTTTCCGAAGACATGACCGGCATGCTGGTGCATGACGCGCTGTGTCGCGCCGCGCACCGCGGTGTGGAGGTGCATGTCATTGCCGACTGGCTGGGCACCGGCAACCAGCGCTCCAACGAACTGGCAGCCAGCTTTGCAGCCGGTGGTGTGCAGTTCCGGCGCTACAATCCGTGGTTTTTGCGCGGCTTTTCGCGCACCCACCGAAAACTGTTTGTGGTGGACCAGCGTCTGGCCATCATCGGCGGCATCAATATCAATCATGATCTGTTTGCCGAAGGTGAAAACAAACACGTGCTGGAATTTCCGCGCTGGGACTTTGCTGCCTCGATCTCCGGTGGGCTGGTGGCTGAAATCCATCAGCTGATGTCGGATCAGTGGCAAAAGACCGGGCGACTGGACTGGAAAAAGCGCCTCAAAATGCTGCTGCCCCACCGAGAGCGCCGGCCGGTGCCGCATCGGCCGGTGGTGGCCGGTCTGGCCCCGCGCGACAATTTTCTGTTCCGGCGCACCATCCAGAAGGCCTATCTGCATGCCATCGGCAATGCCAGAACCCGGGTTCTGATCGCCACGCCCTACTTCGCCCCGGGCCGCAAATTCAGAAACGCTCTCATCAACGCGGCGCGGCGTGGCGTGCATGTGACGCTGGTGATCGGCAGCGGCGACTTCCGGGTGCAGGACGCCGTAGCCCATTCCTATTACCCGAAACTGTTGAAACAGGGCGTGGAAATTTTTGAATACCGCAAATCGCAGCTGCATGCCAAAGTTGCCTCGATGGATAACGAATGGTGCACCATCGGCTCGTGCAATTGCGATGGATTGTCCCTGCTGATCAATCAGGAAGCCAATATTTTGATCAAAGATCATGATTTTGCCGGCCAGCTGAATCAGGCCATTCTGGCCGGCGTGGCCGAAAGCGAGCAGATTCTGCTGGCGGACTATGAAAACATTTCCTGGCATCGAAAATTTTGGTACGGCTGTGCGTTTTTTATCTATAGTGCTTTAATAAGGTTTATCGCCGTTGAAGATTTCATGTGAATTGCGCAATTAATTTGGGGTCGATGCCGGGATTGCATCCCAGCCTGCGTCACTCCCGGCATCAACTGTAATACCCAATAACGTAGGCTGGGATGCAATCCCAGCATGGATCGCTGTTGTAGAAATACCCTTCTAAAGTCGATTTCTCGTTTGACTTTTAATCCCCAGTGAATAATAGTACGGTCGTTCGATTATTTTTTAACTTCAGGCATACAACCAACTATTCATGGCAACCGCAACCAAATCTCCACGCAAGGGTGAACTGACCCGCGCCGCCATTCTGGAAATGGCGCTGTCGCTGGCGTCGCGTGACGGATTGGAAGGCCTGACCATCGGTTTGCTGGCCGATCAGATGCAGATGAGCAAGTCGGGTGTTTTTGCCCACTTCGGTTCACGTGAAGACCTGCAGATGGAAGTGATCCGTCTGTATCATGCCAATTTCGAACACGAAGTGTTTTATCCGAGTATGGCCCAGCCACGCGGCCTGCCGCGCCTGAAGGCGATGTTTGCCAACTGGGTGCACCGGGTTTCGGAAGAAATCGCCTCTGGTTGTATCTATATCAGTGGCGCCGTCGAATACGATGACCGGCCGGGCGAATTGCGTGAAAAGCTGTCCGAAATGGTAACGATGTGGCAACTGGCGTTGCGGCGTGCCATTGAACAGGCCATTGAATGCGGCGACCTCAAGGCCGATGCCAATCCGGACCAGCTGGTGTTTGAAATGTATGGCTTGATTCTGGCCCTGCATCACGATGCGCGCTTTTTGAAAATACCGTCCAGTTTTGAGCGTGCGCAAAACGGATTTCAGCGATTAATTAACGATTACGGCGCGGGCCAACAGCAATCCAAACCTCGTAAAGCCCAAACGGCTTGACGCTTTTTCAGCAGTTTTTACCTCTTTTACTTTTTTAGCCAAGATATTTTCAGGAGACGATGATGGGCCAATACATAGCACCTCTGCGCGACATGCAATTCGTACTGCACGAATTACTGCACGCTGAAGAACATTTAAAAGAAATGCCAAAGTTCGCCGATATCGATACCGACATCATCAATCAGGTACTGGAAGAAGGCGGCAAATTTGCCTCCCAGGTACTCTTCCCGCTGAACCATTCTGGCGACCGCGAAGGCTGCCACTACAATAAAGAAGACCAGTCCGTGACTGCGCCAAAAGGCTTCAAGGCCGCCTACGAGCAGTACGTTGCTGCCGGCTGGCCTGCGCTGTCGTGCGATCCGGAATACGGCGGTCAGGGCCTGCCACTGATCATCAACAATTCGTTCTACGAAATGATGAACTCGGCCAATCAGGCCTGGACCATGTACCCGGGTCTGTCGCACGGCGCATACGAGTGCATCCACGAACACGGCACACCGGAACAGAAAGCAACTTACCTGACCAAACTGATTTCCGGCGAATGGACCGGCACGATGTGCCTGACCGAACCGCATTGCGGCACCGATCTGGGCATGTTGCGCAGCAAGGCCGAACCCCAGGCAGACGGCAGCTACAAAATTTCCGGCAACAAGATTTTCATTTCGGCCGGCGAACATGATCTGGTCGAAAACATTATTCATCTGGTGCTGGCCCGTCTGCCCGGCGCACCGGAAGGTTCAAAAGGGATTTCACTGTTCATCGTCCCTAAATTCATTCCGACTGCCGATGGCAAAGTTGGTGTGCGCAACCCGATCACGTGCGGCGCGATCGAAGAAAAAATGGGCATACACGGCAATTCAACCTGCCAGATGAATATGGATGACGCCACCGGCTGGCTGATCGGCGGACCGAACAAGGGTCTGAACGCCATGTTCGTGTTCATGAATGCAGCACGATTGGGCGTGGGCATGCAGGGTCTGGGCATCACTGAAGTCGCGTATCAGAACGCGCTGGTGTACGCCAAAGACCGTCTGCAGATGCGCAGCCTCAAAGGTGCGCAATTCCCGGATAAACCGGCCGATCCGATTATCGTGCACCCCGATGTGCGCCGCATGCTGCTTACCGCCAAGGCGTATGCCGAAGGCGCGCGCGCATTCTGCTCTTATGTAGCACTGCAGCTCGACATGGAATTGAATCACCCTGATGAAGACGTACGTAAAGCCTGCGGCGACCAGGTGGCATTGCTGACTCCGGTCATCAAGGCCTTCCTGACCGATAACGCCTGGGTGGCGGCTTCCGAATGTCTGCAGGTGTATGGCGGTCACGGTTTCATTGCCGAATGGGGCATGGAGCAGTATGTGCGCGACGCCCGCATCAACATGATTTATGAAGGCACCAACACCATTCAGTCACTCGATCTGCTGGGTCGCAAGATTCTGATGGATAACGGCGCCAAACTGCGCAAGTTCGGTGAACAGATCAAAGCCTTTGTCGAAGAAAACGGCACCGACGAAGCAATGAGCGAATTCATCACACCGCTGGGTGACATTGGCGACAAGGTCACCAAGCTGACGATGGAAATCGGCATGAAGGCGTTCCAGAATCCGGATGAAGTCGGCGCGGCAGCAGTACCTTATCTGCGCGTAGTCGGCCACATGGTATTTGCCTACTTCTTTGCACAGATGGCCAAGATTGCACTGGCCAAAGAAGATTCTGGCGACACGTTTTACAAGGCAAAACTGGCCACGGCACGCTTTTACTTTGCGCGTCTGTTACCAGAAACCGCCATGCTGATTCGTCAGGCGCGTTCCGGCTCGGCCAGTCTGATGGCATTGGATGCGGATTTGTTTTAATGATTGCCCGTCATTCCCGCGCAGGCGGGAATCCAGCTCCGTAGGCTGGGATGCAATCCCAGCATCAGCGGTTGCAATGCTGGGATTGCATCCCAGCCTACGAAGCATCACAGCATCAACGTTTGCAATACCAATAACGTTTTTTGAATTTATATCGAGGTTAACAATGACTAATTTCATCGTAAAAAAAGTCGCCGTACTCGGCGCAGGTGTCATGGGTGCACAGATCGCTGCACATTGCGTCAACGCCAAAGTACCGGTGGTGCTGTTCGATCTGCCGGCCAAGGAAGGTCCGAAGAATGGCATCGTATTGCGCGCCATTGAAAACCTGAAGAAACTCAATCCGGCACCGCTGGGTAATAAAGATGACGCAGCCTACATCGAAGTCGCCAACTATGAAGACAATATCGAACTGCTGGCCGGTTGCGATCTGATCATTGAAGCGATCGCCG
>Ga0316223_1002857_pt1 | contig 13529 bp, 20 predicted proteins | sample TBH18009metaG_FD_206007 | JGI IMG/M metagenome (GOLD analysis project Ga0316223, IMG submission 206007) | Freshwater microbial communities from Trout Bog Lake, Wisconsin, USA - TBH18009 | ecosystem: Environmental > Aquatic > Freshwater > Lake > Hypolimnion/Profundal zone | place: USA: Wisconsin...
CTCGCGTTGCTCGGGTTCTTTGGCGCCGTTCTTGATGAGGTCATTGAAGACTTGAGGGAACGACCAACCGAAGTACTTGCGGTCAATGAGTAGTGTCTTACTAGGACGCTCGACGAACGAGAAGTCAGGGTCCAACTCCTCGATGAGAGCGTTGACCACATAGTCGTGCGCGATGTTGGTGATGCGTGGATACTTGCGTGCCGTATCTCTGTGCAATGTGCAATGCTTGAGTGCAACGTGGAAGTTCTCATGCAATACAAGATAGCGCAGTTGCTTGCGGTTGAGTGGCTCGATGAACGCCGCACCGTAGTGCTTGTCTCTGCCATTGGTAGATGCCGTCTTGGTCTTCTCTTTGACCTCGGACTTGCCCATACATATCACGCCACTTAGTAGCGCATAGGCAGGGTGTCGCATGCAGTCAATGTTGACTGCTTGAACGCGTTGCGTCAGCGTCATCTTCTCGAAGCTCATAATGTTTACCTCTCTTTTGTTACTGTTTTTGATTTCATTATAACAGGGTTGTCAAGGGTTTGACAACCCCCTCGTTTACCCTAAAACTCAATAGACTTTGATTGAAGTTCGGGGGTAATCTTTCTCCACAACGAATTGTGGAATCTCTACCTTGTTGGACTTCTTGTCGAGCCCAATCGCGGGTAGTATCTTGGCGATCAATGACTTCTTGAATTCATCAGCCGTCACTTTCTTCTTGATCTCTGAGTAGTTAGCGATCGGTTGCGCTTGGTGCGCGTACATGTATTTGTATCTGCTACCGATACGCAAGTCCTCAGCGAACGCACGCTTAGATGCGAGGATGTCAAAGACCAACTGACCTATCTCAAAGAACACATCGAGCTTAGCCTGATTCGCGTCACCGTAGAGCAAGTCTTGAATCGCTAGCTTATGGGCGTAATCCAAGGACTTCCCACCGAACGGACTGCCGAGTCTTTCGTTGAGCGTTACGTTCTCGATGTACTCAGGGATACGCATCTGTGCCATCATGATATAGGTGTCGAGCTTCGCCAACGCATCGAGTCGCGCTTGCTTGTCCTCTTTGTTGGAGCGTAGGACATAGTGTTGCGTGTGCTTGGATTTGTTGAAGTCGATCTCACCATTCTTGACGTACAGGCGCAAACTGAAGCTCGCGTTCCTATCTGTGGTGAAGTCCTTGTTGTAAATGGGCACGACTCTAGACTGCCGTACACTAACGTCACCCATTTGTAGAACGTGCGACATAAACTGTTGCGATGTCTGACTGCTATGCCCCATGTACAAACGATACGCACCGCCATCTGCATCGAGTGGATAGTAGCGTGCCATCACTGTGTTGTAGAGAATGACATCGTAGCAAACCTCGCCATCGAATATGTTCTGCGCCATGCGGTAATGGTGCAAACGTCTGCCGTTGCGCGTGTCAATGAGTGGACGCTCATTGGGTTTCCATGAAGCCCCTCGCGGGGTTGGTGTGTTGGCGAAGTATGACTGCGCGGTGTGAAAGTCTGTGATTCTTGCACTGTTTCTAACTGAATCGTAGTATGACATTTGGTTTCTCCTTTGGGTTATTTAAATTGGGTTAATCGTGTGCTGAGTTCTGATGTAGGCAAGCGTCTCTCCATGAACGCCTGTGATATATGACTACGCATTTCAAGCTCCATGTAGTTACGCCATTGATCTAGATGCATTTGTAAGTCGCCCTTCATAAACTTATGTTGCTCTTTATTCGCGGCGTCGATTGCTATTCTCCTCACAGTTAGCGCAAGCTCATCGTCTATAAGCTTTAGCATACTCATGTTCGTAACAAACTCCTCCATCTTTTCAGTCACCTTTTCATCTACGTACGCCATGAGTATTTTGCGTATGGCTTCGTCCTCGTTCATGTTTATCTCCTTAGTTGTTAACGGTTACTGTGAATGAAAGATTGGCGAAGTGTTCGCTGAAGTCGTAGTCCGCGAGCGCCGCTTTGATTGCATCGTCAAAGTCATGGTCATTGATCGCATCGTTGACTGCTTCATAGATCTCACTGCTGAAGTCATGGTCACTGACCACGCTCTCGATGTCATCATCGTCTTTGTGGTTTTCGTCTGCGCAATGATTGTCGATCTCTTCGCGCATGGTTTCTCTCGTGAGTTCAAGAATACGTTTCTCAAAGCTCTCGTCGATCTCTTTCATAGTTGCATGGGCGGCGAGTACCTCGCCCACTTTCTTGTCGACTTGTTGGTCGATGTAATTGCTGAGCACTTTGGTGAGTGCGTTGATGAAATCCAAATTGATTGTGTCGTTCATAATAATCTCCTGTTAAAGTTAAAGTTTCTCAGTTGGGACGCCACACGAGCAAGTCGAGGGCTATTACTATCAGCGCGAGTAGGAATACCACTCGCGAGACAATTTCGTATTTACTCTTCATTCTTCATCCTCCTCATAACAGTTTACAAAACGCATATCGCAGTCACCCTCCATGAACCTATTCCAAAACTCAGCATCTATCTGAGGCGTTGGCTCGTCCACGTCTGTGCCCATGATCTCTTTGTCATCTTTAAGCAAAACAAATCTATACATCTTCATAATTAACCTCCAAATATTTCTTTGTCTAAAATCTCGGTCTTCACCAAGCGGTTGCACGCATTGAGCGTGTACATGAACACATGAGTTAGCTCGGCTCTCTGCCTTGGGGGGAACTGCTCAATGTATTCGTGTATCTCGTCTAGCGTTTTGTCTGCCCACAAATCGCATCGTGGGATTGGGTTGGTTGCGATGTCGTACATAACTAATCTCCTATCTACTTACTACTAAAAACCCTTGACATGGAATACGTCAAGGGGGCTAAATGAATCCCGACAAGTTGTCGGGATTCAAATCTCTTTGATTTTGGGGCGGTAATGGCTGAGCCGAGGTTGCTTCAGACGCACCCGCTCGTCCAAGGGGATCTCACCCCACGCTTCACGCGTTTGCACTATGACCGTTCCCGACATTAACTCCGCCCAGTCTGTGTCTCTGTTGATACTTCGCGGGTTCTTTGTGTAGTCGAGTTCGATCTTGGCTTTCTGTTGGCGCAGAATCTGGGCATAGTTTTCAAAGAACTCAACTTGATGGGGCTTCTTGCTCACGCGCGCATACCGAGCCTGACGTTCGACCGACTCTATCTCATCTTGCATGGGCTTGAGCACATCGAATAACTCAGCACTCCATACACTGAGCCATCGGTTGCGCGTTGCAAGTGCGGACTCCATGCCCCTGTGTTTCTTTCGTTCGTCCAATATAAACTTGCGCTCGAACGCACTGATCTCACCACTCGTCACTTTGTTTTGTAGTTCTTTGGCGGTGAGTTGGTTCATCGGTCTACGCCTTGGTCTGCATGCACGGCACAATGATGACTCAATCGTCACCAAGTAATCGCCCTTGTAACCACGCGCCTTTGCTTCAGCGGGTGTGAGTCTGCGGTTGAATTCAGGCAGGAGCTTGATCTCTCTGCACTTTTTGCACTGCTTTCCTTCCATGATTTATCTCCAAGTGGGTAAGTGTGAGTACCATTATAACCACTAGACCGACAAGTGGGTGTGGGTTTAACCCGCATGAATACTAGCTTTTTTAATACTGTGTCCACCAAAAAACGATTTCCGTGAAAAAATGAACAGACAAATAGAGTCATACCCACTTACCCACCTTCTTATATATAAATATCTTTTTAATAGAATTATATGTATAGGTAAGTGGACCTTTTTTTGCCAACGCTAATAACCACGCGGGTTTGCTCGTGTCCAAATGTAGTACATCGGAGCGATAACGCATGACTGTGTTTTTTAGCAACACTTTTAGTACTTCTCCACAATACGTTGTGGAGAAGTCGAGTACCGACAACTTGTCGGTACTCATTTGAACAGTCTGAGTTGAGTGCACCCTTGCTTGAGTGTGTGCCAGTCGTCCATTGCTTCGCGAGCTTGGGCACGCAGTTGTTCTTTGTGTTTGCGGTACGAGTCATCGTTGCGCTTGAATAGCTCGGCTGAGTATTGGAGTTCGCGCTTGAGGTTGCGTAGCTTAGCCAGTTCTACCTCGCGGACTGTGTATTTGGAATTGCGGTTGCTCATGGTTTACTCCTCTGATTTGAATGTGTGAATGATTCGGCTGATTTGCATGCCGAGAATGAACGATGCGCCGATAGGCGCAAAGATGTAGAACAGTCCTGTGCCCATTTCCCACAGTATGTCGCAATGGATTTTGATTGCGAGAACGCACACTGCGGTTAAGAATAGCTCGGACAAGATGTATTTAGCTGACATGCTTTATTCCTTTTCTGTTGTTGACATGGCATCGGCAAAGCCGTTGTTATACCCAAGCCTGCGCGCTTCTTCGCACAGTTGCATGATGGATTGTGTGATGTCGATGCCGAGTTCTTCGGCTATGCGACATAGTCTTTGGTATTCTGTTTCCATAATTTTCTCCTGATTGACATGAAATGAAACAGCGCGCGAGATCCCCCCGCGCGACTGCGTGAAAAACCTCGCATCAAATTGACGCGAGGAAACGGCGTTGCTCTGCTTTGGTGAGCTTAGAGTATTTGTCAACGAGTTGCTTAACAACGTCAACCTTGTGTGTGCTTTTCTTCTTAGCGAATCCCGACATGATGTCGGGACTGGGATAACACACTTTCAAAACCCTCTGCATCGCGCGCTCTGCTGAGAGGTTGTTGAGTCTAGCGCCCTCGCGACCGTTGACGATCTTGCAAGGTGAGTCCTTGTGCTTGGCGTTGTGCCTTGCACAAGCCCAAGCCATTGCGTGTGGCTTGGCGTCAGACCTAGATGCGATACCGAGTGCCATCAGTCTCTCAGCGAATGAGAGTGTGCTTGAATCTGCCTCATCAAAGATGGCATAGATTTGATTAGTAGTTGCTTTCATAAACGTATCTCCAAATAAAAAACCTCGCGGACGGGCGAGGCAACCGATCGACTGGGCTTCCCCAACCGACACATCTATTGTACCACAACGTGTTACCTTAAAGGCTATACAATGTATAACTCGATTCAAATCTGAATACTTTAGACCCCACTACACCCCGACCCCCCGATTTTTGATGACGGTGGCATGGTGACCATGAACACTGTTCCATAACCACCCCCAATATTTTCGTAATACTTAATACCTACCCCCCACCATTACTATAAAAATTCCAAACAATCTTTGTCAAACGTTATACATATCCAGCCAAAAAAATGCCCCACGTCTAAGGTGGGGCCAAAGGTTTCTTTGCAAAAACCCAAAAGAGAAGTAGGCAACCGCTTGCGCAGTCGCCGTCAAGTAGTGTACATTAGCGTCATCGAGGTTGCAAGGGCCACGCATGTTTGAACACTTGGTGCAGTTTGAACCGGACATCACCCCCCGGAATGGAATGAAGAAGTTGGACGCTGTGACGCCCAATGAGATGCTGTCTGCGCAATATGCCACAGCAGAATGGTTGGAAGAGCTTGGTGTGGAATCCGATGACGAAGTGGTCAAAGAGCACGAAACACAAGCAGCGCGTAAGGCTTTCAACGTACTTACCACTTCGGCAGATACTGTAGAACAGAAGGCATCCCTTGCAGAACTCAAGACTCCAGAAGCAGTACGTCACATCACCGGCATGCTGACCGCTTACGATTGGGAGTTTGTCTCAATGGCCAAGGAGCTGAGGGGGTACACGGTCGCCAAGATCGTGGAAGAAACGAAATCCCCCAACGCCAATATCCGTTTGAAAGCTTTAGGCTTACTGGGCAAAGTCACAGAGGTTGGCTTGTTCACGGAGAAGATTGAGGTGAAGAAAGCGGAGATGAGCGACGACGAGCTCGATCAGCGCATCAAAGACAAACTCAATAAGTTCATGGACGTGGTGGACGTGCTGTCCAACAAAGAAGACATTCTTGACGTGGAGTTAAATGGACCTATCGAATCTCACGAGCCTGACGCCGCTTGAGGCCAAGCTCATCCAGAAGAATCTGCCCTACATGAGTAAGGCGGAGAAGCTGGAGCTTTTCGATGATTTAGATTTGCGCGAACGCCGCGCAAGACTTGCAGCCGCCAGTAATAACATTTTGGGTTTTGCCACGGTGGTCTATCCGGGGTTTAAGATTGGCCCGCACCACAGACGGCTTGCTAAGATATTTGAGGATGTGATTGCGGGAGAAAAGAAGCGCGTCATCATCAACATCGCGCCGCGTCATGGCAAGTCAGAGTTCAGCAGCTATTTGTTTCCTGCCTATTTCCTTGGCAAGTTCCCTGAGAAAAAGATCATCATGGGCACGCACACTGCGGGTCTATCCGAAGACTTTGGACGTCGCGTCCGTAACTTAATTGAATCAGAGGAATACAATGAAATTTTCCCTAGCACACAGATTGCGGAGGATCAGAAGGCGGCTGGCAAATGGTCTACTTCGGCTGGTGGTCAGTACTACGCAGCCGGTGTGGGCGGCGCTCTGGCTGGTCGCGGTGCTGATCTGTTTGTTATCGACGACCCTCATAGTGAGCAGGACGTAAAGACAAATAGTCGCTTGGCGTTTGATACCGCATGGTCTTGGTTCCAGACGGGTCCCTTGCAGCGCTTGATGCCGGGCGGGGCCATCATAGTGATTATGACAAGATGGTCATTGTTGGACTTGACGGGCAAACTGATTGATTACCAGACCAAGAATCCAGAGGCGATACCTTGGGAGATCGTGGAGCTGCCAGCCATTCTTCCTTCGGGTAAATCCCTATGGCCAGAGCAGTGGCCCATAGAATCGCTGGAGAAAACCAAGGCGTCGTTGGACCCTAAGTATTGGAACGCCCAGTACATGCAGCAGCCCACGTCTGACAATAGTGCGATCATCTCAAGGAAGCACTGGCGGATCTGGGAGCAGGATGAGCCACCAATGTGTGAGTATGTGATCCAGTCATGGGACACGGCGTTTGAGACCAAGAACAATTCTGACTTCTCCGCTTGCACAACATGGGGCGTCTTCTACAATGAAGAGGAAGGCAACAAGGCTCAGGTTATTTTGTTGGACGCGTTCAAGGATCGCATGGCCTTCCCGGAGTTGAAAGAGGTAGCGCTTAAACATTGGAAAGAGTGGAACCCCGATGCATTCATTGTGGAGAAAAAGGCTGCTGGAGCTCCACTTATACAGGAGCTCAGAAACATGGGGATCCCGGTCGAAGAGTTCAGCCCGTCACGGGGGAATGATAAGATGGTCAGGCTTAACGCTGTGTCTGACCTCTTTGCGAGCGGTACAGTCTGGGCGCCGGACACGCGGTGGGCCCGTGAAGTAATTGAAGAGGTCGCGTCATTCCCTGTTGGGGAGCACGACGACTTTGTGGACACAACGTCACAAGCATTGCTGCGCTATAGAAAAGGCGGCTTTATTAGATTAGACTCGGATGAGAAGGAAGATAACTTCCACTACCGTAGACGTGCAGCATACTATTGAGGATAATCATGGCAACAAGTAATTTCGACAAAGCTCTGTACCAAGCACCACAGAGCATGGAGGATGAAGGGGACGATACCGACGCTTTGGAGATTGAGATTGTCGATCCCGAAGAAGTCAACATCAAGGCCGGTGATTTAGAACTTCACATGGGCAAGGATGAGAGTGATGAAGATTTCGATGCCAACTTGGCCGAGACCATGTCCGGCGCAGCGCTGTCAACACTGGCAGGCGACCTGAACGGGGACATTGAACAAGATAGAGGCTCCCGTAAAGAATGGGAGAAAGCGTACACCGAGGGGTTGAAACTCTTGGGACTCCACATGGAGGAACGCACAGAACCTTGGGATGGCGCATGCGGAGTGTTCCACCCCATGATTACAGAAGCTGTGGTTCGCTTCCAAGCCGAGATGATTACGGAGACTTTCCCAGCCCAAGGCCCGGTGCTCAGTAAGATGATTGGCAAAGAGACTCCCGAGATGCGCGAGATCGCCATCAATGTTCAGGATGACATGAACTTCGAGCTCACAGAAGAGATGAAAGAGTTCCGCCCAGAGCACGAGCGCATGCTCTGGAGTTTGCCAGCCACGGGCTCCGCGTTTAAGAAAGTGTACTTCGATCCCAACTTGGGACGGCAGGTCAGTATGTTTGTACCCGCCGAAGACGTCATCCTGCCTTATGGCACCACGGACTTAGACACTTGCCATCGCTTGACGCACGTGATGCGTAAAACAAAGAATGACATTTTAAAACTTCAGCAGGCTGGGTTTTATTTAGACGTCGAGTTGCCAGAGCCTCGTCGTGAGAGAGACGACATCAAGCAGGCCAAGGACAAAGAAACTGGGTTTAGTGACCTGAACGACGACCGCTACACACTTTATGAATGCCACGTTGACCTCGACTTGGACGGGTTCCAAGACGTTGATGAGGACGGCACAGAGACTGGCATCATGTTCCCTTACGTTGTGACCTTGATTAAGGACACGAATACGGTTCTCTCAGTCAGAAGGAATTGGAAGGAAGATGATGAACTCAGACTCAAACGGCAACACTTTGTTCACTACCAATACATTCCCGGTTTCGGTGCTTATGGATTTGGACTGTTTCACCTTATCGGAGGATTTGCTAAATCTGCTACCAGTATTATGCGACAACTGGTCGATGCCGGTACCCTCTCAAATCTCCCCGGTGGCCTCAAATCTCGTGGACTACGCATTAAGGGCGATGATACGCCTATCGCTCCGGGAGAATTCAGAGACGTCGACGTCGCATCTGGAAACATAAGAGACTCCATCCTCCCACTTCCTTACAAAGAACCCAGCAACGTATTGTTCCAGTTGCTTGGACAGATCGTTGATGAAGGCCGCCGCTTCGCTGCAACCGCAGACATGCAAGTGTCTGACATGAATGCGCAGGCTCCAGTTGGTACAACGCTGGCTCTTCTTGAGCGCCAGCTTAAAGTATTGACCGCAGTTCAGGCCCGTGTGCACTTCGCTCTGAAGCAAGAGTTGAAGTTGCTGAAAAACATCATTAGGGATTACACTGATCCTGACTATACATACGATCCAGAGTACGGCGGGCGCAAGTCAAAGCAAACGGATTATGACAAAGTCGACATTATTCCTGTGTCGGATCCCAACGCAGCAACTCTTTCACAACGCGTTGTACAGTATCAGGCGGTCATGCAGATGGCGCAGCAAGCGCCTCAGATCTATGACATGCCCCAGTTGCACAGGTCAATGCTGGACGTATTGGGCATCAAGAACGCTGAGAAGCTTGTGCCCCTGCCAGACGACCAGAAACCCACAGATCCAATCTCTGAGAACCAAGCTGCGCTCAAGGGCAAGCCTTTGAAGGCATTCATGTATCAGAACCATCAGGCACATATCCAAGTGCACCAGTCCATGATGCAGGACCCAGCAGTGATGGCGATCATTGGGCAGAACCCACAAGCGCAGGTCATTATGGCTGCGATGCAGGCACACATGGCGGAGCACGTTGGCTACATGTACCGTCAGCAGATTGAACAACAGCTTGGCATGCCCCTGCCCCCAGAAGACGAGAAGCTCTCACCACAGATCGAGATGGCTCTCTCAGGCATGATGGCTCAAGCGGCCAATCAAGTATTGCAGCAGTCTCAAGCTGCCGCAGCTCAACAGCAAGCTCAGCAACAAGCACAGGATCCCGTCATCCAGATGCAGCAACAAGAGTTGCAGATTCGTCAACAAGAGGTTCAACTAAAGCAAGAGAAGCAGCAAGCGGACATTGCCTTGGGCGCAGCTAAGTTGGCGCTGGATAAAGAAAAAGTTGGTGGTGACTTAAAACTGAACGCGATGAAAGTAGGCGTTGACGTTCGCGCCAAGAACCACCAGCAAGCATCCCAAGAAAGACAGGCGGGTGCTCAACTGGGTATCGACATGGCGAAGCATAAAGCAAGCCTTGAGATGCAGAAGCGGCAAGCCATGCTTGACCATATCCAACAATTCAAACGGGATGAAACCCCGCCGGAGCAACCTAAAGAATGATTCAAGACTTCGCACGCGTATTGCGCGAAAAAATACGCACCGACATGAACAACTACGCCGATGACATGGCTGGGGGTCAGTGTCGCACATTTGAAGAGTACCAAAAACTTTGTGGGGTGATCTCGGGTCTCGCCATCGCAGAGCGTTATTTACTTGACCTGCTTGAGAAAGTTGAAGAAGACGATGAGTGATTTAATCTTACCTCCCGGCATTGAGCCGTTGTCTGCACCTGTTGAAGATGCAACACCGGAAGAAAAAGCCACTGTGCTTCCAGAGCCTACGGGCTTTCACATCCTTTGCGGTGTGCCTGACATCTCTGACAAGATTGATGGTACTGACTTGGATCTGGTGCGTCCTTCCCAATATGCAGCGCAAGAACAACACGCCACAACCGTTTTGTTTGTGTTGAAAGTTGGACCAGAAGCATACGCTGACAAGACCAAGTTCCCCAGCGGCCCTTGGTGTAAACCCGGAGACTTCGTTCTCTGCCGTACCTATTCTGGTACGCGTTTCAAAATTTTCGGCAAAGAGTTTCGTCTTTTAAACGACGATCAAATTGATGCTGTTGTGCAAGACCCCCGTGGCATTAGCCGCGCATAAGGAGTAAAAATGGCTGAACAATTCAAGTTCCCTGACGAGATTGATGACGATAACAACGCAAACGTCAACATAAAAGCGGAAGATAACGAGGAAGTCGAGATTGAAATCATCGACGATACTCCCCCACAAGACAAAGGCCGTGTGCCTTTGAACCGTGAAGTTGAGGATCCTTCAGACGAGGAAATCAACTCATACTCTAAGAATGTGCAAGAGCGCATTAAAGAATTAACACATGCCCGTCACGACGAACGTAGACGTGCAGAAGCCGCTCTTCGTGAGAAGCAAGAGTACGAACGCTTTGCCCAACAGCTCATTGAAGAAAATAAAAGTCTTAAGAAGAGCGTTAACGTCGGTCAGGAAGCGTTCATCTCCTCTTCCAAGGAGAAAGCGGAGGCAGACCTTGCGATGGCTCGACGTCAGTATAAGGAGGCTCAAGAGGCTTTTGACACTGACAAGATCATTGAGGCGCAAGAAAAGCTAACTGAAGCCAAAATGAACCTTGAGCGGATAAAAAATTATCGCGCTACCCCTTTACAAGAGGAACGGAATGAGGTACAAATACAACCACGACAGACACAGCAGGTTCAACCGGATGAAAAATCCCTGCGCTGGCAGGCAAAAAACCAGTGGTTCGGTTCTGATGGGTTTGAAGAAGTTACCAGCTACGCACTAGGGCTGCACCAAAAGCTAGTGAACGGGGGTCTCGACCCACGCTCTGACCAATATTACGAGCAGATTGATGCTCGCGTACGCTCGAAGTTCCCAGAAGTATTTGGTGAACCAGAGAAAAAATCTGTTGAAGTCAAACGACCTTCTTCAGTGGTTGCTCCTGCGTCACGTTCGACGGGAGTTAAAAAAGTCCAACTGACCCCCACACAGGCGGCGTTAGTCAAGCGATTCAATTTAGATCCCAAAAAATATTACGCAGAAGTTCAAAAACTGGAGAACCAAAATGGCTGATACAAAAATTAACCGTGACTTAGCAACACGCGAAAAAACTGCACGTGTGGTGTACAAACCCACGAGCGACTTGCCTGATCCTACTCCCGAACCCGGGTATGGCTACAGATACATTCTGACGCACATACTTGGCAAGGCAGACCATACCCGCATGTCCCGCATGAGACGTGATGGGTGGGAACCAGTCAAGGCAGCCGACCATCCTGAACTGATGATTGACGGTAATGAGCAGGGTAACGTGGAAATTGGTGGCTTGATTCTGTGCAAAAACAGTATTGAGAACATCCGCGCTTACGATGAATACTATGCCAAACAAGCAGCAGAGCAGATGGAATCGGTTGACAATAGCTTCATGAAAGACAATGATCCAAGGATGCGTAAGTTTGCGGACAGACAGTCCACAACCACACGCGGAGTTGGATTTGGTGCAGGTTCCAAGTAAATTTTTTAGGAGTCCTTAAATGGCTTATCCAATCGTTCCAGCCCCTTACGGGTTTAAAGCGGTTAGCGAGTTCGGTGGTCTACCCTATGCTGGTTCTACCCGCATGTATCCCATCGCCACTGGCTATTCCACTTCGTTGTTCAATGGTGACATTGTTCAACTCTCAGGTGGTACTATTGTTACCACTTCTATGTCTGCTGCTTCCTCTCCCGGTACAGCAGTTGCGGGTACTTTAGGTATCTTCGTTGGCGCTGAGTACACAAACTCTTCAAGCCAAATCGTTCGCGGTCAATACTGGCCAGCAAGCACAACATCTAACTACGCAGTTGGATATGTGATTGATGATCCCCGTACCGTGTTCAAAGCTGCTGTTGTTTCTCAAGGTACTTCCTTGTCTAACACTGCTTCCACAATTGGTTACATCAACCCCACCTTTATTGGTACTAACGTATACGCTATCACTGGCGGTACAGGCAATACCACAACTGGTGATTCCGCGATGGCCATTTCTGGTGCTGTGGTTAGCTCTGGTACTTCTGGTAATACTCGTATTACTTCAGCTTTGCCTTTCCGCGTTGTTGGCGTTGTTAACGACACAGCCGTTAGCGTTTCAGCTACTGCTTCTACTTCTGGTTCAAGCACAACTGTTACATTGACTGCTGCTAACACAGCTATCCAGCCCGGTATGCAATTGATTTGCCCAACAGGCACAGGCTCTGCCCAAGGTAACTACATTTATGTAGTGACTGTAAGTGGTACTACCGTGACTGTGAACAGTGCCGTTACTTTGGCATCTGGCTCATCAGTAACTTTCGTTGGCTGGCCCGAGGCATTGGTTGTATGGAACCAAGGCTTCAGCGGAATGACTAACAACACTGGCGTTTAATTAAGGAGCACATAAATGGCTATTTCACGCGCACAACTACTTAAAGAGCTGCTCCCCGGATTGAACGCATTGTTTGGTCTTGAGTATGCACGTTACGGCGAAGAGCATAAAGAGATCTACGAGACTGAGAAATCAGAGCGTAGCTTCGAAGAAGAGACCAAACTATCTGGTTTCTCCGCTGCTCCAGTTAAGCCCGAGGGTACAGCACTCAGCTATGACAATGCACAAGAGGCATTTACAGCTCGCTATAACCACGAGACTATCGCCCTTGGATTCTCAATCACCGAAGAGGCTATTGAGGATAACTTGTACGACAGCTTGTCTGCTCGCTACACCAAAGGCTTGGCTCGCGCTATGGCTTATACCAAGCAAGTTAAAGCTGCTTCAATTTTGAACAACGCTTTCAACGCAACCTACACTGGTGGCGATGGCGTATCTTTGTTGAACACAGCTCACCCCTTGGTTAACGGTGGCACCAATGCCAACACTCCTTCCACTCCTGCTGATTTGAACGAAACTTCTCTTGAGAACGCCGTTATTCAAATCGCTGCTTGGACAGATGAGCGTGGCCTTTTGATCGCTGCTAGACCCAAGAAGTTGATTGTTCCCCCAGCATTGATGTTCGTTGCTACCCGCTTGCTCGACACTGAGCTCCGCGTTGGTACAAACAACAACGACATTAACGCCAT
>Ga0316223_1002861_pt1 | contig 13523 bp, 9 predicted proteins | sample TBH18009metaG_FD_206007 | JGI IMG/M metagenome (GOLD analysis project Ga0316223, IMG submission 206007) | Freshwater microbial communities from Trout Bog Lake, Wisconsin, USA - TBH18009 | ecosystem: Environmental > Aquatic > Freshwater > Lake > Hypolimnion/Profundal zone | place: USA: Wisconsin...
CAGCACCCGCGCTGGTTTGCCCATGGCCGGGCTGCTCGTGCGGTTACTTCCAAATTTCCAGGTGTTCGACTGCGGCGAGGCTCTGGGTGCCAGCGCGTGGACGGTGGGGCAGGTTGCGCGGGTGGCGATCTACGCGTCCGCGCATGTGGCCGCGGCCTGCGCGCTTGCAGTACTTTGCTTCCAGCGCCGTGAACTTTAGCGTGGCCATGGTCCTCGTGGGTGCGGGCGTTCTCGCTGCGGCGAACCTGTTGCTGGTTCCGGTCGAGGCGATGCAGGAGGCGGTAGGTCTTGAGCCGGCGAGCAGCGCGCGGTCCAGCCGGACGGTCGCGGCCCACGAGTTGCCCTTCATCGGCGAGTTGCTGGGTGGCTTTCGCGGGCCAGTGGCGGATCTGCTCTGGCTGGAAGCCAATGAGCGGGCCGAGGCGGGCGACCTTCCAGCGATGGAGGAGTTGCTGCACCTGGTCACGTCCGTGGATCCGCGGCCACTCTATTTCTGGCTGAACGCGGCGCGCATCACGGCCTACGACGTGCCAGCACGTCGAGTGGCGTCGATGAGGGACGAGCGGGCGCTGTCATCACTTGCCTGCAGGCGCATCGAGGAGGACCAGGCGCGCCGGGCTCTCGATTTGCTGGACGAGGCGCGACGATATCATCCGGCATGCGCGGCGCTGTGGATTGAACAGGCAAACATCCAGCTTAACCGGCTGGGTGACGTCGCTGGCGCGGCGGAGAGCTACCGGCGGGCGGTGGCCCAGCCGGATGCGCCGTATTTTGCGGCACGGCTGCATGCCGAGTTGCTGCGGCGTCTGGGGCGGAAAGACGCGGCGCTTGCTTGGCTGGTTCGACTCCATCCCACGCTGCCGCGGTGGGAAGAAGCGGCAGGAGCTGACCTGGTGCTCTCGCGAATCCGGACGTTGGAGCGCGAGCTGGGTGTGCCCGCGGAGCGTGCCTATCACGGGCTTTGACACGGGTAGGGGGCACGGTCAGTCATTCGGCAATCGTCGCACCATGTCTCGTTGCCTGAATCGATCGGAGCCCCGTCATGAGTGAGCCGCGCTGGAAAATATGGGCGGCGGCCGCACGTCCACGCACGCTCCCTGCGGCCGTTGCGCCGGTGCTGGTGGGGACGGGCCTGGCGTGGCGGGACGGAAAGTTCGACGGCCGGGCCGCGGCGCTTTGCCTCGGATTCGGGCTGTTGGTGCAGATCGGGACGAATTTCTCCAACGACTACTACGATTTCGTGAAGGGTGCCGACACGGCGGCCCGGGTCGGCCCGCGGCGCGCGGTGGCGGCGGGGTTGATTGCTCCCGCCGCGATGCACCGGGCGATGTGGGGGGTGTTTGCGGCGGCATTCTTGTGCGGGCTCGGATTGATCGCTTGGGGCGGGCCGTGGCTGCTGCTCGTGGGCGCGCTCAGCATCCTGTGCGGCCTGGCTTACACGGGCGGTCCGTGGCCGCTCGGTTATCACGGGCTGGGGGACGTGTTCGTGTTCGTCTTCTTCGGTCTAGTGGCGGTATGTGCCACGTACTTTGTCCAGGCGGGCGCGGTCGTTACCGATGCCGTGGTCACGGCGGTCGCGGTGGGGTTGCTCACGGCCAACATTCTCGTCGTGAACAATTATCGTGACGCCGAGACCGATGCCGCGGCGGGCAAGCACACGCTGGTGGTGCGGTTTGGCCGGGGATTTGCCCGCGCGCAGTTTGCCGGGTCTCATGCGGTTGCTGTCGCCGCGATCCCACTTTGGCTGGCGTGGCGGGACCACAATGCTTGGCGGCTACTACCCGTGGCGCTGGCGCCTCTGGCTTGGCGGCATGTTGTGCGGCTAAAACGCAAGACCGAGCCCCTGCAGCAAATCGCGCTGCTCGGTGATACCGGCAAACTGCTCGCGCTCTATGCCATCCTGCAGACGGCCGGTCTCGTCCTGTAGGCCGCCCGCTTGCAGGCGCTCGGATTTGAAGCGCGCTCACGAGCGATGCTGGCGCGACGGGAGCAAAAAAAGGGCGGGTCCGAAGACCCGCCCGAGAAAACTTGGAGCCGAAAGCCCGGCTCAGATATGCGCGGCGAGCTTCGCCTTGAGGGCGGCCTTGGGCATCATGCCGACGATCTGCTCGGCGACCTGGCCGCCCTTGAAGAGGAGCATCGTGGGGATGGCGCGGATGCCGTATTCCACGGCAACGGCGTCATTCTCGTCGATATTGACCTTCGTGATCTTGAGCTTGCCGTCGAGTTCGGTGGCGAGCTCCTCCAGCGTCGGCGCAATGGCCTTGCAGGGGCCGCACCAGGGCGCCCAGAAATCGACCAGCACCGGCGTGGTGGCCGAGGCGATGGCAGCTTTGAAAGTATCGGTGGTCAGGTTGGTGATTTTGTCGGACATGATGGATGGTTGAAGGAAAGAGATGCGAAATTGGCGGGGTTGCAACCCTGCGACGCAGGCGAGGGTCAGCGCGGCGTCGAGCGGTGCAGGATTTCCGCGAGCTCGGTGGGCTCGACCTGCTCGAGCTTCTTGCCGCGGGTCTTGAGCACCTCGAAGGTCTTCACGACGGTTTCTGTCATGCGCCCGTGGGTTTCCTCGGAGCCTCCGACGATGGCGAAACGCTCGCCGGTGGTGATGCGCTTGTGGCCGTCGGAATTGTCGAGCCCCACGCCGAGCAGGCCGGCGACCTTGGCGGGAGACTTGGGTTTCTTCTTGCTCACGCGGTCACCGTGCTGGGGTTTGTCGCGGTTTCAAGTGGCATTTCCTCTTCGACGGCCGAGCAGGCAATGTCGGCGAAGGCGGCGTCCTGCTGGAGACGCAGTTTCTTGAGGCGCGTCAGCTCGAGCACCGCGAGAAACGTGGCGACGAGCTTCCGGAGGGAGACCTTGTCCGGGAAAATGTGCGAGAAGAGGAAGGTCTTCTCGGTCTGCAAGCGCGCGAGCAGGTATTCCATCTGGTCGGCCACCGTGACCTGCTCGTCGTGGATTTCGCCCACGACGAGCTTTTCGGCCAGGCGGCGGAGGACGATGTTGAACGCGTTCCAGAGTTCGATTCGGTCGACGTTTTTCAGCGGCCGGTCCAGCGGATCGCCGGAGAGGCTGGAGACGTAGCGCTCCATCAGGTCCTGGCGGAGCGTGGCCAGCTTGCCCAGCTCGGCCGCGGCCTCCTTGAATTTCTTGTATTCGAGCAGCTGGTGGACCAGCTCCCAGCGGGGATCGATCTCCTCGTCGTCCGCATTGGGATCAATCGCATGCTGGCCCTTCGGCAACAGCATGCGGCTCTTGATCTCCATCAGCGTCGCGGCCATGACGAAAAAGTCCCCGGCGAGGTCGAGGTCCAGCTCCTGCATCGCGTGAAGCGCGTCGATATACTGGCGCGTCACCGACTCGATCGGGATGTCGTAGATATCCAGCTCGTTCTTGCGGATCAGGAAGAGCAGCAGGTCGAGCGGGCCTTCAAAGACCTGCAGCTTGATGCGATAATCGGAGTCGGGAACCACGGTGGAATGCTTGGGCCCGCCCGGGGCGCGGCAAGGGGAAATTAGCGCCGCCTGAGCGCGGCCACGAAGAACCCATCCGTGTCATGGCGCGCCGGCAGGATGGTGATCGCGTCGTTCACCGGCGTGAAACCGAAGTTCCGGGCCAAGGGCTCCGGCTGGAATTCCGGGTGGGCGGCCAGAAAGGCGGCCACGATGTGGGCATTTTCCTGCGGACTCAGCGAGCAGGTCGCGTAAACGAGGCGGCCGCCGGGACGGACATTGGCGGCGAATTTGTCGAGGAGAGTGTGTTGCAGGCGCGCTTTTTCGACGATCTGCGCGGGGGTGGTGGTCCACTTCAGATGGGGCGAACGCCGCCACGTGCCGGAGCCGCTGCAGGGGGCGTCGACGAGCACGCCATCGTAGGCGGCCGGCTCCGGGTCGTCGACCGTGCGGACGTTATCGAGCCCCGCGCGCTCAGCGCGCGAGAGCAGCTCGTCAAGGGCCGCCGCGCGAATATCGTGGGCATCAACGGAGCCGTCCCCGCCGAGGAGGCGGGCCAGCTGCAGGGTCTTGCCGCCAGCGCCGGCGCAGGCGTCGAGCCAGCGCTCGCCGGGATCGAGGCCGACGCTCTCCAGCACGAGTTGGGATCCGAGATCCTGGATCTCGACCAGCCCGCGGGTGTAGGCCTTGGATTTCGTGACGTCCCCGTCGCCGAGAATGCGCCACGCTGACGGGAGTGTGGGAGACTCCTTGATTCGCCAGTCGACAGCCTCGAATTCGCTGCGGACGTCCTCGGGTCGCTCCGTTTGGAGCCGGAGCCAGAGCGGAGCGCGTGTCAGTTGGGCGGCGAGCTCAGTTGGGGTGAAAATTTCGGGGCATTCGTGGCGAAACCACGCGGGAAGAAGTGCCTCCGCGTCCGCCTTGAGGAAGCTGGCGCGTTCCGCGAGCGAGGAAAGGGTGGGCCAGTCGGCGCAGGTTTCCTCGCGGTAGGCGAGTGTCGCGGGTGTCAGCGGCCAGCCACGCAGCGATCTTGACGACGCGCGCGGGCTCACGTTCGAGTTCGGGCTCGATCCACGGCAGGTAGCGCAGCGTGGTGTAGAGCAGCTCGCGGTAGAGCCGGCGATCACGGGAGCCGAAAGAGCGTTCGCCGCTGAGGAGCTGTTGAATCCGGCGCGGCAACGCGGCGTCACGGCGCCAATGCGGCGCCAGCTGCCGGAGCAGACGGAGGAAGACCTGCTGCTGGCTGGTCGCGACGCTCATCGCAGCACCGGGTCAGAAGCTGAGCGCCTGCACCTGGACGTTGAAGCCGAAGCGGCTCTCTCGCCGGGGGCCGTCGTAGAGCGTGACCGCGTATTCCACGACCCACAGGTTGGACAGGTTTTGCCGGACGCCGTAGAACTGCTCGTTGAAACGCTCGGTGCGGAAATCATACTGGAGGCGCCCGATGGCTTCGTAGGCCTCGTTCAGGCGCCAGCGGCCCTCGATGAAGACATCATCCAGCTGGTGCCGCAGAAAGTTGTTCGAAAGCCGCACCGACCACTGGTCGCCGTCGTGGATGGTGAAGCCGGAGTTGAACTCCGTCATGGTGAACGTCTGGGGAGCGAAGGAAGTGTAGATGTCGTATTGCAGCCAGCGCGCGGGCATGAAGGCGAACTCGGCGTGCAGATCGGAAACGTCGGGATCGCCGGCTTTGCGGTTGAGGTGGAAATCGTCGGCGAAATTAAGGACGACCAAATCGCGCGAGCCGTAAATCGGGTCCCGCGTTTGGAGCGTGTTGTCGAGTTCGAGCCGCGCGGTGTTGGTGGCGTGCAACTGGTCGATGTTGCGCACATCCCCGAGGTCGAGCGGCGGCAGGTAGGTGGTGAACGTCTGGCGGTCGATGGGCGGGATATACGGCTGGCCCTTGTCCGCCTCGGGAATGTAGCGGTAGATGAGTCGCGGGGTCATGAGGTGGCGCAGGCCGTCGATGCCCCACGCCTCGTTTTTGTAGTCCCAGGCGGCGCTGGTGCGCACCGCCAGATCGAAGCCGGCTTCGCCGAGCGTCCGCGTGTAGGTGCTTTGGCCGCCGGTGGCCTTGTCGTAGTAGGTGAAGCGGCCGCCGACGACGGGGGTGAAGGTCAGCCACGGCTGGGGCGCGAACGCCCGGCTGAGCGAGTAGAAGGCATCATAGCGGTCGCTGACCAACGTCGGGCCGCCGGTGGGCGAATCATCGCGCAGGACGGCGACGCTGGCGTTCAGGCGCTCGTAGAAACCCAAACCAATGGCGGTGGGCAGCACGTCGAAACGCACTTCCGGGAGACGCTGCTGGACCGACTGGTAGTTGTTGGGCTGGACGCGCACGAAGGCGGACGCGAGGTAGTTGTTCCCGCTGTAAACCGACTCGAGAAAGCTGTCCGGCTGCTGCACGGAGAAAAATTCCTTGGGCCGGAAGTCGCGGAGGATTTCCGAGTCCCTCCAGTAATTGTATTCCCCGACGAGGGTCAGGTTCTCGCCGAATTGCTGCATGTGTTCCCACTCGAGGTAGCTGCGGTCCGCGGGGACTGGTTTTCCGAGAGAGTCGGTGAGCCGGTCGCCGTGGTCATGGATGTAGCCCGACCGGATGATGCCCTGGATCGACGAGTCGCCCGAAGTGCTGCCGTAGTTGGCCGCGGGCCCAATCATGATGCCGCGCGCCGTGTAAATCCCGAGGTCCGCGCCGAACTTGAAGCCCTCGGCGACCGGCAGATGCAGGCCCGTTTCGAGGTAGGCGCCCAACGACGCCCGGTAGCCGGCGGTCAGCGACACGTAGGAGAGCAGCGGTTCCTGGAGATTCTGCTGGAACAAGCTGAAGATGACCGGCCGAACCGACCCGATGCCGGCGCTGGCACCTTCGGCCTGGAGTCGTTGACCCGGCGAATAGATCAGGCGATCGGCCCGCAGCGTCGGCACGAAAGGCCCGGGCTCGTGAAACGTGGCGCGCGCCTCGGTGAGGGTGATGGCGTGCTTGTCGCCGGTCGCGCTGGTGCCGGTGATATTCAGCGGAAATTCCCCCATCCGGAGATCCTGCACGTCGTAGGTGCCGTCCATCAGGCGATAGGTGATGGTCTCGGCCAACAGGCGACGCGCGCCTTGGGTGAGGATCGCGTGACCGCGGGCGACGGCGACCTTCGTGGCGGTGTTGTAGCGGATCTCGTCCGCGGTGAGCAGGAGCTCGCCGTAAGTCAGCTGGGCGTTGCCAATCCCCACGGCTTCCTTCGTCCGGCCATCGAAATACGTCGGCTGGTCGCTGGTGAACACCATCTGCGTTTTGTCCGCCGCGGGCAGGAGCGGCAGGAGAGCGAGAAAGGGGGCGCAGAGCGCGAGAAACAAGCGGCGGGTCACGGCGCGCAGCAAAGTCACCGCGGCGCGCGCAAGCAAGCCTCCGCGTCGGAGCGGGACGTGACACATTTTTGGCTTTTGCATGGTGGAGGGCGGTCCCATCGTTCGGCGCCCACATGTCCCGACACCGACCACGCCGCACTAGTGCCCTTCGCGAAATGAACCGCCTGGGCGTCGACATCCGTGAACTGGGCAAAGCCCTCGGCCGGGTGATCGTGCGGATCGAGGGGCAGGGCACTCTCGACACCGTCGAGACGCTGCGTCGCCTAGCCAAGGCCCGCCGCGCCGGGGACTCCACCGCGGACCGCCAGTTGGGCGCGGCGGTGGCGGCGCTGGCGCCCGTGGACGCGTTCAACCAGGCGATGGCATTTACGCTTTATTTCGAGCTGGTGAACCTTGCAGAGGAAAATTTCCGCGTGACGTTGCTCCGCCGCCGGCGGGCGGCCCGGTTGGATAACGCCGCGGCGGATGCGCCGATCCGCGAGTCAATCGAGGCAGCGGTGATGGAATTGAAGGCGCGTGGAGTTGATTCTGCCGCGATGCAGCGGCTGGTGGACCGGCTGGCAATCGAGCTGGTTTTCACCGCGCATCCCACCGAGGCAAAGCGCCGCACGCTCCTGACGAAGTTGCAGCGCCTGGGCGGGATTCTCCGCGAGCGGGCGCAGCCGGAGTTGGTCGAGGACACGGGCGTGCTGGACCCGGATTGTGTGGAGCGCGAAATTGCCTCGCTCTGGCTGACGGATCGCAGCCGGGCGTCGCGTCCCGAGGTGACGGACGAGGCGCGCACGGGCTTGTGGTATTTTGACACGACGCTCTACGCGACGGTGCCACGGCTGCAGATCGACCTGGAGCGCGCCTTGGCGCGGCACTACCCGGAAGTTCGCCCGCCCCGGCGCTGGCTGGCGTTCGGTTCCTGGATGGGCGGTGACCGCGATGGAAACCCGAACGTCACGGCCGCCGTGACGGCTGAGGTGCTGTTGCTGCACCGGCGGCTGGCGATCCAGAAGCTGCGTCTCGCCGCGCGCGAGCTGGCCCGCACCCTGAGCGTGAGCGACCGGCGCGATGTCGTCGTGCCGGGGCTGCGGAAGGAGTTGAGCGACAACCTGCACCTTTCGCGTCACCTGGAGGAACTCGGCAAGCGCTATCCCCACGAGCCCTACCGTTTGTTGCTGGGCATCCTCCGCGAGCGCCTGACGCAAGCCGTCGGCGAGGTGCAGGACGGCAGCCTCCTGGCCGCCGATGCGACGACGGGTGCGTGCCTGAATGTCGCGACGATTGCGGACACGCTTGAGACGATCCGCACGAGCCTGCTGGCGGGCAAAGGCGAGCTATTGACGGGTGGGGAATTGCGGACGATGCGGGATCAGCTGGATGTCTTCGGGCTGCACACAGCGCGATTGGACCTGCGGCAGCACTCGTCCCTGCACGAAGCGGCCGTGGCCGAAGTCCTGGGCCAGCCGTTTTATCCGCGGTTGACCGAGAGCGAGAAGACCAAGCTGCTGCTGGTCGCGATTGCCGACGCCAAGCCGATGGCTGCGCGGATGCGCGAGAAATTCACGGCGGCAACGCGCCACGTACTTGACCCGCTGGCCCTGGCCGCGCGGGCGGTGGAAACCATCGGACCGGCTGCGCTGGGCATTTACGTGATCAGCATGACGGACGGCGTTTCCGACGTGCTGGAGGTGGAATTGTTGCAGAAACTCACGGGCGCGGCCCTCCCGGTGGCGCCGCTGTTCGAGACGCTCGACGACCTTGAGCGGGCGCCCGAGATCCTCGCGTCGCTCTTTTCGCTGCCCGGCCGGCGCACGCCGGAGCACCAGCACGTGATGCTGGGCTACTCGGATTCGAACAAGGACTGCGGCTATCTCACGGCGAACTGGGCGCTTTACCGGGCGCAGGAGTCGATCGCGCGGGTGTGCGCGGAGCGTGGCGTGCGGCTGACGTTTTTCCACGGTCGCGGCGGCAGTATCGCGCGCGGTGGCGGACCGGCGGCGAAGGCGATCCTGGCCCAACCCGCGGGACTGGGAGACGGCAGCATCCGGGTGACCGAGCAGGGCGAGGTGCTTTCCACGCGGTATCACGACCCGGACCTGGCGCACCGCATCCTCGAACAGATGACTTACGGCGTGATGTTGGGGACGCACGCCGCCGAGGTCACGACGGTGGTGCCGGAGGCCTGGCGCGAGTCCATGGCGGCAATGAGTGACGCGGGTTTTGCGGCGTATCGGGCGCTGGTGCACGACGATCCCGAGTTTCTCGTTTTCTGGCGGCAGGCGACGCCCATTGACGAGATCAGCAACCTCAAGCTCGGGTCGCGGCCGACGTATCGCCGCGCCACGCAGTCGGTGTCGGACCTGAGGGCGATCCCGTGGGTGTTTTCCTGGATGCAAAGCCGGTTCAATTTTCCCGGGTGGTTCGGCCTCGGCACCGCGCTCCACGCGGTGCTCGATCGCGGCCCCGCGGGACGGCGGTTGCTGCGGGAAATGCACGCGCAGTGGCCATTTTTCGCCACGCTGATTGACAACGCCCAACTCACGATGCGGAAGGCCGACATGGGCATCGCTGCGATCTATGCCGGGCTGGTGGAGGACGCGAAGATCCGGCGTCGTATCGGCGGGCTGCTTGAGGCGGAGTTCGCCCGGACCGAGTCGGCGATCCTGGCCGTGACGGGGCAACGCCAGTTGCTCGCCCGCGAACCCGTGCTGCGTCGTTCGGTGCAGTTGCGGAATCCCTACATCGATCCGCTGAATTACCTGCAGGTGGAAATGCTCCGGCGCCTGCGCCATGACCGGAAGATGCCGGCCAGCGAGGCCGACGCGGTGCGGTCGGTGATCGAGCTCACGATCAACGGCATCAGCGGCGGCTTGAAAAATACGGGCTAGACCGGGGCGTGCGTCTGGCCCACCGTGGCGGTAACCACCGGCCCGCGTGATCCTCTCCCAGACTGACCTCCAAGCTCTCCTGCAGGGCCGCCATGCGGCTCCCCATTCCGTGCTGGGGATGCATCCGCACACGAAAGGTCGCAGCGTGGGGGTCGTCGTCCGCGCGCTCCTGAGCCATGCCGACACGTGCGCCGTCGTGGATTTGGCCAGCGGACAGGCGTGGCCGATGACCGCGGTGAATCCGGCGGGGTTGTTCGAAGTCTTTATCCCCAAGCGGCCGGCGGTTTTTCGCTATCAGCTCCGGGCAACGCGGCCCGGTGGCGAAGTGCGCCAGTTCTTCGATCCCTATTCCTTCCTGCCAACCTTGGGCGCGCAGGACCTCTACCTGTTCAACGAGGGCAACGAGCATCGGATTTATGAAAAACTCGGCGCGCAGGTGCGCGTCATAGATGACGTCCACGGCGTCTCGTTCGCAGTGTGGGCGCCGTCGGCCACCCAGGTTGCGCTCGTCGGCAACTTCAACCACTGGGATTCGCGTTTCCATCCCATGCGCTCGCTGGGCAGCTCCGGCGTGTGGGAACTGTTCGTGCCGGGCGTGGGGGAGGGCGAAGTCTACAAGTTCGCCATCCGCGACCAGCAGGGCACGGTGCGACTCAAGACCGATCCCTACGGCGCCTATTTCGAGGCGCCGCCGAACAACGCCTCGGTTGTCTACGACACCACCAAGTTCGCGTGGAGCGATTCCGCGTGGATGGAGAAACGCCGAGCGCAGGCGGCCTGCCTCGACCGGCCGATTTCAATTTACGAGGTTCACCTGGGCTCGTGGCGCCGCAAACCCGAGGATGCAAACCGGCCGCTGAGTTACCGCGAGCTCGGGCCGGCGCTCGCCGATTACGTGACCGAGATGGGCTTCACACATGTGGAGTTCATGCCGCTGGCGGAACACCCGTTCGACGGCTCGTGGGGCTATCAAGTCACGGGTTTTTTCGCGCCGACGCACCGCTACGGGCGGCCGGCGGACTTTGCCTGGCTGGTGGATTTCCTCCACCAACGCGGCATCGGCGTCATCCTGGACTGGGTGCCGGCGCATTTCCCGCGGGACAGCTTCGCGCTGGCGGAGTTCGACGGCACGCATCTCTACGAGCATGCGGACCCGCGGAAAGGCGCGCACATGGACTGGGGCACGCTGATCTTCAACTACGGCCGCAACGAAGTGCGCTGCTTCCTGGTCGCGAATGCGCTCGCGTGGCTGGATCGCTACCACGTGGACGGCCTGCGGGTCGACGCGGTCGCGTCCATGCTCTACCTCGACTACTCGCGCGAGGCGGGCCAGTGGATCCCGAACAAATACGGCGGCCGGGAGAACCTGGAGGCGATCGATTTCCTCAAGCAGGTGAACGAGCGCGTGCACCAATATCATCCCGGCGCGCTGATGATTGCGGAGGAAAGCACGTCGTTCCCGGGCGTGACCAAGCCGGTCGCGGATGGCGGGTTGGGCTTTGACCTCAAATGGAACATGGGGTGGATGCACGACACGCTGCGCTACTTCGGCAAGGAGGCCATTTACCGCAAGTGGCACCAGAACGACCTGACGTTCGGCATGCTTTACCAGTATGCGGAGAATTTCGTGACGGTGTTTTCCCACGACGAGGTGGTGCATGGGAAAGGCTCGATGCTCTACAAGATGGGCGCCTGGCACATCGCCGAGAAGGCGGCCAACCTGCGCGCCCTCTACGCCCACATGTGGGCGTATCCGGGCAAGAAGCTGCTGTTCATGGGCGGGGAGTTCGCGCAGTCGCGCGAGTGGAACCATGACTCGAGCCTCGACTGGCATCTTTGCCAGTATCCCGACCACGAGGGCGTGCGGCTCCTCGTGCGCGATCTCAACCGACTCTACGCGACGCAACCGGCGCTGGGGCAGGCGGATTTCAACCCGCAGTCCTTCCGCTGGATCTCGTGCCAGGATGCCGACGCCGGGATCATTTCGTACCTGCGCACCGAGCCGGGCGAGGGAAGTTTCCTGCTGGTCCTCGGCCACTTCTCCGGGGCGACGCGCACGTACCGCATTGGCGTGCCGCGGGCCGGTTCGTGGCGCGAGGTGATCAACACCAACAGCCAATATTACGGCGGCACGGGCTTGGGCAACGAGGGCGGACGCCAGACGGAGGACGTGGCCTGCGATGGCTACCCGCAGTCGATCAACTTCACCCTGCCGCCGCTCTGCACGCTGATCTTCGAGTGGACGGAAACCAAGCCGGCCCCTTCCAGCTAAGTCAGGCCGGGCGCAGCAGGCGGTAGGTCTTCGTCATGCCGCGGTTGCGGAGGTCGACGTCGCCGCGCACCTCGAGCACAAAGCGATCCTTGAGCAGGTCGGCGGTGGTTTGGGAAATCTGGGGAATGTCAGGCTCGCCGTGGGATTCCAGGCGGCTGGCGATGTTCACGGTGTCGCCCCAGAGGTCGTAGGAAAACTTGGTCGAACCGATGATGCCGGCGACGAGCGGGCCGGTGTGGATGCCGATGCGGATCTGCCACTTGAATTGGTGGCGGAGATTGAACCGGCGCATGGCCTCCAGCATGTGGAAGGCGAGCCGGGCGCAGCGGACGGCGTGGTCCGCCTGCGGCAGCGGCACGCCGCCAACGACCATGTAGGCGTCGCCGATCGTCTTGATCTTTTCGACGCGGGCCAGCTCGCTGAGCGCGTCAAATTCCGAGAAAATCTCGTTGAGCAGGCTGACGGTGCGGGCGGCGGGAAAATCGGCGGCGATGCGGGTGAAGCCGACGATGTCGGCAAACATCACGGTCGCGACGGGCACAGCGTCGACGATGGTCTGCTCGCCGGCCTTGAGGCGCTCGCCGATGGCCTTGGGCAGCACGTTGAGCAGGAGGCGCTCCGACTTGGCGCGCTCGGCCTGGATCTCCTCGAGGAATGAGCGTTCCTGGTCGCGCAGGCGCTTTTTTTCCAAGGAGGCGCCGATGCGGGCGCGGAGAATGACGGGATTGAAGGGCTTGGGGACGTAGTCCTCGGCGCCGGCCTCGATGCAACGCACGGTGCTGGCGACCTCGTCGAGCGCGGTGAGCATGACCACGGGAATGTGCTTCAGCCGCCGGTCCGCCTTGAGGCGGCCGAGGGTTTCGTAGCCGTCCATCACGGGCATCATGATGTCGAGCAGTACGAGGTCGAACGGCTCGTGGGCCATGATTTCCAAGGCGACCTGGCCATTCGGCGCGCCCTTGGTGGTGAAGCCCATCTTGGCGAGGCGGCGCAGCAGCATCTCGCGGTTGAGCGGCTCGTCGTCGACCACCAGGATGCGCCCCCGCGGCGGAATCGCCGGCGTGGTGGCCGAGCCCGCCGTCAGGGCGGCGGGCGCCATGGGTGCGACCGTGATGCTCGTGGGAAACGGCGCCATCGTGGCCTGGCTGAGCGCGGCGTTGCGCTGGGCGAAGGTGCCGTCCTCGAGCAGCTTGCGGAGGTTGTTCGTGGCGAGGTCGATTTTCGCGAGGTCGGACAGGATCTCGTTGCGCTCCTGCTGCTGGGCGTTCTCGGTGCAAAGGTCGCGGTAACCGACGAAGGCGTTGAGCGGGCCGAGCATCGCGCGGCGCAGGCCGATGAGGTCGACCTGGCCGGTCTCGACCTTCCATTGGGCGAGGGACTCATTCAGCACGGTAAGGAGCTCGCCGCCGGCGCCGCAGAGACGCTGCAGGTCGTCCAACATTTCGGGCGGGCCGCTTTCCGTCACGGTCTCGATGATCATCTCGCAGTAGCCGATCATCTGGTTGAGCGGCGTGCGGAGATCATGCCGCAGGTGTTTGATCGCCTCGCTCGTGAGGGCGG
>Ga0316223_1002906_pt1 | contig 13399 bp, 8 predicted proteins | sample TBH18009metaG_FD_206007 | JGI IMG/M metagenome (GOLD analysis project Ga0316223, IMG submission 206007) | Freshwater microbial communities from Trout Bog Lake, Wisconsin, USA - TBH18009 | ecosystem: Environmental > Aquatic > Freshwater > Lake > Hypolimnion/Profundal zone | place: USA: Wisconsin...
GACGGTGTATGGGCTGGGTGCCAATGCGCTGGATGCGGCTTCGGTGGAGAAGATTTTTATAGCGAAACAGCGACCAGCTTGGGACCCGGTGATTGTGCATGTGGAGGGACGCACGATGCTGGAGCGCGTAGCAGAAATACCGGTGGGGGACGAAGGGCGCGTGGTGGCAAAGCTGATGGAGGCCTTTTGGCCGGGGCCGCTGACGCTGCTTCTGCCGAGGACGGCTGAGGTGCCGGACTCTGTGACCGCGGGAAGGCCGCTGGTGGGCGTACGCTCGCCGGCGCATCCGGTGGCTCGGCAGTTGATCCGGCTGGCAGGCGTGCCAGTTGCCGCGCCCAGCGCAAATCGCTTTGGCCATACCAGTCCAACCACGGCGGCGCATGTGCTGGCCGATCTGGATGGGCGGATTGATGCGGTGCTGGACGGTGGGGCGACGAGCGTGGGTGTGGAATCGACCGTGCTGGAGGTTACGAAGGACGGAATCGTAATCTACAGGCCCGGAGCTATTGATTTTGGTCTGCTCGACTCCTTCAATGACTTTGGCTGGGTTCGGAACTATGTTGCACCTGAGTTGCGAGCTGCTCAGGAAACGCTGCCATCGCCCGGTGTTGGTATGCGCCACTACGCTCCTCGCGCCCGACTCATATTGGTGGGCGGCATCTCTCAGGAGGCGATTTCTCGACGTAGCGGACGGTTGGAGAGTGCGCTGGTACCGGCGATCGATGAGGCTTTCGATCAGGATGCGACGGTGGGCGTGATGCTGCCGGATGGGTGGGAAGCTTCCTGTGCTTCGGCGGTCTTTCACTGGGGGGCTTGGGGAGACACTGAGGTATTGGCTCAACGATTATTCGCTGGTCTGAGGGAATTGGATGATAAGGGGGCTAGGGTGATTGTTTGTCCGGTGCCGGAGATGGGTGGCCTGGGCGATGCGCTGCGCGACCGGCTGGAGAAGGCGGCGCGGACGCAGTAAAGTCGGTCAGTGAGTGACTTGGGTCTGGGCGATTGGCACGTCTTCCGCAATCTTGACGACGGTGACAGTGCCAATACCGCGATCCGGATCCTTGCTAGAGCCGCCGAATGGGTGCGCAATGAAGTGTCCCGTCTGGCCAACAGCGAACGCTCCGATGAGGATGGTTCCTCCCACGGCTCCGCCCACTTTGTCGCCGGTTGTCGATGTCGATTTTGATGGTGCGGCGGATGTATGTGTCGGCGGTGGCGGCGGGCGGTCTTTACCGTAGCCGAGGACCTCAAACGGATGGCCGGCGAACTTTACTGTACCGGTACGCAGTGGGAGAGGATCGAGCGTGATCTCTACAACTGGAGTCAACGAACTTACTCGGCCCACGACGGGATGGTTGGAGTGCCAGACATGAGTGGAGCCAACATCGAGTGGCCAGACGGTGTTGAAGGCGACTTGATCTCCAAGCTTCGCGTGCTTCGGTGAGAATGTCGCCATCAATGTCAGTGTTACGTCGGTGCCTGCCTTGAGAGTAAGCGGTGGTGGCGTAGTTTGGGTGGCGTCCTGCGCACTGGCTGCGGACGAGCTTGTCGAGATCAGAAGAAGCAGTAAGAAGGGGATTCGCTAGTGCATTCAAACCTCCGCGCTTGAGCCCCGCATGACGCAATCATACGCGAGACTTGCTCCCCCATTTGGGTAAGTGGAGAAGGCTGCACGGATAAAGTAGAGCAGGCAACAGCAACGGCAAGAGAAAAAGCAAATACGGAGATTCTGGCTACGCCAGAATGACGACTCTTTGGACTAGCCAGAATGACGAGATTCAAGTCGGCGTGGTGAGCTGGGCGGCGAAGGCGTCCAGCGAGAGGGAGCGGAGAAGGTTGCGGCGCAGACCGGAGTAGACCTGATCGAGGGCGTGAGTGGCTGATTCAATCCAGGCGAAGGGGAGGGCGGCAGCCAGTCGGTCCAGCTCAGTGTGGAGGTCGGTATTGCGCACGCGGTCGGGTATGCCGCTGTCAATGAGGAGGAGGTCCTCGAGCAGGAGCGCGAGGGCGCGGAGCAGGGCGAGCGTTTTAGTTTGGCCATCGGCCCCGGCGCGATAGGTTTCGGTCATTTTGAAGAGAGCGGTGTGGTCTGGGTCTGATTGGGTCGCAGCGGCGGCAGCATTGCGAAGATATATGAGGGCGTCGGCGCGGGCTGCGGTATAGGTTTCCAGGTCGAAAACAATGGCACGACCGGCTGCACCCTGCGCAAGGCGGGCGATGAGGGAGCGCTGTTTGGCGGGGACGTCTGGACGGCGGATAACGAGCAGGGCTTCAATCTCCTCCACCGGTAGCGCACCGAGACGGACGGTGGCGCAGCGGGAGCGAATGGTGGGGAGAAGTTCGCCGGGGTTCTCTGCGAGGATGAGGATGTGGACCGTATCGGGTGGCTCCTCGAGAACCTTGAGCAGGGAGTTGGCGGCCTCCTTCATCATGCTGGCAGAGGTAAGGATAAAGATCTTGCAGGGGGCTTCGCTGGGAAGATAATGAGCGCGTTGGATGAGCGTGCGAATCTGGCCAAGCTTGATGAGGAGCTGGGGCGGGTCTGGCGGCAGGATGAGGACGTCTGGGTGGGGCTGGATGAGGACGCGCGTCTCTTTTTTGTCAGTCTCGCGGAGGTCTTCGCGGGCAAGGACGGCGACTTCGACCTGAGCCTCTAAATCCACGGCTGAGGCGATGCGGGTGCAGTTGGAGCATTCACCGCAGAAGCTGGCGAGGGGTTGTGAGTTGGAGGAAAGTTCTCGCGGCAGGCGCTGGCACTCGACTGCCATGGCGAGCATGAGGGCAAGGGTGTACTTACCTGCTCCGGCTGGGCCTGCGAGGATGAGCGAATGGGGGAGGCGGCCAGCGGCAATGGCGGCGCGCAGGGATTCGACAGCAGCCTGGTTGCCGAGGAAGTGGTGGAAGTCGACGGGGAGTACGGGTACGGGATTCATGGGGCTGAACTTCTCTTCGAGCATATATTGCGCTGGACCGTGGAGCTATTGGAAAGCATTTGGTTATCTCTTTTCGATACCAACCGTCTATAAGAAAGCACCCATTTTTTGGAAGTGTTTATGATAATCAGTAGGAAACAGCGATCTCCTTGGTTGCATCTCATGGAATCAGTGACTTTCCCATTTGGCGACCTATGTGCTTAATTTGGCTATCTATAGGTAGCGGGAAACCCTGCGTGGATAGAGGAACGATTGCATTGGGTTTACCTGGTTTGCGATACACAAGATGAGAGACGCATTTCAGACGCGAATACTCGCCGTCGCCTTGGCCGTTGCGACGCTGGGGGCGTGTATTCTGGCGGGCTTCAACTTGTCTCAGGAGCTTGGCACGGAGTTTCCCACGGATGGAGTGACGTGGGTGGAGGTACAGGGCGGCTTACGGGCGGATCGTGTACCTACGTCATCGCCTGCCTACAAATTCGGGATACGCACCGGGGATGTACTGGAGGGCATCAACGGCGAAGCTACCCCGCGTGTGGCATCGCAGGAGCGAGCGATGTCAAACAACGGAATCTACGATCACGCGGCGACGTATTCGATTGTTCGTCCTAAGGCGGGATCGTCCGGGTTGGCGGGAGCGGCGAGAGTTGAAATCCCGGTGTATCTGGAGGCGGCGGATCGCAGCACGGCCCATGGATCGCGTCTGATTGCGCTGGTATATCTGCTGATCGGACTATATGTTCTGTTTCGTCGCTGGACTGCGCCCAAGTCGCTGCATTTTTATATTTTCTGCCTGGTGTCGTTCGTACTATATGCCTTCCGGTCGACGGGTGAACCGGGAACGTTCGATCTGGTGATCCGATGGGGCAATTTGCTTGCGACTATGTTGCAGCCTGCATTATTCCTACACTTTGCAGTGAGCTTCTCTGGCTCAGCCCGGGCTGATGCCGGAGCATCGGCCCGTGTACGGAGCAGGTTAGAGCGACATCTGCTACCCACGCTTCTGTACATACCGGGCGGGTATCTTGCATGTCTGCAGGTGTGGGCCGAGATGCGCTGGAGTGCGACGGGTGTGTTGAGCCACCGGCTGGACCAGATCAGCGTGGGATATCTGGCGGGTTACTACACGGTTGCGGCAGTTGTCTTCTACGCTCGCTACCGGCGCGCCGGGTCGCCTCTGGAGCGGCAGCAGTTGAAGTGGCTGACGCGTGGAACCCTGCTGGCGGTGGGACCGTTCACCGTGATGTATGCGATTCCCTATCTACTGGGCTTCGCGGAGCCCTCGTTGTTATCGAAGATTGTGCTGTTGTTCCTGGCGTTTCTACCGTTGACCTTCAGTTGGGCGATTGTGCGCTACCGCCTGATGGATGTGGACCTGATCTTCAAGCGCGGCGTAACCTACACGCTGGCAACTGCGGCCATTGTGGGACTCTACTTTGGATTGATCGCACTGGGTGGCGAGTTTGTACATTCGCGTCTGCCGATTCTGGGCACCAGCGGATTATTGTTGGCAATCATGGTAACGGGTGTGGTCTTTGATCCGCTGAAGCGCGCGATTCAGGCCAAGGTGGACCGTGTCTTCGACCAGAAGAGCTTCGATTATCGAGAGACGTTGATCGATTTTGGGCGCAGCCTGAACTCGCAGACCGATCTGCGCGCCTTGGTGGACTCTATTGTGAAGCGCCTGCCGGAGACACTTCTGGTTACGCGAATGGCAGTTTTTCTGGCGACAGAGGGCGAAGCAGAGTCCGACGGGAACGACGGAGGGAAAAGCAATGCGCGGCAAACCGGTATATCCAATGACAACGGCGCAACCATGCCAGACAGCCACTTTGAACTGACTGCCTCGCACGGACTTAGCAATCTGCAGGCGGAGGAAATGCGCGCACTGGATGTGCGCTTTCTGGACTTCGACCATGGTGGTTCTGGCGACCACATATTTTTGGAGAATCCGCAGCAGGTACTACGTCTACCCGCTGCGCAGCAAAAGAGCGCACGTCTGCTGGACCTGAACTACTACCTTCCCTGCCGGGTAGCCAACCGGGAGGGCGGGGGCACGCGCACGGTGGCGATCCTGGGCCTGGGACGCACGGACGACGGCGATTTTTTATCCAGCGAAGATGTGGAGGTGTTGGGGTCTCTGGCCGGGTACATTGGCATTGCAATCCAGAACGCGCAACTATATCGGCGGCTGGAGCAGAAGATTGGCGAGTTCGAACGGCTGAAGGAGTTCCACGAAAACATTGTGGAGTCGATCCATATTGGGGTGTTTGCTGTGGACCTGGAGGACAGGATTGAGAGCTGGAACGCGCAGATGGAGGCTATGTACGCGCGCACACGGAGTGAGGCGCTGGGACAAGGATTGGGGGCGATCTTCCCGCCGGAGTTCATGACCCACTTCGACAGCGTGCGCGGAGAACAAGGCACTCATACGTTCTATAAAGTCCGGCTGGCTTTGCCAACGGGCGAGACACGAGTGGCGAACATTGCGATTGCACCGCTTTTGACGCGTGACTTCGCGGTAGTGGGACGGATTGTTCTGGTCGACGACATCACTGACCGGCTGGAGTTGGAGGCACAACTGACGCAGGCGGAGAAGCTGTCGTCGATTGGTCTGCTGGCGGCGGGCGTGGCGCATGAGGTGAACACACCGCTGGCCGTGATCAGCAGCTATACGCAGATGCTGGCCAAGCAGATGCGCCCAATGATGGAACAGGACAAGCGGCTGGCGCCGGTGCTGGACAAGATTACGCAGCAGACCTTCCGCGCGTCGGAGATTGTAAATGGGCTGCTGAATTTTTCGCGAACAGGGAGCAGCGAGTTCAGCTCGATTGACCTGAACCAGCTGTTGCTGGACACGCTGACGCTGGTGGATCACCAGTTCAAGACAGGGCAGATCCAAGTAGAGACGGAGCTGGATGCCGTGCTGCCGCGCATACAGGGCAACGAAGGCAAGCTACAGCAGGTAGTGTTGAACCTGCTACTGAACGCGCGGGACGCCATGCATGGATCCCCCAATGGACGGATTCGAATCGCCACTCAGCACAGGGCGGGCCGTGTGACGGCCGTGGTGCAGGACTACGGCGACGGGATCGAACAGGAACATCTGCATCGTATCTTCGACCCGTTCTTTACCACCAAGTCCAAACCGGGCAATGGACAGCATAAGGGCACCGGCTTGGGTCTTGCAGTGAGCTATGGCATCATGCAGGAACACGGGGGCAAGATGCAGGTGGAGAGCGAAGTAGGGGTAGGAACAACCTTCCGGTTAGAGTTTCCAGCGGCGGGAGCGAGTAAGTTTGTTGCTGTACCGGCGGATACAGAGATTGCGGATGCAGCCGTCGTTGAAGCAAAGCGTACGGTACCTGTATAGATCGGTGAGTTGAGATGAACCTGAATCCGGAAGTGGAATCGGATGCACGGGAAGAGGAAAGGGCATCCATGGCGGAAGCGACAGTAGCTAGGAACGATGGGGCGATTGAACCACGACTAGTGGGTGCCGATGCGCGAGTCGTTGGGCCAGCGCGCGTGCTGATCGTGGATGACGAACTGGCGATCCGCGAATCATTGGAAGCACTGCTAAGTTTGGAAGGCTTCGAGGTGACGCTGGCTGTGGATGGGCCGACCGGCCTGGCACAACTGGCGGCCAATGAGTTCGACCTTCTGCTTCTGGATCTGGCGCTACCTGGAGAGAGCGGCATCGATCTGCTGCCACGCATACTGGAGATGCAACCACAGTTGCCGGTGATCATGATTACGGCGTATGGCAAAGTATCGAACGTAGTGGACGCGATTCGCGCCGGTGCGGAGAACTTTGTCCAGAAACCTTGGGACAACGAGAAACTGCTGGCGGACATACGCGCGGCCATCGGGCGACATCGTGCGGAAGAAGAGCTGGTACAACTGAAGCGCGCACTGAAACAGCGCTACAACTTCGAAAACATTGTGGGAAAGAGTGAGCCGATGCTGCGCCTGTTCGACCTGGTAGCACAGGTAGCGCCCAGCCGGTCTACGGTGCTGGTGCAGGGCGAGAGCGGAACGGGCAAGGAACTAATTGCCAAGGCGCTGCACGCCAACTCGCCGCGCCGCAACAAACCGTTTGTGCCGGTGAATACAGGCTCGGTGCCGTCGGAACTGCTGGAGTCAACCCTGTTCGGCCATGTACGCGGCGCGTTCACCTCGGCGGTTGCGGCCAAAAAGGGTCTGTTTGAGGTAGCCAACGGAGGCACGCTGTTTCTGGACGAGATCGGCACCATGGGTATGGACATGCAAGCCAAAATTCTGCGCGTGTTGCAGGATAGGCGTTTCATGCACCTGGGTGGGACCGAGGAGATTCAGGTGGACGTGCGCATCATCGCAGCCACCAATGTCGACCTGAAACTGGCGGTGCAGGAGGGGCGATTCCGAGAAGATCTTTTCTATCGCTTGAACGTGATCTGCATGGAACTGCCCCCTCTACGCGCGCGCAGGCAGGACATTCCACTACTGGCCGCACACTTCCTGAACTTCTATGCCGAGGAAAACGATGTGCCTGTGCCAACGCTTGCGCCCGAGGCAATGCGCATTCTGATGGACTACGAATGGCCTGGCAACGTGCGTGAACTGGAGAATGCAATGGAGCGCGGCGTGGTGCTGGCAACCACACGGACCATCACCAGCGACCTGCTGCCCACATCGCTGACCGGTAACACCTACTCGGCGAATTTGCTGGATCACAGGCCTGACGCAAGTCTGTTTGACCTGATGGAGGAGATCGAGCGGCGCATCATTGCGGACCGGCTGGAGCGTTGCCACTGGAACCAGACCGAGGCAGCAGAGTACTTCAGGATCCCGCTGAGCACGCTAAACCAGAAGATTAAGCGGCTAAACGTGGAGGTGAAGAAACGCGCGCGGGAGTAGCAATTGCAGACGAACCCACGGGGAATAGGAGAGGGCGCGCACTGCTACAATCGAAGTGCGCCGGGATGGCGGAACTGGCAGACGCAGCGGACTCAAAATCCGCCGATCGCAAGGTCGTGGGGGTTCGACCCCCCCTCCCGGCACCAAGTAAATCAATGCCTTGCTCAGTCAACGTATCTACGGATGCATTTACTGTGCTCAAACTATGCCCAAAATGGGAGACTAGAATTTGCGAACTAAGAATCCTCAACGTAATCGACTTCCATACTGCATGGTTTGCTGACGGAATAGCTGCCTTTGGTATGACGGGTATGCATTTGTGCTATCGGAGCCTGAATATATCTAGCTACAAGCATCTTGTGATGTAGGTCACTGCGGGAATTTGTGTCCATGGTAGGCTGAGATCATGTTGTGTGGACTCGGCCAACGGACAGCGGTTGCAGTCGCCCTTATGGGTGTGCTGCTGCTCTCGGTTGGGACGTGCGTGCTTCCGGCCCAACGCGCGGCGCATAGCTGCTGCCAACACATGGGCATGCCGTGCGTGCCTGCCAAAGCAAGCTGCTGTACAGCCAGCCCACAGGCGCCAGTTGCAGTCATCACCACTACCCTTTCTGGTAGTGCACAAATGGCTATCGTCCAGGTTTCACTGCAAGCCGGTGACAACTCTGTCACGGGCATGTTTATGAGCGCCGCGGCCCTTCCTTCACAGTCACCTCCACCCGGCATCTTCAACCTGCGACTCTAAATCATTCTTCTTCTCCGTGATCCTCCGGTGTGCGCGATGTTGCGCCCCGGGCCATCTCCTCCTTTCTAGCAGTGCGGAGCTGAAGAGTGAAGAACATCTATTGTTTGGCGTCGGCTGTGCTGGCGCTGTCGATCGCATCGTCTATCGGTTGCCGAGGGCAGTATGCAACGGGCCTCCCATCTATTCCTGATTCGACTATTGCTTCTGCGTCAGACGCGACACTTGCGTCGGCACAACTCACGGTCGAGCAGGCGGTTGAGGATGCGCTTACAGGCAATCCTGAGATACGCGCCGCAGTGAGACGTCTCTCACTGGCGCTGAGCAAGACTACGACTGCGCGCACCCTGGACGATCCCATGTTGATGGTGCGCGATTGGGACACGCCGATCCGTAAACCATGGGACCTGAATCAAGCGCAGTTGATGGTGTCGTTACAGCAGACTATTCCTGGCAAGGACAAGCGCGATCTGCGCGGCAAGATCGCCGTAGACGATTTGGATGCGGCCAGGGATGAGTTGGAAAGCACACGGCAACAGGTTGCAGCCAGTGTGCGTGAGGCTTGTGCCGCTTTATTGCGTAACGCCGATGAGAGAAAGCTACACAACCAGCAGGCTGTCGTGTTGAACCAGGCACTTTCTGCAGTGCTGGCGGAGTACACCACCGGAAAGGCACCGCAGGTGGATGTGTTGCGCGCACAGATGGCACTGACGCGGCTGAGTGAGCACATGATTGAACTGGATGAGGAGCGCGATGACGCGCGCGCGCTATTGAATGAGTTGATAGGCCGCTCGCCCGATGAGGCGGTGGAGATCGTGGGCAGTTATCGAAGCTCCCAGACGCTGCCACCCATCGAAGCCCTAAAGCAGATGGCCATCGAGCATCGCCCGGAGCTTGCCGCACTGCGCAAACAGATTACGAAATCCAGCGACGAGGGACGGTTGGCGCGGCTAGCGATGAAACCCGACCTTACGGTTGCCGCGGGAGTGATGCTGATGCCGACCGGCTCCATCTCTCGAACTGCGTACATGGCCGAGATCAGCATGAATCTTCCGTCACTTAATCGAGCACGCCACGATGGTGAGGCAAAGCTGGCCGACGCTACGACCGATGTGGCTCAGGCTGAATTGGATGCACGCACGTCCTCGGTGTTTCTTGAAATCCGTCAGGCAGAGATTGTTGTGCAATCCGCACAACGACGTGGGAAGCTCTATCGCGACACGCTACTGCCACAGGCTGAGGCCGCCTTCAAGGCGTCGACGGCTGCGTACCAGAACAATCGCGGCGAGTTCACCAATCTGATCGACAGCCAGAACCTGTTACTCGAGATTCGCAACGACACATTCAAGGCTCTAGCGGAAGAAGACGCGGGCAGCGCACAACTGGAGCGTGCGATTGGCGTGGCTTTACCCAACATTCCATCGGCCCAATCCAGCAATGACATTCCCAACTTCAGCATCGAGAGGACAAGCAAATGACCATCAAGGAAAAGAAGCTATTCGTAATCGGAACCGCAACAGGACTGGTTGTCGCCGTGCTTGCGGCTGCGATTCTGATCGTCAGTGGACACCATACCTACGCTGCGGAGACGTCATCGTCGGCTATGAGGGCGATGAAGCAGTCTGTGTCAACTGTGCCATCAGACGCAGACCAGGGAACGCAACCGGGTACGACGCTGGAGCTGACTCCCGCAGAAATTACAGCGGCGGGCGTACAAGTTGCAGAGGTTCGCACGGCGGCGTTGAAGACGGACATCGATGCGTTTGGCCGTGTGGAGCAGCCGGAGGCGCAGCTTGCAGCGGTGAGTGCGCGCATCAGCGGGCGCGTGGACAAGCTGTATGTGCAATACACCGGCGAGAGTGTGCGACGCGGTCAGGCAGTGGCCGATGTATACAGCCCCGAGGTAGCAACAGCCGTGGAGGATTATCGGCTGGCCCAGGAGAACCGCAAGCAACTGCGCGACTCCGACGATGCCGGTGCACGCGCGCAGGCTGATGCGCTGGTGAACGCGAGCCAGCGCAAGCTGGAGCTATGGGGAGTCAATAAAGAGCAGATAGAGGCGCCTGAAGCGGGTGGTGTGCCGCACACTACGCTTTATGCCTCTGCGTCGGGAAGCGTAGTGGAACGAAAGGTGACGCAGGGACAGTATGTGAATGCGGGCGATACGCTCTTCACCGTTGCCGATCTCAGCCAAGTATGGATCAAGGCCGATGTCTACGAAGACCAATTACCGCAGATTCGCAGTGGTCAGGAGGTAGAGATCACATCAGAGGCACTACCCAACCGTACACTGCATGGCCATGTGGACTTCATTGAACCGGTGGCCAATCCGCAGACGCGTACCGTTCCGGTACATGTGCATGTGGCCAATCCGAGTATGAGGTTGTTGCCCGGCATGTTTATCAACGCCACATTCGTCAGCCGCGCTGCAACCCAATCCGTGGTTGTGCCACGCTCTGCGGTGCTCGACACAGGGTCGCGGAAGATCGTCTATCTGGCACGTCCCAACGGCGTGTTTGAAGCGCGCGAAGTAGCAGTTGGCATGCCTTCCGACGATCTCTTCCCGGTAACCAGCGGCCTTGTACTGGGCGACATGGTGGTGCTCAGCGGAAACTTTCTGATCGATTCGCAGGCGCACCTCAGCAGTGGCATGTCTGGGATGTATGGCGGATCGAAGGAGTTTGCCGCGAGTGCTTCCGCTTCATCCCCAGCATCGAGAAGCAGCGCCGCACCCACAGCAAAGATCAATCTGCAAACTGACACGCCTCTGAAAGCAGGCTCAGATAACGTCTTTAGCGCCGCTGTAGCTGGACCAGATGGCAAGCCGATCACCGACGCGCATGTCACAGTGACTCTGGTGATGCCTGCGATGCCGTCCATGGGAATGCCGGAGATGAAGAGCACGTTCGAGTTGCCGTGGTCAGTTAGCAAGCAGATGTATGTGGGCAAGGGACAGCCGGGGATGTCGGGCTCGTGGAGTGTGACCGTCGAAGCGAGCAGAAACGGCGTAGTGATCGCAACGTTCCACACGCACCTGAGCGCGAAGTAGGAGACGGCCATGATTAACCAATTGATCGAGTTCTCGCTCAAGAACCGCTGGATGGTATTGATCGCCTACGCCGTACTGGCGGGCTGTGGCTACTGGGCGCTGCTACGCACGCCGATCGATGCGATCCCCGACCTAAGCGAGAACCAGGTCATCGTCTTCACTGACTGGGCTGGCCGCAGCCCACAGGAGGTGGAAGACCAGATTACCTATCCACTGACGGTCAATCTGCAAGGCTTGCCGCATGTACGAACGGTGCGTTCACAGTCTGCCTTCGGGTTTTCGATGGTGAATGTCATCTTCGAGGATTCGGTGGACATTTACTTCGCGCGCACGCGCGTGCTGGAGCGACTAAGCCTTGCGGGCAGCTTCCTTCCTGCAGGCGTGACACCGATGATGGGACCGGACGCAACCGGCGTGGGTCAGGTCTTCTGGTATACGGTGGAGGGCCCATACGACAGCGGCACATTGCACTCGCTGCAGGATTGGTTCATCAAGTATCAGCTCAACTCCGTGCCCGGTGTTGCGGAGGTGGCCAGTGTTGGCGGCTTCGTGAAGCAGTACCAGGTCGACCTTGATCCCATGAAGCTGCGCGCCTACAACATTGCACTGAAGGATGTGGTGGGCGCAGTCGAACGCAGCAACAACAACGTCGGCGCGAAGGTAATGGAGGTGGGCAGCACCGAAGATATGGTGCGCGGCATTGGGCTAATCGGTGGACTAAAGGACATCGAAGACATCTCACTCGGCGCGTATAACGGCACGCCGGTCACGGTTGGCAATGTTGCCAGTGTGCAGCTCGGGCCGGAGTTCCGTCGCGGCGTGCTTGATAAAGATGGCAAGGAGGCCGTCGGCGGCGTTGTTGTCATCCGTTATGGAGCCAATGCGCGCGAGGTGATCGCTGCCATCAAGCAGAAGATTGACGAAATCCAGCCGGGCCTTCCCGCCGGCGTCAAGATCATCCCGTTCTACGATCGCGGCATTCTCATCGATCACGCCGTGGATACGCTGCGTCATGCGCTGATCGAAGAGATTCTTTTGGTCACGCTGGCACACATCCTCTTTCTCTGGCACTTCCGCAGCATTCTTGTGGTCACTATTCCACTGCCACTCGCCGTACTTGGTGCGTTTCTGTTCATGAGAGGGATGGATATCTCGTCGAACATCATGTCGCTGGGCGGCATCGCAATCGCCATCGGAGTACTGGTGGATGCAGGGATTGTGATGACGGAAAACGTAATCCGTCAAGCCGAAGAGTATGAACACGAGCATGGCAACTATCGCGAATACATCTGGGAGATCACCCTGAATGCCGCACGTCTTGTGGGCCGGCCCATCTCCTTCGCCATGGTTATTATCATTCTGGCCTTCGTTCCCGTTTTTGCGCTGACCGGCATGGAAGGCAAGATGTTTCACCCGTTGGCGTTTACCAAGACGTTCGCCATGCTGTGCTCCACCATTATGGCCATCACACTGGTACCGGTGCTCTGCACATTTCTTATTCGCGGTAAGCTGCATCGCGAGGATGAAAACCCTATCATGCGTGTACTGCGCGCCCTCTATCGGCCCACATTAAGTTTGGCGCTGCGCCATCGCGCAATCACGCTAACTGCCGCGCTGGCCCTCTTCTGTGCCGCACTCTACACGGCCACAACAATTGGATCGGAGTTCATGCCACCACTGGATGAAGAGACGGCACTGTTCATGCCTATCACTGATCCGCGCATCTCTCTGTCTAAGGCGACCGAGATTCTTCGCCAGCAGGACGCGATCATCTCC
>Ga0316223_1002916_pt1 | contig 13331 bp, 10 predicted proteins | sample TBH18009metaG_FD_206007 | JGI IMG/M metagenome (GOLD analysis project Ga0316223, IMG submission 206007) | Freshwater microbial communities from Trout Bog Lake, Wisconsin, USA - TBH18009 | ecosystem: Environmental > Aquatic > Freshwater > Lake > Hypolimnion/Profundal zone | place: USA: Wisconsin...
GTCGTCGCGGGAGAAGCCGAAGCCCATCTGGGTGAGGTCGTTGGTGCCGAAGGAGAAGAACTCGGCCTCCTGGGCCACCTTGTCGGCGGTGATGGCGCCGCGGGGGATCTCGATCATGGTGCCGATCGGGCAGCTGAAGGTCGTGCCCTGTTCCTTGTTCACGGCGGCCAGCTCTTCCAGCATCTCGACCTTGGTGTAGGCCAGTTCCTTGACGGTGCCGACCAGCGGGACCATCACTTCGGGCAGGGCCTTGATGCCGCGCTTGCCGACGTTGATGGCGGCTTCGGCGATGGCGCGCATCTGCATGCGGATCAGTTCGGGGTAGGTGATGCCCAGACGGCAGCCGCGGTGGCCCATCATCGGGTTGAACTCATGCAGCTTCTCGACCCGGTGCTTCACTTCCGCGACGCTGACGCCGATGACCTTGGCCATCTCGGCCTGGCCCGCTTCGTCGTGGGGCACGAACTCGTGGAGCGGGGGATCCAGGAGGCGCACGGTGACCGGCAGGCCGTCCATGGCTTCGAAGATGCCTTCGAAATCGGTGCGCTGGATCGGCAGCAGGCCCTTGAGGGCTTCCTGGCGGGCGGTCAGGTCCTTGGCGAGGATGAACTTGCGGAAGGCGATGATGCGCTCGCCCTCGAAGAACATGTGCTCGGTGCGGGTCAGGCCGATGCCCTGGGCGCCGAAGGCGCGGGCCACCTGGGCGTCGTGCGGGGTGTCGGCGTTGGTGCGGACCTTCAGGCGGCGCACGGCGTTGGACCAGGTCATGATCTTCATGAAACGCTGGAACAGTTCGCTGGCCTCGGGCTTGAGCTTCTTCTCAACCAGCACCTGGTTCACTTCGGAGGGGAAGGCGCTGAGCTTGCCGGCGTAGACTTCGCCGGTGGAGCCGTCGATGGAGATGAAGTCGGTGCCGGCGTTGAGGGTGACGTTGTCGGTCCGCAGGGTGCGGGCCTTCAGGTCGATGGTGATGCCGGAGGCGCCGCACACGCAGGGCTTGCCCATGCAGCGGGCGACCACGGCGGCGTGCGAGGTCATGCCGCCGCGCGCGGTGAGGATGCCGTTGGCGGCGACCATGCCGGCCAGGTCCTCAGGGGAGGTCTCGGTGCGGCAGAGCACCACGGGTCCGGTCTTGGCCAGTTCCTCGGCCTCGTCGGCGCTGAGGGCGATCCGGCCGGCGGCGGCGCCGGGGCCGGCGTTCAGGCCCTTGGTCATGAGCTTGCCGTCCTTCTTGAAGGCGGCCTTCTCCTTGGGGTCGAACACGGGGGCCAGCAGCTGGTTCAGGCTGTCGGGGTCGATCCGGCTCAGGGCGGTGTTGGAGTCGATCATGCCCTCGTCCACCAGGTCGATGGCGATGCGGATGGAGGCCAGCGCGGTGCGCTTGCCGACCCGGGTCTGCAGCATGAACAGCTTGCCGCGCTCGATGGTGAACTCCAGGTCCTGCATGTCCTTGAAGTGGCGCTCGAGGCGGTTGCAGGTGCTGAGCAGCTCCTTGAAGGCGTCGGGCATGGCCACTTCGAGGCTGGTGTGGCCGGTGCCTTCGGCCTGGGCCTTGGTGATGGGCTGGGGGGTGCGCACGCCGGCCACCACGTCTTCGCCCTGGGCGTTGATCAGGTACTCGCCGTAGAAGTAGGGCTCGCCGGTGCCGGGGTCGCGGGTGAAGGCCACGCCGGTGCCGCAGTCGTCACCCATGTTGCCGAACACCATGGTCTGGACGTTGACGGCGGTGCCCCAGTCGTCAGGGATGCGGTTCAGGCGCCGGTAGATCTTGGCGCGGTCGGTCTCCCAGCTGTCGAACACGGCGCAGATGCCGCCGAACAGCTGCTCGATGGGATCCTGGGGGAACGGCTTGCCCAGTTCCTTCTGCACGATCGCCTTGAAGATGACCGTCAGGCCCTTCCACTCTTCGGCGGTGATCTCGGTGTCGAGCTTCTTGCCGGTCTTCTTCTTCAGGGCTTCGATCTCATGCTCGAACAGGTCCTTGTGCACGCCCAGGACCACGTCGGAGTACATCATGATGAAGCGGCGGTAGGAGTCGTAGGCGAAGCGCGGGTTGTTGCTGGCCTTGGCCAGGCCTTCCACGGTCTGGTCGTTGAGACCCAGATTCAGCACGGTGTCCATCATGCCGGGCATGGACACCCGGGCGCCGGAGCGGACCGACAGGAGCAGGGGATCCTTGACGTCGCCCAGCTTGCGGCCGCGGTTGCCTTCGAGCCACTTGAGCGACTCCAGGACCTGGGCCTTGACATCCTCGGGCAGCTTCTGGCCCGCGGCGATGTAGAGGGTGCAGACTTCCGTGGTGACCGTGAAGCCGGGAGGAACGGGAATCTCCAGGCCGGCCATCTCGGCCAGGTTGCAGCCCTTGCCGCCGAGCAGGTTGCGCATCTTGGCGCTTCCTTCGTTGCGGTCGCCACCGAAACTATAGACATGTTTTACCATTGTCGCCTCACAAGAAGTGCCAGTTGACCCGCACTGGGTTTGTCCTGGGTTTGTCATGGTTACCTCACAAAAAAATCCGGAAGAATCTCCAGAATAGCGCCAAGGCAAGAAGACGGCGCTGGTAAATCCTGGAGAAACCATTGTAACCGGGGCTTATGTGACGGGTTCCTGACTTGGAAAAACGAGTGCGATGCCGGCCCGGAAAGTGTGCGATTATGTAAGATTCGCGTCGTGATGACGCCAGAGGTGCCCCATGGCCAAACCACCCAGCAACAAACGTCCAAGCAAGGGTCCGGCCACGCGCCAGGGTGAGCATCGCGGAGCGCCGGTGCGCTTCGGTTCCCGCCCCGCCGCCCGCGCCAAGGTTGCCGTGGCCAAGCCGGCCGCCAAGCCGGCCATGGACCCCTGGGCCGGGGAAGCGGAAACCCCGGCGGCGGTGGCCAGCGTCAAGATCACCCCCCGGCGCCCGGCCGGCAAGAACGCCGGCACCCCCATGGCGCGCAACACGGGTCCCTGGAAGCCCGCGGCCCGGCCCAAATCCGGCCCCCGGCCGGAAAAAGCCCCGGTGGCCAAGGCGGCGCCGCGCGCCTCGGCCTCCGGCCTGAAGCCCAGGACCAAGGCCCCCACCGGCGAGCGCCTGCAGAAGATCCTGGCCGCGGCCGGGGTGGCTTCGCGCCGGGCCTGCGAAGCGATCATCCTGGAGGGCCGGGTCCAGGTGAACGGCGTCACCGTGACCGAACTGGGCACCCGGGCGGATCCGCGCCGGGACGACATCACCCTGGACTTCCAGCCCATCGCCAAGGAGGAACTGGTCTACCTCCTGCTGAACAAGCCCAAGGGCTACGTGACCACGGTGAAGGACAACGAGGGCCGGCCCACGGTGATGGCGCTGATCCACGGCATCGGCGCCCGGGTCTACCCGGTGGGCCGGCTGGATTTCAATTCCGAGGGGATGCTGCTGCTGACCAATGACGGCGCCATGGCCCAGCGGCTCATGGCCCCGGAATTCCACGTGGCCAAGGTCTACCTGGCCAAGGTGCACCGCATGCCCAATCCGGAGACCCTGGACGAATTCCGCGCCGGCTTCCGGCTCGACGGGCGCAAGCTGAAGCCCTGCGGCATCGAGGTGGCGGAAAAGGGCGAGAACCCCTGGCTGATGGTGACCCTCATCGAGGGCAAGAACCAGCAGATCCGCCGCATGTTCGCCGCGGTGGGACACCCGGTGTCCAAGCTGCGCCGGATCCAGTTCGGCCCGCTGACCGACCCGGCCCTGAAGCCCGGCGAGTGGCGCTTCTGCAACCCCCAGGAACTGGCGGCGCTGAAGGCGTTGTAGGTCAGGGTTCCCGGGTGACCGCGATATCGATGAGCTCCAGCAGTTCGGACACCACCATGCGCCGGTTGCCGTCGGCCTCGTAGAACGCCGAGACCTTCTTCCGGGCGGCGGCGACGTTGCCGCAGGCCTTGCCCCGGGAAATGAGCTCGCGGCAGGCGGCAGGCATGGGGCCCCAGTTGCCGCACTCCACGAAGGCGTCGCTCAGGAAGATGAACTTGGGGATGGCCTCGCCGCCGTTGGTGAGGAAGCGGGCGAACACGTCCGGCCACTGCTGCCGGGAGATGAAGCGCACCTTCAGGTTCGGCGCGGCCTCGGCCAGCCGGCGCAGCACCGGCACGTGGCGCACCACGTCGCCGCACCAGTCTTCGGCGACGGCGACGACGTGCACCGGGCGGGGCAGGCCGGCCAGGAAGGCGGCGGCCTGGGGCTCGAGCCCCTGGGCCTGGCGCAGGGTTTCCATCTTGTCGCGGTTTTCCGGCGATTCGCCGGTGCCGATCCAGGCGGGGTATTCCTGTCCGGATGCGAAAACGGCTTTCCAATCGATCACGGGGAGCGTGGCGGGTCGCGGCATGGCTGGCCTCCTAGGCGTTGAATGGTATCACTTGCACTCCAGCCAGTTGTTTCCTGGCCGCACCTCGGCCACCAGCTTGACGTCCAGGGCGCCCAGATCGTCGGCCCCTTCCATGGCGTCCCGGAGCAGGCCGGAGACGGTCTCGACCTCCCCGGGCGGGGCCTCCACCAGCAGCTCGTCGTGCACCTGGAGCAGCAGGCGCGCCTTGAGGCCGCCTGCCGCGAGGCTTTCGTGCAGGCGCACCATGGCCCGGCGCATGATGTCGGCGGCGGTGCCCTGCACCACGGTGTTGACCGCTTCGCGCAGGGCGGTGGCCTTCATGCCCTGGTTGGGCGAATGCAGGTCGGGAATGCGCCGCACCCGGCCCCAGTGCGAGCGCACCAGGCCTTCCTCCAGGGCCCTGGCCTTGGTGGCCTCGATCCACTCCGCCACCTTGGGCATGCGCTCGAAATAGCGCTCGATGAAGCCCTTGGCTTCCCGGAACGGGATGCCCAGGCTGGCCGAAAGGGCGTAGGCGCCCTGGCCGTAGAGCAGGCCGAAGTTCACCGCCTTGGCGGCGCTGCGCTGGCTGGCGCTGACCTCCTCCATGGCCACGCCCAGCACCTCGGAGGCGGTGCGCCGGTGGATGTCTTCGCCGCGCTGGAAGGCGCCCAGCAGGGTCGGGTCCTGGGCCAGGGAAGCCACCACGCGCAGCTCGATCTGGCTGTAGTCGGCGTCCAGCAGGATCCAGCCCGCCTCGGGCACGAACGCCGCGCGGATGGCCCGGCCCTCTTCGGTGCGCACCGGGATGTTCTGCAGGTTGGGATCGGAGGAGGCCAGGCGCCCGGTGGCGACCGCGGCCTGGTGCAGCCGGGTGTGCAACCGCCCGGTGACCGGATTGACCATGAGCGGCAGGGCCTCCACGTAGGTGCCCAGCAGCTTCTGCATCTGCCGGTGGCGCAGCAGCACCCGGGCGATCTCGCCGTCCTCGCGCCGGGCCAGCTCCGAGAGCACGTCCTCATCGGTGGCCGGGACCTTGGTCTTGTCGGTGCGCTTGAGCACGGGCAGGCCCAGCTTCTCGTACAGGATCTTGCCCAGCTGGCCGGGGCTGTTCAGGTTGAACGGCTCTCCGGCCAGCTCGATGGCCCGCTTCTCGGCGGCGTCCCGCTGGGCGCGCATGTCCAGGGCCAGGTGGGCCAGCACCTCCACGTCCAGGCGCACGCCGGTCAGTTCCAGATCCGCCAGCACCTCCACCAGGGGCAGGTCCACCTTCCGGTAGAGGGCGGCCAGGGCCGGCTCGACCAGCATGGGTTCCAGCTTGCGGCAGAGCTGCAGGGCCAGGTCGGCGTCCTCGGCGGCGTACTGGACCGCGTGCTCGAAATCCGCCTCGTCGAAGCGCTTCTGGCCCTTGCCCTTGCCCACCACCGCTTCGAACGGGATGGGCCGGAGATCCAGGTGCCGGGAGGAGAGGTCGTCCAGGTTGTGCCGCAGCTTGGAATCCACCAGGAAACTCAACACCATGCTGTCGCCGCCCAGGCCGCGCACCTCCAGCCCGTGGCGCTTGAGCACCTGCAGGTCGTACTTGAGGTTCTGGCCGTCCTTGAGCACGGCGGGATCCCGGAACAGCGGGCCCAGGATGCGCAGGGCGTCGGCGAACGGGACGTTGCGCGGATCCAGGTAGGGCGCCAGTTCCTCGAAGAAGGCCGCGGGGGCGCCGCGCAGGTCCAGGAGGGCTTCCGGCAGGCCGCTGTCCGGCAGCAGGCCGGGCAGGGCGCCGGCCGTGTCCTCGCCGCCCGGCTTCAGGTGGGCGAGGGGCACGTACAGGCCCTCGTTGGGCTTCCAGGCGAGGCTGAGGCCGACGATGTGGCCGCGGGTGGGGTCGATGCTGGTGGTTTCGGTGTCCAGGCCGAACACCCCGGCCGCGCGGCAGGCCGCCACGGCCGCCTCCAGGTCGGCGGCGCCGGCCGCCGCCCGGTAGGTGCGGCCGCCGGGCGCCTCCGGGGTGGTCACGTTGCCGACCGTGGTGAATTCCTTGGTGAGCGACTCGAAGCCCAGGTTCTTGAAGGCGGCCCGGGCCTGGGCCTGGTCCACCCCCTTGTAGACCAGGTCGTCCAGGCCAAGCGGCAGGGTGAGGTCGGTGACCACCGTGACCAGCCGGCGCACCAGGGGCAGGCGCTCCAGTGCCGCCTCCAGGCCCTCCCGGTGGGCCTTGCGCTTGAGCTCGGCGCGGTGCTCGAGCAGGTTGGCCAGGGTGCCGTACTGCTCCATCAGGTCCCGCGCGCCCTTTTCGCCGATGCCTTCCACGCCCTTCACGTTGTCGCTGGCGTCGCCCATGAGGGTGAGCATGTCCACCACCTGCTCCGGCCAGACGCCGAAGCGGTCCTTCACCCCGGCCCGGTCGATCCACACTTCGCCGTCGCGGTTGTTGAGCACCTGGATCCCGCCGGCGTCGTCCACCAGCTGGAGCAGGTCCTTGTCCGGGCTGATGATGGCGCAGGCCAGGCCGCGGGCCGAGGCCTGGCGGGCCAGGGTGCCCATCACGTCGTCCGCCTCGTAGCCGGCCAACTCGACGATGGGGATGTTCAGCGCCGCCGCCAGGTCGCGGATCATGGGGATCTGGGGCCGGAGATCCTCGGGCATCTCGGACCGGTTGGCCTTGTACTCTGGGTAGATGTCGTGGCGGAAGGTCGGTTCCGGGCGGTCGAAGACACAGGCCATGTGGGTGGGCTTGTGCTGGTTCACCAGGGCGAGCAGCATCCGGGCCATGGTGAGGGCGGCGCCGTTCTTGACCCGCATGTTGCCGTAGTAGGCTCTAAATATCAGGGCGAAAGTGTCGATGAGGTAGAGTCGGTCTTCGGTCATTCGGCTATTTTGGGTGCTTCGCCGTTCCGCTGTCAGCTTATTTCACACTCAGGGCTTCAGTCCGAACGACCGGCGCACCGCCCATTGCCACAGCGCGGCGGGCAGCACGGCCTTGGCGGCGTTGGCCCAGCGCGCGTCGGCGCCGATCACCAGGCGCCGCGGCGGATGGGCCCGGGCCATGGCGGCGGTGATGCGCCGGGCGCAGGCCTGGGCGTCCAGGCCGTGGTCCTGGCGCGCTTCGTGGCGGGCGAGGTAGGTGGAGAGGATGGGTTCGAAGCGGGTCCCCTTGATCCGGCCGGGCAGGTCGCCCAGGGCCTTGACCAGGGTTTCCCGGAACTCCGACTGGATCGCGCCCGGTTCCACCAGGATCACCCGGATGCCGGGCTCCAGTTCCAGCCGCAGGGTCTCGGCAAGGGCCACCACCGCGTGCTTGGAGGCGCAATAGGCGCCCGCCATGGGCACGCTCATGCGGCCCAGCACCGAGGCCACCTGGACGATCCGGCCTTCGTCCGGCCCGGCGCCGGCGCGGATCAGCGGCAGGAAGGCCCGGGTCACGGCATGCAGGCCCAGCACGTTGGTCTCGAACTGGGCGCGCAGCGCCTCGGTGGAGATCCACTCCAGCGGCCCCATCTGTCCGTAGCCGGCGTTGTTGACCAGCGCCGTGAGGCGCCGGCCGGAGCAGGCCGCGACTGCGGCGGCGATGCTGTCCGGGCTGGTCACGTCCAGGCTCAGGCAGTCCAGGTCCGGGCCCGGCGGCAGGCCGTCCAGGGCGGCCCGGGCGCGGGCGGTGGCCACGACGCCCCAGCCCGCCGCCCGGCAGGTCCCCACCAGCGCCCGGCCGATGCCGGTGGAGCAGCCGGTGATCAATACCCAGGGCCTTGCCGATTCCGTCATCCGATCACCTCCATGCGAACCACGCGCCGGCCGCCAGGGCCCATCCGGCCACGCCGGCGAGGGTCGCCGGCCTGCCTTTGAACGCCTTCACCCGGTGCACGTGGAGCACCGCGAACACCACCAGCCAGCTCAGCAGGCCCCAGCGCTGGCCGGGCTGGAGCGGCCAGAACCCGCCCCGCAGCCGCCAGCTCCCCACCCCGCCGGCGGCCAGCGCCAGCCCCAGGAGCAGGAAGCCGGCCCGGGTCCAATGCAGGGGCGGCCCTTCCAGCCCCAACGGCCGCCGGCCCAGGAGCGCCTGGAGTTCCAGCAGGGCGGCCACGGTGACACAGGCGAATCCGGCGGCCTGGAACACGGCGCACAGCAGGGACCAGGCGGTCATGGCCGCGCCCCCCGTCGTTTGAGCACCGGCTTGAGGTAGAACATCCAGGCGCAGCCGATGAGGAAGCCGGCGCAGCCGGTTCCGATCAGCCAGCGCCCGGGCGCGCCGGCTCCGGCGAACCGGTTCCACAGCGCCCCCAGCAGCACCAGGGTCGGAGCCGTGTGGACCAGGAGGAAGCCGGCCCGGGCCAGGTCATAGGGGCGGCGCTTCCAGGTCACCGCCAGCATGGAGGCGGCCAGGAGCGCCAGCAGGGCGCAGAACCAGAGGCCGCGCGGGCCGTCCGGGCCGGCCAGCAGCACCGCGGCGATCAGGAAGGCTCCCTGGGTCAAGGCGAAGCGCACCGAGGTGAGCAGGTTGAACAGCCAGGCGGGGGCCGCCAGGAAACCGGCGGCGCCGATCCCGGCCAGGCCGGCCAGGAACAGGGCCAGCTGCCGGCGCCCTTCCAGGCCCAGGCCGCTCAGCACCTGCTCCAGCGCCATCCAGAACAGCACCCAGCCGGCCATGGCTGCGGCCTGACGCGGCATGTGCTCGTGGAACGGGTTCGGCGCCTGCATGTTGCCAGCCTAGCCTAGACCAGCGCGAGCAGTCCCGCCAAATAGAAGCTGGTCTCGACCCAGGGTTCCAGCCGGCGTTTGCCGGCGGAAAAGCGTTCCTGGAAGAACCACAGGTGGAAGACCGGGTAGGCGCAGCACACGGCCAGGACGACCGCGGCCATCCAGGGGTGGAGGGCATTGGGGTGCAGGAAGGTGACCGCGAGGGTGGCGGCCAGGGCCGCCGCCAGGTAGCCCACCAGCAGGATCCGGGTCATCCGGCGGCCGAACAGGATCGGCAGGGTTTCCCGGCCGAGGATCTGGTCATTCTGCATTTCCCGAAGGTTGTAGGTGGTGGTCCGGGCGAACACCAGGGCGCTGACCAGCAGCACGGCGGCCCAGGCCCGGGCGTCCCAGGGCCGGCCGTCGTGCCAGAGCGGCAGGGCCAGCGCGACCACGGCCAGGGCCAGGGCCACCAGCACGTCCTTGGAGCCGGGGATGGACTTGAGGCTCACTACGGTCCTGCCGAACCGCAGACGCTGCTTGTAGACCAGGCCGAACAGGGAGGCGCCGCCCACCACCAGGATGGAGCCGATCCCCAGCGAAGCGGCGAGGACGAAGGCCACCGCCAGGGCGACGAAGGAGGTGCCCAGCATGAAGCTCCGGCTGCGTTCCAGCATCCGCGCCCGGCCGGGTCCCTTGGAGCCCAGGCCGAGCGGGTCCAGGTAGGGGGTGAGCAGGTACATGGCCAGGGAGTACGCCGCGGTGATGGCCGGGTAACGCCAGGTGAACGGCAGGCCGATCCAGCCGCCGATGCCCATGGACAGGAAACCGGCGCCCACCGCCAGCTTCAGCGGCGTGACGAAGGCCTCGTTCAGGAACCTGGAGGGCCGCGACTTGCTGCCGTGCTGCTCGAGGACGTCCACCACTTCCTCCACCAGCCAGGTGGGGGTGGAGGCGCCGGCCATGACCCCGACCGTCTCATCGCCATGGAACACGGCGAGGTCCATTTCGGAGGCGGTCTCGACGTACTGCACCGGCTTGCCCAGGCTGACGGCCAGCTCGGCCAGGTGCTTGGTGTTGGACGAGGCCTTGCCGCCCACCACGATGACGTAGTCCACGGCCTGGGCGATCTCCCTCGCCTCGGCCTGGCGGGTCCAGGTGTCCTCGCAGATGGTGTTCTCGACGATGCAGGCGCCGCTGCGGCCGCGGATGTAGTCGGCGATGTCCTGGAAGTCCTGGACCGTGAACGTGGTCTGGGCCACCACCAGGGCCTTGGCCAGCTGCTGGTCGGTGAGCGCCCTGGCCTCCTCCATATTGGCGATGATGACCGAGCCGTGCTCGGCGAAACTCTGGTGGGCCACGCTCTCGGCGTGGCCGTGGGTGCCCAGGATGATGACGAAGTAGCCCTTGGGGCTCCACTTCTTGATCCTGCTGTGCACCTTGGCCACTTCCGGGCAGGTGGCGTTGACGATGTTGAGCTCGCCCTTGCGCTGGCGCTCCTTGAGGCCGCGCAGTTCCTGGATGGGGATGCCGTGGGCGCGGATCACCACGGTGCCGTCGCCCACCGCCTCCGGGTTGGCGGCCACCGCCACGCCCCGGCGCTTGATCAGCTCCAGCGCCTGGGGGTTGTGGATCAGCGGGCCGAGGGTCTGGACCGTGCCCTGCCCGCCCCGCACGGAGGCCTCCAGCACCGCGTCCATGGCCCGCCGCACGCCCCAGCAGAAGCCGGCGGTCTTGGCCAGGATCACCTTCATCGCGCGCTCCGAATTCTTGACCAAGGTGGTCAAGCACTCAGTTTAACCCGATCCGGGCCCGTCCCGCAATGGCTTTGGATATTTCTATATGCCGTCCAGCCGATTTCCAAGTACCTTTAGAGCAGGGAGATCGCCCTCCTTCTGGGATATTTGGACATGGCCGCAGCCCCGCTACTACCCGTCACCCTCACCTGCAATACGGATTTGCGGTTCATAGACCTCATCCAGGTTGTGGGTTCGGAACTCCTCAAGCACATGAACTTCTCCCACGAGGACGGCGAGCGGCTCTGGCTGGCGATCCAGGAAGGCATCGGCAACGCCATGCGCCACGGCAACAAGCTGGACAAGCGCAAGAGCATCCAGGTGACCTTCACCCCGCTGCCGCAGCGGCTGGAGATCCGCATCAAGGACACCGGCCAGGGCGTGGACCTGGACCGGCTGCCCAACCCCAACCTGGCCGAGAACCTGCTCAAGCCCTGCGGCCGGGGGGTGTATTTCATGAAGCAGGTCATGGACTCGGTGGTGATGGAAACCACCCCGGAAGGCAGCACCCTGCTGCTGGTGAAGCTGCGCCGGCACACGGAAATGGCGATAGAAGCCTAGCGCCAGGCCAATCCCACCGCGCCGGCGGTGATCAGGGCGGCGCCCGCCCACTGGCGCGGCGTGGGGCGTTCGCCGATCGCCCGGGAGAACAGCACCGCGAAGACGATGGAGGTGTTGCGCAGGGTGGCCATGACGCCCGCGCCTTCCAGGGTCAGGGCCTGCAGGTAGAACAGGAAGCTGCCGGCGCAAAGGGTGCCGGCGACGGTCACCAGGCCCCACTGGTCGGGCAGGATGGCGCGGGCCCGGCCATGGGTGCGCAGGGTGAGGCCGACCTGGATCGGCATGGCCACCAGCATGGCCAGGCCGTAGAGGCCCACCGGATGCGCGCCGTTGGCCAGGGCGGCCTTGTAGCAAAGGGTGTAGCCGGCGATGCACACGCCGGTGGCGCCGGCCCAGAAGAACGCCCGGAAGCCCTGGCCGCGCGCCGACACCAGGCCCATGACCATCAGGCCCAGGCAGACCACGGCCACCGCCAGCGCCGAGAACGGGCGCAGCGCCTCGCCCAGGCAGAGGACGGAGACCGGCCACACCAGCAGCATCCCCACCCCGCGCATCCAGGAATAGCTCCAGCCCAGCGGCGCGGCGCGCAGCGCCCGGGCCAGGCCGACGAAATAGCAGCCCTCGCCCAGCCCGGCCGCCAGCGCCCACATCCAGGCCTTGGCGGTGGGGAACATCGGGGCGGCGATCCAGGGAATCAAGGCGCCGGTGATCAGCACCGAAACGCCCAGGATGCCCAGGGAGGCGCTGTGGATGTTCCGGGCCCGCTTCAGCAGGGCGTTCCACAGGGCGTGCAGGCAGGCGGAACCCAGCACGAGAAACAATGCGACGACCAGCAAGGACACCCTCCCTTGCCGCCCAGTATGGCCACGACGCGTTCAATTGCCCAGGTAGGTGAACCAGAAACGCACGCCCAGCGAGGCGGCGTCGAAGCCCTCGGGCAGCCGGGGCAGGGGATCCGAGCGGCGCACCGCCAGCAGGGCGCTCTGGTCCAGGAAGCCGTTGCCGCTGGGGCTCTCCACCCGGGCGCCGTCGATGGTGCCGTCCTTCTTGATGCGGAAGTAGATCTGCACCCGCCCCTGGGCCGCGTTCAGGCGGTTCCAGTTGCCGGTGATCCGGCTTTGCACCTGCTGGAGGTAGGAAATGTAGGGGAAGTTCCCGTCCAGGTCGGAGATCAGCCCGCTGCCGCCCTGGATGCCGGAGGAGGCCTTCAGCCCGGGGATGGCGGCGCCCAGGCCGATCCCGCCGCCGCCGCCCTGGCCCGCGGCCCCGACCACCGGGTTCGGCACCGGCGCCGCGCCCTTGGCGGCCACGGGGGCCTTGCCCAGGCTTTCGGGGTTGGGGCTGGTGCCCTTCAAGGGCCGGGAAGGCTTGTTGCCGAACACGTTGGGGGTGGCGGTCTGGACCCCGGCGGGCTCGGGCCGCTGCGGAGCCACTTCCTCCACCCGGCGCTGGCGCTCGCCCTGCTTGCCCTGCTCCACCGGGCCGGAGCCGCCCAGGGGACCGGTGTCGCCGCCGGAGGGCAGGGTGACCCAGGTCACCTTGGTCTCTTCCGGTTTGGGCGCTGCGCTGGGGCCGATCATGATCGCCGCCGCCACCAGCCCATGGAACGCCAGGCTGACGCTCAGGCCGACCGGCCAGGCCGGCCCCTTCAGGCGGGAGCGCTGGCGGAGGTAGTCGTAGAGATCCTGGCTCAAGGGCGCCTCAGGATTCCGGCACGGGCGCGGGGCCCGGCAGCGCCTGGGTGACGAAGCCGACCTGGGTGAAGCCGGCTTCGCGGATGGCGTCCACCACGGTGATCACCCGGCCGTAGGGGATGTTCTGGTCGGCCCGCACCAGGATCGGCCGCTTGCGGCTTTCGGCGGCGCGCTGGCGCAGCCGCGCCTTCAGCACGCCCTCCTGGACGAACTGGGACTCGAACTGGATCCGGCCGTCCCGCTCCAGGGTCACCACCAGCGCTTCGGACTGCAGGTTCTTGCCGGTGCGG
>Ga0316223_1002917_pt1 | contig 13327 bp, 8 predicted proteins | sample TBH18009metaG_FD_206007 | JGI IMG/M metagenome (GOLD analysis project Ga0316223, IMG submission 206007) | Freshwater microbial communities from Trout Bog Lake, Wisconsin, USA - TBH18009 | ecosystem: Environmental > Aquatic > Freshwater > Lake > Hypolimnion/Profundal zone | place: USA: Wisconsin...
AATCATCGTCGACAACATGAGATTTTTTACGTTCATAAATTTTGTTGGGCGATATTTTGGGAAAAATTACAATCTGATTTTATAAATGTAATGGAATTTACATTAAATTTACTGTCCCATTTTATTTAGGAACCAGTGTAATAGGTGAGCGGACGCGTGAAGTTTAATGTGCTCCCACTCAGGCTGGAGTCGCTGTAGGAGATGGATGCAACGATGGGTTCGGCACCCACCTTGGGCTTGTAGGTGGTGTAGTCCAAGAGCTCATTGAGGTGGATGCGATTAAACGTCTCCACAAACGATTCGATCATGGTGGAATCGAGCTGGCTATCGAATTCCATCCATTCGCTCGTCATGATTGACAAAGAGCGCAGGTATTTTATCCGCTGCAGCTCTCGCAGTTGGGGTTGTCGAGCCGGCACGCCGGAATCGCGACATCTTCGCCCTCCGGTTCCTTGGCTTCCGCGGGCGGCGCGGCCGGGCGCGGGCGCGGCCCCTCGGGCGCGAGCGTGAACGCCTGGATCTTGGCCCCGGGCTTGGTGCGCAGGTAGTAGCACGCGGTCTTGAGCCCCTTGGCGTGCGCGTACAGGTGCGCGTTGTACAGCTTGTCGAGGTTGGTGCCCGCGTCCGCGAGGAACATGTTCTGGCTGGCGCTCTGGCAGATGTAGGCGCCGCGGTCGGCGGCCATGTCGATCATGTCGCGCTGCTTGATCTCCCACGCCGTCTTGAACACCGCGCGCAGGTCCTCCGGCACGCGCGGGTTGGCCTGCACCGAGCCGTCGTCGCGCAGGATGGCCTCCTTCATGGCCTTGTCCCACAGCCCGCGCTCGATGAGCGCGTCGACGAGCTCGCGGCACACGAGCGTGAACTCGCCCGCGAGCGTGCGTCGCGTGAACGCCATGGACGTGTACGGCTCGAACGACTCAACGAAGCCGAGGATGTTGGAGGTGCTGGCGGTGGGCATGGGCGCCACCAGCAGCGAGTTGCGCAGGCCGTGGCTGGCGATGCGCGCCTTGAGCGCGGCCCAGTCGAGCGTGCCGTTGACGCTCTCCGGCTCCGCCACGCCCCACAGGTCGTACTGCAGCCGCCCCGCGGACGCGTGGCTGCCCGGCCACGTCTCGTACGTGCCGTGCTTCTCCGCGAGCGCGCAGCTGGCGTCGAGCGCGCCGTAGTAGAGCGTGGCGAAGATCTTGCGGTTCAGGTCGGCGGCGGCGGGCGAGTCGTACGGCATGCGCAGCGCGGCGAACACGTTGGCGAGCCCCTGCACGCCGAGGCCGATGGGGCGGTGGCGCAGGTTGGAGCGGCGCGCCGTCTCCACCGGGTAGAAGTTGATGTCGATGACCTTGTTGAGGTTGCGCGTGGCGACGCCCGCCACGCGCGCCAGGTCCGCGAAGTCGAAGCCCGTGGCGTGGCCGGTGGCGGGGTCGCGCGTGAGGTACGACGGCAGCGCGAGGCTGGCGAGGTTGCAGTTGTGCACGACGACGCCGTTCGCCACAAAGTGGCGCACGTCCGTGACGGCGAGGTCGTACACGCGCGTCTTATCGGCCGCCGGCGCGACCGAGCGCACGGTCTTGAACGCCACGCCGTGCTGGTTCGCCTCGTCCGGCGGCTCCTCCGACCGTTCCGCCCGGGCGATGGCGGGCGCGAGGTCCACCACGCCGAGGCCCTCGAGGGCGAACAGCGCGTCGGGGGTGTCGACGAGCAGCGTCTCGGCGCCCACCTCGCGGTCGTCGCTCGCGTCCACGGTGACCGTCGACGCGATGCCGAACCGGCGCAGCAGCTCGGCGACGCGCCCCAGCGCCGGCGCGCAGCCCCGCGGCAGCCGGGCGAAGAGCTCGACCGCGCCCTCCTCCCCGTCGCGCTCGGCCGCGGGCGAGTCGAAGAGCGCGCGCAGGAACGCGCCCGCCACGGCCGGCGCGGCGGGCACGGCCGCGTCGAGGGCGTCGGCCATCGTCGTCGCGAACTCGGGCGTGCTGCCCTTCGCGCACGCCGCCGCGGCCTGCGCCAGACGCGCCAGCTCGGCGCCCTCGGGCGCGGCCGCGGCCGCGGCCACCTCCCCCGCGTCGACGTCGGCGTACCCCGGCAGCGCCGCCGCGCGCGGCGCCACCAGCCGGTCGCCCGGCGCCAGCTTGCCCGCGGCGCGCCACGCGTAGCCGCCGGCGAAGGAGTGCACGAGGAAGCGGTGGTCGGGCGTGGCGCGGATCGTGGTGAAGTCGTCCAGCGTCACGGTCACCACCTCCTTCTCGCCGTTGTCGATGAGCATGGCGGTGGCGAAGCGCGGCCGCGCCACCAGGTCCTTGTCGTTCTCGAACGCGACGAGCACGCGGTCGCCCGGCGCGACGGCGTCGAGGCGGACGACGCCGCGGCGCTCGACCACGACCTCGGTGTCGCCGGCGAGGCAGACCGACGTTTCTTCCGGGGATGAAAAATTTATGATCTCCGTACAGTTTGAACTGTAAATCCCGTTGAAAATGCCGACGTGCTCGAGCGGCTCGTTGAAGCAGTAGGTGTCAGCGACCTCCTCCTTGTCGACGACGCCGGCGATGCGAACGAAACGGTTTCGGGTCTCCTGGGCTGGACGAAGCTCGTCCAATACTAATCGTTTGGGTGAGTAGCCGAGGTCGACCAGGTGGCGGACGCCGCTCACGCCGATGCTGAAGCGCCACATGGTTTCGCACATGTAGTCCTTTCGCCCGCCGCGGCCGTCCGGCAGCGAGTGCAGGCCAGCATCGCGCATTTTCTTGATGGCCACTTCGATGCCGAGCGTCTGCAGCAGGTACCTGACATCCGTGAGGAACGGCTTGTTTGAGCTTGCCACCTGGATGTTTTTGGCGCCGTTGGTCTGCAGCACGCACCCGTCGCCGTCGAAGTAGCCCTCCAGCCACTTGATCTTGGTCGCGATGTCGTGGTTGATGGGCACGAACGTTTTGGCCGCCATGGTGTGCGGCAACGCCACGTTGAGCCGGTCGCACTCGTCGTTGGGATTGGAGTACAGCCAGTCGATGTGGTCGATGAGCTTCTTCTTCTCGCCGTACAGCCACAGCATCGGCTTGTCCTCCCAGCTGTTGGCGCGACACTGCGGCTCGCCGTCCGCGAGCTCCCCGTCGTCGTCGAACGCCTTCACGTTGTTGAGGTGGCGCTTGCACAGCTCGCCCGCGTCGTCGCTCGCGTGGAACGGACAGCGGTGTTTGTCGGCCACGTCGTTCTTCACGTACGTCCCGTCCGCCGCGAACAGGCCCTGCGTGTAGGGATGCTTGAGCCGCTCCTCCTCTGGCGGCGCCGGCAGGTTGATGGTGGGCACGTCGAAGCGCACGATGCGCATGCCGACGGTGAGGTCCTTGGCCTCCACGACCGTCCGCACCGACTTGGCGGCAGGGGCCGCACTCGTTTCGATGTAAAACTTGTGGTACGGCGTGCAGCGCATCTCTACGCCGTTGTCGAACGACACGGTCAGCAGCGGCTGCTGGACGCCGGTGCGCATGACGGCGACGTCGCTGAACACCTTGCCGTTCCACACCGACGCGCGGCCGCCCTCGCGCTCGGCCAGCTCCTTGATGGGCAACTGCCCCTCGCTCGTGAGCACCAGCGTCTCCGGGGCGACGCACAGGTTGCTCGACTTGATGGTCCCCAGGTTGCTCTGGTTGCTCTTGGCGTTGGCGTGGTCCTTGTACAGCAGGTACGGCACGCCCGTCTCCGCCTGCGCGAGGCAGATGGCCTTCCACATCTCGCGCGCCGGCATGGTGGTGCGCGCGCGCCCCTCGGCCTCGTAGCGCTCGTACAGCGCGTCGAACTCGGCGCCCCACACGTCGGCGAGGCCCGGGCACTCGTCGGGGCACATGAGCGACCACGTCGCGTCGGCCTCGACGCGGCGCACCAGCAGGCTCGGGCACCACAGCGCGAGGAAGAGGTCGAGGCAGCGCTGCTTCATGTCGCCGGTGGTCTTGCGCAGCTGGATGAAGGCGAGCGTGTCGGCGTGCCACGGCTCCAGGTACACCGCGATGGCGCCCGGGCGCTTGCCGCCGCCCTGGTTGACGTACAGCGCGGTGTCGTTGAAGAGGCGCAGCATCGGCACGATGCCGTCGGCGATGCCGTTGGTGCCGCGGATCTTGCTGCCCTTGGCCCGGATGTTGGAGATGTGCACGCCGATGCCGCCGGCGTACTTGGAGATGAGCGCCATCTCTTTGATCGTCGAGAATATGGAATCGATGCTGTCGCCCTTGCTGCTAACAAGAAAGCAATTCTTGCAGATGACGCCGTCGACCGCGTACGAGTGGTCCTCCTCGACGCCGAGCGTGTACACCGTCTCCATGTCGGTGCGCTTGGACGGGGATTTGGCCTCGAGGCGCAGGAACGTGCGGTCGCCGACGACCTTGACGCCCTGCGACCACTTGTCGTGGTGCACGAGGCCGCGGCTGCGCGCCAGGTTGAACATGTCCGCGTGCAGCAGCGCGTCATTGGGGGTGCCGAGAGAGTCCCGGGACTCCGGCGTCGGCCGCCACAGGTTGACGCCGCCGAAGCCGAGCAGGAGCGCGCGGACGCCCGGCGTGCTCCAGTAGTGCACGTCGGGCGGCAGGCGGCGAACCGGCGCGCCGAACAAGGCCGCCATGCCCTCGGCGACCGCCTCGGACGCGAAGAACAGGATCGACGCGCCGCCGTCGTCCGGGTCCGGGAGGACGCTCACCGCCGTCAGGCGGGCGCCGAACGCCGCCCGACCGGCGGCCACCAGGAAGTCGCGCTTTTCGACGTTGTTGAGCCCGTCGCTCGGGATGCGAAACGCGATGCCCTCGCCTTCCGGCGCCGGCGCGCCGTTGGCCAGCCACTCGCCGAGCAGGACGCACGCGTCGTGGGTGACCGTCATCCAAGCCGCGCCGGCCGGGTCCTTGAACACGCTCTCCACGTCCACGCGGCGGTCGCCGCCCGGGTCGTACCGCGGGATCTCGACGTAGTCGCCGACGCGGAGCGTGCCGAGCGCGTTCCAGCCCGGGGCGCTCCACGCCGGCTCTGGCCCCGGCCCCGGCCCCAGCCGCGTGAAGCTCATGAACTCGTGGTTGTCGGTCGCCGTGATGGTCGGTCCCTTGTAGACGTTGAAGTCGAAGAGCGCGCGCCCGCCGAGCGGGTTGGCGTGCGTCTGCACGACGGGGCGCGTGCGCCCCATGTGCGTGACGACGAGGTCGCCGATGGCCACGTCCTCGATGGCCTTGACGCCCGCGTTCACGGTGTACACGGGCGTTCCCGCGACGAAGCACGAGCTCAGCTGCGGCGTCGGCGTCCCCGACGAGAAGAGCGTGGGCGAGGCGTGGATCATGCGCTTGGTCGACATGAGGTCGTACGTCTCCAGCGCCGCCTTGACGTCGTCGCCGTGGATGCCGAGCGCGACGCGCATGAACATGTGCGCCGGGCGCTCGAGGACGCGCCCGTTGATGCGCATGAGGTAGGAGCCGTTGAGCAGCGTCGCGATGCCGAAGTAGTCGAGCAGGTGGTCGCGGTCGTACTTGATGTGCTTGTTGATCTTGTTCTGGTGCTTCATCGTGACGTCGTGCAGCGTCTGGCTCACCAGCGGGCACGGCTTGCCGTGCACGTCGGTGTGCTGGAACAGGCGCTCCACCGTCTCGCTGAACGACGGGCTCGTCTTCTTGTGGTGGTTGTCGACGAGGATGCGCGACGCCAGCGTGTTCCAGTGCGGGTGGTCGGCGATGCGCGACGAGCAGATCTGCGCGGCCAGGTCGTCGAGGCGCTCCGTCTCCACGCCGTCGAAGATGCGGTCGATGACCTTCTTGGCCAGCTCGTCGGCGTCGACCTCGAGCCCCGCCGCCAGCTTGCGCAGGCGGTTCAGCACCTTGTCGAAGCTGACGTCCTCGCGGCTGCCGTCGCGCTTTTTGACCTGCATGACCTTGCGCCGCGCCGCGGCAACGGCTGCGGCGGACGCGGTCGCGGTGGCGGACTTCTTCATGGCCGGGGCGGGGAGGGACGGACACAGTGGTTCCATGGACCCGGCGACGCCTTAACTCGGTTTGTCCCCCTCCCCCCCATAAAATAAATAAAATAAAACCATTCGCGATGGCCTTCTTCGCGCTCCTCGACCTCCCGTCCGAGCTTCGCGTGTGCATCGTCCGCCACGACGCGCTCGACGCGCGCGACGTGGCGTGCTTGAAAAAGACGTGCCGCGCGCTGCGCGCGGAGGCGCGCGTCCGTCGCCTGGACGTGGCATGGGACCGGTCGAGCGAGTGGCTCGCGCGCGCGCTCCGCGAAGGCGCGTGCGAGACCTTGACCGGTAAGGTCCTTGCACGGATGCTCATCGACGTCGCGGCCGCGGACCCTCGCGCGGTGGCGGCGTTGGTCACCGTGCATGCTCGGCTAAACTTTGACCCCGCGGGGATCCAGGCGCTGCTGGCGCTGCTGGCGCTCCCCGCGTTGCGCCACCTGTATATGGACGACGTGCCGATGAGCGAGTTCGAGCTTGATGCGCGCGTGCACCCCCGTTTTTCGGCGGCGGTGGTGGGGGTGGACGAGATCGACGCGGCGTGGGACGGCAAGCACTTTTCCATGGTCGAGTTTTCCGTCGGCGACGACGTGGACTACGACCAGCTCGCCGCCGCGTGCGGACGGCTGAAGCGCGCGGGCACGCGCGTGGACTGCATCGTCATGCCCCATCATGTGGTCAATCTTCATGGGATGTTCCCGCCCAACATCGTGGCGCAGATTCCGCCCGTGCCCCCGGTGGATCTTCCCGCGTACGCGCGTTTCGTCGGCGCGCTGGCCGACCTCGTGGAGGACGACGTGGACGCGTCGTCCGTGAAGGCTCCGTTCCGCGACATCGTGATCGACGCCGCCCTTTCTCGGGGGCGCGTGCGCACCTTGGGGGTGACCCAGGGGCTCGACGCGGCGTGCGACCTTTTTGCGCGCATCGCGCGCGGCCAGCAGCGGCCGCTGACCCGGTTGTCCGTGTCCCTGTCGGGGAAGGCGCTGACGGAAGCGGATGCGCAGGACCTGCGTTCCATCCTCGACGAGGGCGCGACGCTCTCCCTTTCGGCGTATCGGCTCGGCGAAGACACGTTCACGGCGCCGCAGCCCCTGTTGGTGGACAACGACGCCATCGCGAGCTTGGAATTGCAGATCATGACGGTGCCCGACATGTACATGCTGTTGCCCCCGCGCGCGTGCCCGCGCGTGAAACACGTCACCCTTTTTGCGAGCGACTGCGGGTCCGACATTCGGGCGCTGGAGTGGGCCGCGCTCGGCCGCCGCCTAGGCGAGTTCGGCGAGATGACTCATGTGACGTTGATTATGTTTTCCGCGCGCCCGACGAGCATGGACGCGTTTGTGCGCGAGCTGTTTCGAGGCGCGCCGGCACTGCGATGCCTCAAGCTTGTGGCGTCGAGTACCACCACGTGCGCGCGCGAGGGCGTCGAGGTGATCGTGGCCTAAGCGTGTTTTACAGCGTCGTGTCCCAAAAAAATCAGTAGGCTTTAATGTAATTAAAGGTCATTGTCAATGAAATAGCGGCCGTCGGACACGCGCACCGCCGCCGGCGTCGGCGTGGTTTGCTGGAGCGTGGCACCGCCAATGGAAGGAGGAGGGGGAGGAGGGTTCATGGCGTTGCATCTGCGCCGCGTCTTAAACCGTTTGCGTCCCCCAAAAGGGCATGGTCGTGACCGCGGGCGCGCGCACCCACGTCGTCCGCCGGCAAGCGAATCGGTGCGCGAACCGGCCGGACGCGGCCGCCGTCGGGTGCCGGCGCTACGCGTGTCCGCTGTGGGCGCTGCCCGGCCGCGAAGGCGTATTCGACGAGGCCGGTTTCGAGGTCGATCACGTGGTGGAGCGGAGCCTCGGCGGCGACGACGCGCCCGCCAACCTGCAGGCGCTGTGCCCGTGCTGCCACGCGGTGAAGACCAAGCGCTTCGCGCGCCAGAGGCGGGGCGACGCGTTCCACTCGCTCGACCTGGACCAAGGGCGCGCCATGATGGATTTCAGCTCATGAACGCGGCGCCGCCCTTGCGCCGCTCCTCGGGGCGCGGCGCCTTGCCGCCGTACGCGTCGTTGTCGACGTGGCGCTTGAACAGCACGTCGGTGTACTCGGGCGCGCCCAGCGCGTACATCCCGCGGTCGCGGCGCTCGTAGTCGGCGAGCCACACGCGGATGATGACGAAGTTGCGCTTGGGCGTGATGGACACGCCGTTCACGACGGACCACATGCCCGCGCGGTGCGCGGGCTGCACCAGCGTCTCCCCCAGCACGCTGATCATCAGGCTCGTCCACACGTCGGCGAGGTGGTGGCGCATCACCTTCATGGACCAGCACCCGCCGTGCTCGTTGTGCGGGTCCTCCCACATGGGCGCGATGTGCTCGCGCATGAGGAAGAAGGAGGACGACGACCACGCGTCGACGGTGAAGGTGTTGGCGACGCGCCAGAAGTCGCGCACCGTGGACAGCGTCGCCACGGGCTTGTAGGATTTATCGGACCAGTCGGCGCCGTTCGGGTCGTGCCAGCTGAGCGTCCATGTGTCGTTGAGGAACACGTCGTCTGCGATCGCATCGGCGGCGGCGGCCTCCATTTAGTGGGAAGCCGAGCGGGAATGGTTTATGCCGATATATTTCACGTTTTGGTCGCGGCCACCGCCAGCTCGTCCGCCAGCGCGTTGAATCGGCTGTGGCGGTCCGCGCGCCCGGTGTGCGCGCGCACGTGCACGAACTCGACGCGTCCGGCCCGTCCGGTCAGGTGCGCGTCCACCGCGCGCACCAGGTCCGCGTTCATCACGGGCGCGCCGTCGGCCTTGCGCCAGTCGTGGCGCTTCCACCCCGCCAGCCACTTGGTGAACGTGTTCACGCACAGCATGGAGTCGGTGTAGACGCGCACCGTGCGCCTGCGCGTGGTGTCGATGCGCGTGTCCACCGTTTCGAGCGCGCGGAGGATGGCCGTCAGCTCGGCGCGGTTGTTGGTCGGGGCGTCGCGGATCGTCTCGGACACGTTGAGGTGGGGGTACTCCGGGAACGCCACGCCGGCGCCCGCCACGGTCGCGCGTCCGTTCGACGGGCACGCGCCGTCGGTGTACACGTCGATGATGTTCGGGCCCGCGCTGTGCGCGAGGCGGGGGGCGTCTTGGGCGGCGGCGGCGGGCATGGGTCGCGGTGTGTCCGGCGCGGAGAGAGAAGACGGTCGAAGGGACACGAATTTTTCGATCCGCGTCTGCATATACTCACCCCCCTCTATTTTTTGGCCTCATTCTTTGACGCCCACCATGGACGAAGACACGATGGCATATTACGAGCGCATGCAGGGCCCGTTTCTGGACATGCGCGAGGTCGTCGGCGTGGACGTGCCGGAGATGATGTCCGTGTCCGACGCGTTGGAAGCGTTCGAAGCGTTTGACTCGCTTGCGGTCCCCGCGCCTCCGTCCGTGGGCTCGCCCGCGCCATCTGCGGGGGTGGTGGTGGGTCCGCCGCACGAGGACCCCGCGCCTCCGTCCGTGGGCTCGCCTGCGCCATCTGCGGGGGTGGTGGGTCCGCCGCACGAGGCCCCCGCGCTCCGAGTCGTACTCTTTGACGTGGACTTGCACGAGATTCAGGTGCCGGTGGCCGCGCCGCCCGAGCCCGAGGTGGCCGTGCCGGACACGCCCACGTTCGTCGCGGCCGCCGATGCGAAAAAACAGCTGCGCGATGCCCGCGCGTTCCTGCTCGGTCCGGCCGGCCGTTTCGCGGGACAGGCGGCGGCGGCGAAATCGCGGTTCGAGCAGCTGGTGCAGCGCCGCGATCGTGTGCAGGCCCTCCGCGATTGCATGCGCGCCATGGGCGCGGTGGGCCGGTGCCTCGCCTGCTCCTGCTGCGCCAAGTGGGAGCGCGAGGGGCGTCCGACGGCGGTCGCGTGCAGCACGCGGTGCCCCGCGAGCGAGCGCGCCGTCCGCGCGGCGTTTGCCGCGCTGCTACAGTCCCACGAGCACCGTTTCCAGCGGCGAAAGCAGTCGTCCCGCGCCAAGTAGCGCGGCGCCCAGCACGTCGCACAGGCGGCGCTTGGACTTTTTGTCCTCTTCGCCCTTGCCCTTGCCCTTGGCGCCGAGGAGCGCGATCTCGTTCGCGAGGTCGTGCATGCGGAACTGGCTCGTCTGCTCGCACACGAAGCCCGTCTGGCGGTCCTCGCGCCCCGCGAAGCGCACCAGCTTGAGCGCAAGCGTCACGTCGGCGTCCGCTAGGGGGGACGCGGCGTCGGGGAGGCCGCGCCGCCGCGCCACGTGGGGCGCCAGGAAGCCGTACGTGACGCGCGCCTTCGTCCACGCGGCGACGCGGTCCGTCGCCGACTGGCGCATCGCCTCGAGGCGCGCCGCGGGCAGCGGCGCGGGCGCCACGCCGCCCTCCCTGCCCTTGGTCCACGCCTCCAGGGGCGCGCTGGCCCAGTCGATCCACACGCCGTCGCGGCCGAGCGCGCCGCCGCGCTCCATCGCGGCGCGGACGCGGCGCTCCAGGGGCGCGGTGGGGTTCACCGCGCTCGCCACGAGGAAGCGCATCGCCGCGCCCGCCGACTCGTGGCGCGTGAAGCGCAGCACGTCGTACTCCGGGGACGCGGAGGCGTGCAGGCGCGCCAGCGCGCGGCCGTACGTCTCGAGCGGGTTCACCTTGGACTGCGGCGACATGGGCGACATGGTCGCCGCCGGCTCCTCGGCGACGGGGCGCCGCCGGCGCGGCGCCGGGAGCAGCGCCGGCACCGGCGCGTACGCGCCGTCGTCGAAGCGCACGGCCGCGGCGGCGACGAGCCGCCCGAGCGCGTCGTACACGATCTCACGCGGGAGCGCGGCGACGCGGCGCAGCACGTCCGTCAGCGTCATCGGCTCCGGGGACGCCGCTAGCGCCGCCAGCACCGCGCGCTCGGCGCGCGGCACGAGGTGCTCGGGGAAGGGCGGCGGCGCGCCGTCGAGCGACGCCACGGCGCGCGCCGGCCGCCCCGACGCGCACCTCGCCGCCTCCGCGCTCGCGCTCGCGCCCTCGCCGCGCTGCCCCGGGCGCACGTCCATCGGCCGGCCGCGCGCGTCCTCCATGCGCAGGCGCAGCGCCGGGTCCACGGTGCGCCCCGCGGCGCCGAAGAGCGCGCAGTCGACGGCGTGGGCGCGCAGCGCCGCCTCCACCTCGGCGATGCGCGCGGCCTTGGACTCGACGAGCCGGTACATGCGCAGGTCGGACGACTCGCGGCCGTGCAGCGTGGCCGCGTAGTAGCGCACCACCACGTTGCGCTGCGCCAGCGGCAGGTGCGCGTGGGAGCAGGTGCGCACGGCGCGGCCGACGACCTGCTCGAGCTTGGCCGCGTTGAACCACGGCTCGACGACGTGCACCTCGCGCACGCCGCGGAAGTCGACGCCCTCGCCCGCGACGCGCGTCACGAGCGCGACGAGCACGCCGCCGTCGCGGTCGCCCGAGCTGGCGCTCACCGCCGCGACGGCGGCGGTGAGGTCGGGCGTGAAGCGGTAGTCGCCGGTCAGCAGCACGTAGCGCTTCCGGGGCCCCGCGCGCGCGGGCCTCCTCCTCCGGTCCGCGGCCAACGCCTCCTCGGACAGCAGCGGCGGGCCGCCCTCGCGCACCCATCCGCGGTGCTCGAGCGCGATCGCGAGCGGCAGCACGCCGATGTACATGTAGTCGGAGTAGACGAGCACGGGGCCGCGGCGCACCGTGTCGAGCGACGCGGCCAGGCGCGCGAGCTTGGACGACCACGCGCCGATGCGCCCGGGCGCGAGGAAGCCGGCGGCGTGGGGCGCGTAGACGAACCCGCCCGCCCACGGCCCGCCGCGGAGGCACGACGCGAAGCCGGTGTTGCCCGAGGGGTGGGCGCCCGGGAACACGATGTTGGCGCGCTGCGCGCTGCGCATGAGCGAGGCGTCTTCCTCCCCCTCCCCCTCCCCCTCCTTCCCGCCGTCGGGCGCGTCCACGCCGTGCCCGTGCCCGTGGTACGCCTGCTCGTAGGCGGCGCGCTGCTCGGGCGCCATCGGGCACGCCACCACGGCGAAGTCGCGCGCGAAGCGGTGCGGCCGGCGCATCGGCGCGCCGTAGAAGTCGAGGTACTTCTTGCCCCCGTCCGGGGGGTACGCCGCGAGGTCGCCGTCGACGACGGACACGGGGAAGACGAGCGGGTCCGACACCAGCGCGTACGAGACGTAGCCGACGGACGCGGGGCCGACGACCGCGGGGTCGTCGGACGCGATCGGCGGGCGGCCGCCGTCGTTGGCGCGGCACAGGTTCAGCAGGTACACGATCTCGCTCGCCTTGTCGTACATGGGCGTCGCCGTCAGCAGCAGCAGGCGGTTGCGGCGGCCCAGCGCCGCCAGGCGCGCGACCTGGACCGACGTGCGCTTGTCGCCGAAGGAGAGGCGCAGGTTGTGCGCCTCGTCGACGATGACGACGCGGTCCGAGTAGCGCGCCGTCACCTCCTCGTCGCTCAGCGCCTCGAGCGCGGTCGCGAACTCCTCGTAGCCCACCATGACGAACTGCGAGCGGATGAGGCGGTCCACGCGGCGCAGCAGCGCCTCGCGCGCCGGCCGGCCCTCCGGCACCGCCGTCGCGCCCACCATGCGCAGGTACGCGTCGCGCGTGCACTGGCCGCGCAGGCCGTCGCCCGCGAGGAAGCGCGCGTCGTCGAAGATCTGGCGCCGGAAGTTGTCCTGCAGCGCGCTGCTCGCGATCACCAGCACGCGGCCGGCGCCGCTGCCGCGCGCCGCGCGCAGGTTGTCGAGCGCCACCGAGATGGCCGCGCACGTCTTGCCCGCGCCGGGCTGGTGGAAGAGCAGCAGCGAGCGGTAGGGCGCGAGGTGGCCGACGTAGAACTGGACGAACGCCTGCTGCAGCGACAGCTCGAAGTCGCGTCCGCCCTCCTCCGAGCCCGAGGGACACGCCGACGCCGACGCCGCCTCGAACTCGGCCGGGGTGCGCGCGAGGCGCGCGGGCGCGGGCTGCGCGTACACGGCGAAGCGCGGGTCGTTCGCCGTCGCCGCCAGGAATGCGGGGTCGTCCAGCGACGGGAACAGCGGGCGCACCATGGGCCCGGCGTGCCTCACTACCTTCCTGCTATATAATATTGAACCATTCGAATGGCGTCACTTCACGTATTTCCACCCCGTCTCCTGCTCCAAAAACACGTGGCGCCAGCCGTTGCCGCGCGTGTTGAAGTAGAGCGCGTCCTTGATGCGCGGCTCGTAAAAGTAGTCCGCCGGGACGACGCGGTACACCGGAGGGTACCGCACCCCTTCGTACAGCACGTGCTTCCCCGTCTGCCGCTTGCGGCTATTGCGGCTCTGGTGAGCGTGCCACTCGCGGCTGGCCTGGGCAGAGCGAGCGTTCGACTGGAACGCCCCCATGT
>Ga0316223_1002931_pt1 | contig 13276 bp, 7 predicted proteins | sample TBH18009metaG_FD_206007 | JGI IMG/M metagenome (GOLD analysis project Ga0316223, IMG submission 206007) | Freshwater microbial communities from Trout Bog Lake, Wisconsin, USA - TBH18009 | ecosystem: Environmental > Aquatic > Freshwater > Lake > Hypolimnion/Profundal zone | place: USA: Wisconsin...
CGGGCTGGGCAAAAACCAGAACAGTGCCGATAAAACAGGCTAATTCGAAAAAAGAAGGCAATTTCTGGCATTTGGCGGGGTCGGCGGCGCGAATGGGCTAAAGTTTTTTGCCTATCGCCCGAAAACGACTCAACGGGTCCAAAAGGATTCGTCGTCCGGACAGCCTCCAACCCAGGATGCCGGTCATGGCGCCCAGCAGTGATGCAGGCGGTGAGATCGGCATTTCGCCGGATTTTGTGAGTCTTTTTAGGAGTTTTCAAATGTCAATGACCATCAACACCAACATCGATTCGTTGATTGCGCAGCGCAATCTGAGCGCGAATCAGAGCTCGATGGAAACCTCGATTGAACGGTTGTCGTCCGGCTTGCGTATCAACAGTGCAGTGGACGATCCTGCGGGTCTGGCGATCAGCGACCGTATGACGGCGCAGATCAATGGTCTGGACCAGGCGGGTCGCAATGCCAACGATGCCATCTCGATGGCGACCACCGCTGAAGGTGCGCTGGGTAGTGCTGGCACCATGCTGCAGCGCATCCGTGAACTGGCTGTGCAGTCGGCCAATGCCACCAACACCGCCAGCGACCGCGCTAACCTGAATGCTGAAGTCGGTCAGCTCACGGCTGAATTGCAACGCACCGCACAAACCACCCAGTACAACGGCATGAACCTGCTGGACGGCTCCATGGGCTCGGCCACCTATCAGGTGGGCGCCAATGCAGGCCAGACCATTACCGCCAACACGGCCAACTTCCAGACCAGTCAGTACGGCGACTACCGTATTGGCGCGACGGCAGCGACCAGTGTGGGCGGCGACGGCGACCTGACAGTGGGCTCCCTGGCAGGCTGCAATGCGTCGACCGCGACCGCAGGTACCGCCAGTGCCATTGCTGCAGATGCCACGTTCGCTATCAATGGCTCGCTGGGCAGTGCCACCATCGGTGTTGCTGCCGGTGCCAGTGCTGCGACACAGGCTGCTGCGATCAACGCACAGACTGGAGCGACCGGTGTCACAGCCACCGCTAACACCACCATTGACTTGACCAGTTTCACGCCTGGCAGCAGTTTTTCGATCAACATCAATTCGGATAACTCGGCTGCGACGGCAAACACCGTTTCGTTTACGGTGGCTGCGAATACCGCCGACGGTTTGTCATCGGCGATCCAGGCTTTCAACAACGTGTCGTCGTCCACCGGTGTCACGGCTGCGCTCAATACCGCCGGCACGGGTATTACGCTGTCCAACTCGGATGGCAATGACATTGCTTTGACCAACAACGCCACGTCGACCGGCTCTGTGAGCGTGGGTGCGGTTGCGACCGCAGCGGGCTCCTCTGCTTATGTGACGGGACAAATCGACCTGGATTCGTCCTCTACGTTTGGTATCGTGACCGCAGGCGGTGCGGGAGGTGTCAGCTTCTTCAACGGCACCAACAACTCCAGCCAGTTGCAAGCAGTGGATCAGCTTGACGTTGGATCGGTGTCCTCGGCTACCCGTTCGTTGTCCATCGTGGATGGCGCTATGGCTGCGGTGGATAACCAGCGTGCGCAGTTCGGCGCTTTGGAAGCGCGGTTCAATTCGACGATCTCCAATTTGCAGACCGCCGATGACAACCTGACTTCTGCACGCTCGGGCATTGAAGACACCAACTTTGCGTCGGAAACTGCTGCCCTGTCACGGGCCCAGATTCTGCAGCAAGCAGGTACCGCCATGGTGGCGCAAGCCAACCAGGCACCGCAGGGCATTCTGGCACTGCTGAAGTAAGTCGTTTTTTCGGTTGGTTTCCCCGTTGGGGGATTCATGCGACGCCAGCGGCTTTATGTCACTGGCGTCGTAAATACTTGGAAATGCACGCTGTTTTGGGGCCAGTTTTTGCAATTGGTGGAATAATCATCAGCTATTGATGACTGGAGGATCCCATGGGAACTATTACTTCGCTCGGTATTGCCAGCGGCATTGATTCCAATAGCATTGTGTCGCAGTTGGTGGCGCTGGAAAAAATCCCGCTGACCCAGTTGCAGGCTGCTGCCACGGTCGATAAGGCGGAAATTTCGGCATTTGCCACAATGCAGTCGCAGTTTTCGGCGCTGGCGGATGCCGCCAATGCCATGGTTCCGGCGTCAGCCTGGGATGCCATGACGGCTTCATCGTCCAATGAAGCGGCGGCCACCATTTCCGTGACGCCGAACTCGGGTGCGACAGCGTCTGCCTTCACGTTGAATGTTGACCAACTGGCAACCGCCCAGCAGACCGTGTCTGGTGCCGTTACCACGGGCAGCGCCGTGGGGGCCGGCACCTTGACGATTCAGCTCGGCACGTGGACCCAGGCCAACGCCAGCGCCACGCCGCCGACGTCTGAATCGTTTGCCGCCAGCGGTTCCGCAGCAGCCGTCAATATCGCGGTGACGTCATCGGACACCGTTGCCACGATTGCCGCCAAAATCAATGCCGCCAATTGTGGCGTGACGGCGACCGATTTCAATGACGGCACCAGCGACCATTTGTTGCTGACATCGCAAAATACCGGCGTGGCCAGTGGCTACCAGGTTACGGCCACCGATTCCAGCGGTAACGCGATTACGAATGGCACCGGCCTGGGCACGCTGGTCTTTGATCCGCCCACGGTGACCGACTCCAATCCCGTGACCTATGCCCAAAATGCGTCGGCACGCGTCAACGGCATGACGGTAACGTCGGCGACCAACACCCTGACCAATAATATTCCGGGCGTCACCATCAATTTGCTGGCCACCACCACGACCAATTTCGGCGCCAGCAATGCGGTGGATAACCCGGTGCAACTGGCGGTGAGCCAGGACGTGACGGGTGTGGTGGCCAATGTGTCAACCTTCGTCTCGGCCTATAACACGCTGATTACCAACCTGACTGACAGTACCGCGTACGACGCTACCACCAATACGCCGTCGCTATTCCAGGGGGATGGGTCGATTGTTGGACTGGAAAATATTCTGTACAACATGGTGGGTGCCAATAGCGGTGGCAGCAGTGTGTATAAGACGCTGTCGTCGTGCGGAATTCAGGTGCAGAACGACGGCACGCTGGCGATTGACTCCACCACGCTGGCGGCGGCGGCCAACAACGGCAATCAGATGCAACTGGCTTTCACGGCAAACACGGGCAATGCCGCAACGGATGGCTTTGCGGTGAATTTCGGTGACTTTTGTTCCGGTGCCTTGCTGGCCGGCGGCCTGGTCTATAACAAAGCGGCGGCGTTGACGGACGTGCTGGATCAGAACAAGGCGGACCAGGCAGATGTCGATTCCCAGGCGGCAGCGGTGCAGACGCGCCTGACGGCGCAGTACGTGGCACTGGACGCCACCATGTCGAGTTTGAACGCCCTGAGTGCCTATGTGACGCAGCAGGTGACATCCTGGGACAAGGGCACATCGTAGGCGTGTGTGCGTGCTGCACACCTGGTTGGGAGGCTTCAGTTGTTGCGTAAACTGCCGATAAATGGAGTAACAGAACAAGGAATGCAACATGTTTACCTCCACCAATGCACGATCAGCAAACGCATACATGATGGCTGGTTTGGAAGCCAGCGTTCGAACGGCAGATTCGCATGGACTCATTACCCTGGTGTTTGATGCCCTGCAGCGCTCGCTCAGAGCCGCCAAGACCGCGATTCGCAGCCGGGATGTTCCTGCAAAGTGCAAGCAGATCGGTTTTTCCATCCGCCTGCTCGAAGATGGTCTGATCCTGGGACTGAATTCGGAAGAAGGCGGCGAATTGGCACGTAACCTGCGCATTGTGTACGGCTACAGTGTTTTGCGCCTGATTCACGCCAACGCCAAGAGCGATGCGAGCATTGTGGAAGAGGTGGAGCGCCTGATTGAGCCGGTGGCCGATGGCTGGCGTCAGATCAAGGGTGCGGGCATGGCTGAGCAGCGCCAAGCATGATCGAATGCGCCACCACCGAAAGCAAATCATGTCACAAGTGCTGATCGAGTTCTACAAGGCGATTGAGGACAGCAGCGCCAAGATGCTGGAGGCTGCCAAAGCCGAAGATTGGGACGGTGTCGTGCGCTATGAAGGTGCCTGCGCGGTCCTGATTGAACAACTGCGGTTTTGCGCCAGCAGCGAAGTGCTGGATGACGCATCGCGCCAGGAAAAGTCGCGCATCATGCGCCGCATCCTGCAAAACGACGCCCAGATCCGCTATCTGGCCGAGCCCTGGTTGGCGCATTGCGAACAGCGCTTTGATGCCGCTCAGCAGTGGCTGCATTGAGCGGCGCTACACCGGCATAGTCACACACGGGCCGAGTCACACGGCCCGAATCATGTGGGGGCAGGTCACAAGGCGGCCACCAGCGCCTGCAGCCGTGTTTCCAGATTGCGCGCAAAGCGCGGCGTGTCAAACAAGGTGCCGCTGCGGCGGACTTCGGCGAGTTGCTGGCGCAGGCGCTGGCAGGCGGCGGGGTCATTGGCCAGACGGACCGCGCAGGCTTCGTAATCGGGCAGGTTGTAGGTAATCAGTTCGGGCAGGTCGGCCGCAGTCAGCAGGGCCCCTGCCATGCGGGCCGCAAAGCTGCGGCCACACAGGGTCAACAGCGGCAAGCCCATCCAGAGCGCGTCATTGGCGGTGGTGCCGGCGTTGAACGGAAAGGTGTCTAGAAACAGGTCGGCGCAGGCGTAGCGTGCCATGTAGTTTTCGGGCGACACACGCCCGGCAAACAGAAGGCGTTGCGGATCGATGCCGCGCAGGTCGGCTTCGCGGCGCAGGTTTTCTTCGGCCCACTGGTTGTCCGACAGCAGCCACAACACGGCGTTCGGACAGCGCTGCAGAATGTGCATCCAGGCATCGAACACGTCTGGCGTGTATTTGTAGTTGTTGTTCAGGGAGCAGAAAACAAACGCATCGTCCGGAAGTCCGCAGCTGGCACGGGTTGGTATGGCGCCGACTTGGCGCTGGCGATCGCTGACCTGGTAGACGTCGGGCATGTAGAGCGGCTTTTCCGAGTAGAACGGTGCGTATTCCTCGGGAATCAGGAAGCGGTCGGCAATGACGTAGTCGATGGAGGGCAGTCCGGTGGTGGCCGGCAGACCCAGGTAGGTGATCTGGATCGGCGCCGGGCGGTATGCCAGTAGATCGGCGCGCGCGCCCGAGGTCTGGCCTTGCAGGTCGATCAGAATGTCAATTTCATCGGCGCGGATGCGTTGTGCCGCTGCGGGGTCGGACAGATGCCCGATGCGGTGGAAGTGGTCCATGCTGTCGATGACGCGCTGGCGCATGGCGGAGCCGTCTTCCGGGCTCCAGCAGTAGCCATAGACCTCGAACTGGCTGCGGTCGTGCAGTGCAAACAGTTCGGCCATTAACATGGAAACCGGGTGCAGGCAAAAATCGGACGACAGGTAGGCAATGCGCAGTCGACTGTGGCCGTAGCCTTGTGGGTTGGCCAGCGTGGGGACGTTGGAGAGCACCTTCTTGTCAACGTAGCGGCGTGCGGCAGCGAGTTGTGTTGGTGGGTCGTCCGAGATGCTGAGCATGGCCAGCGCCGAGGTGGCGTCGCGCATGGCCTGCTCTGACAGGCCGGGCAGCTCGGCATAGATCGGCCACAGGCATTGTTTCTGGCGCAGATGGACCCAGTGGTGGATCGTATCGGGCTGGTCGGGCGCAATGGCCAGGCTGCGCTCCATGTAGACCGTGGCCTGGGCAAAGTCCTTTTGTATTTCGGACACGCGCCCGAGGTTGTTGAGTGCCATCAGCAGCAGTTGGGTGTTTTCCCCGCCCAGCGCCGGGTCGATGTTTTGCGCAACCCAGCGCCATTCGTCGAGCGCGCGACTGATCTGCCCCTGGCGCTCGTAGAGCATGCCCAGATTGATGCGCGGCTGGATGAAGCCGGGGTGCTTTTCAATCGCCTTGCGGTAGGCTGCTTCGGCCGCAGCCTGGTCGTCGGCGGCGGCCAGACTCAGCGCCATATTGAAATAGACGGCGTAGGCGTACGGGGACGGGTTGCGTTGCAGCCAGGTTTGGTAGAGCACGGCCGACAGGTGCGGTGCGGCGGCGCTTTCGAGCTGGCTGGCGGTGTTCAGCAAAGCGGCAAAGTCGAGCTGGCCGGTCCAGGCCTGTGACACGGCTTCTCCAAACAGCTGTTCGCGGCTCATGGTGGTGCGTCCTTTTTGTGCAGTTCTGTTGGGGGTTACGTCCCCGAATGGTAACCACGCCCGGAGCACTGAACACCGATTGGAACCGCAGTCGGCGTCGGCGCACGTGGGAAGTAGCCCGCCTTTACCATCCTTTTTGTCAGCGTTGCATTCTTTATACCGACCTAAACTCGCGCCATGTTCTCCAGACTGTGGTCGATCTTTTTGGTGCTGTTGGTGCTGTTGTTGTCGGCGTGCGCGCAGACGACGCCCTATCAGCGTCCGCAAGCGCCGATTGCCGCCCAGTGGCCCCAGGGGCTCGATGCATCAGGCGCCGCCAATGCCACGCAGGTTGCGTGGCGCAGCTATTTTTCCGACCCACGCCTGCAGGCGCTGATTGCGGCTGCGCTCGACTACAACCGCGATTTGCGCATCGCGGTGGCACGCATTGCCGAAGCGCGCGCCCAGTACCGGGTCACCGACGCCGACCGCTTCCCCAGCATCAGCCTGTCCGGCAGCGGCTCAGCGGGGGAGACGCCCGCGGATTTGTCCGGCAACGGCTTGGTGTTCAATGGCCAGCGTTATGACCTGGCGTTAACCAACGTTTCTTATGAGGTGGACTTTTGGGGGCGCATGGCCAGCCTGAGCGAGGCGGCCAAGCGCAACGTGCTGTCCAGCGCCGAGGACCGCCGAGTGGCCCAGCTGTCGCTGGTGAGTGAGGTGGCAATGACCTATTTCAATCAGCTGCAGTGCGACGCGCTGGTCCGGCTGGGGCGTTCCGCGCTGGGCTCGCGCGAAATGAGTCTGGCGGTGGTGGAGCAAGCCCTTGCACTGGGCGCCGCCGACGCCATGGAATACCAGCAGGCCCGCGCAGCGGTGGAAAGTGCGCGTGCCGAATTGATCAGCGCCGAGCACCAGCGCAATGTGACCCGCAACAAGCTCAATTTTCTGGTGGGCGAGGTGCCGCTGTCCTTGCCTGCGGGGCTGGACATGGATCACCAGGGGTTGGCAGCCACGCTGTCCGTTGGCGTGCCATCCGAGGTGTTGCTGGTGCGCCCCGATGTGATGGCGGCCGAACAGCGTCTGGTCGCTGCCCATGCCAATCGGGATGCGGCACGGGCCGCGTTTTTCCCCAAAGTGGATTTGACGGCCAGTTTTGGCGTTGCCAGCGCGGGCCTGTCAACCCTGTTCAATGGGCTGGCCTGGAATTTTCAGCCCGTCATTGCGTTGCCGCTGTTTGATGGCGGTCGTTTGGCGGCCAGCCGTGACTTGGCGGACATCCGCAAGGAAATTGCGGTCGCTGATTACGAAAAAACCATTCAGACCGCGTTTCGGGAGGTGGCTGACTTGCTGTCGCAACGGGAGGCGCTGGCGCGCCAGCTGCAGTCGGCCCGTATCAACGAGGACGCGCAGGTGCACCGCATGGATATGGTGCAGGCGCGCCACCACGCCGGATTGGTCAATGTGCTCGAAGTGCTGGAAGTGGAGCGCAGTTTGGTGTCGGCCCAGCAAAACACGATCCAAATGCAACGCGCCCAGCTCGATGCCTTGGCCCAGCTTTACAAGGCGCTCGGAGGGGGCGGAGCATGAATGCGTTAGCCAAGACACCCAGCCGCGAAAAGCGGCTGTTCCAGGAAACCATCAAGTCGGCCCGGCTGGGCATTGCAGAGGCCCAATATGAAGTGGGCCTGATGTATGCCAATGGCGTGGGTGTCACGCAGAGCATCGGACAAGCCATCCATTGGGTGCAGCTGTCAGCGCAACGTGGCTTTGCCAACGCCCAGTATTTGCTGGGCACCCGTTACGAGACTGGGACCGGCGTGGCACAAAGCATCCAGCTTGCCATGTTGTGGTTTGGCCGCGCCGCTGAGCAGTCCCACACCAAAGCCATGTTCCGTTTGGGCAAGTTGCATGCGCGGGGCCACGCCGGGCAGGCTGTGGAGCTGTATCGGCAGGCGGCAGAAGCCGGATTGGCCGAAGCGCAACATGCGTTGGCTTTGGGCTACGCCAACGGAACGGGGGTGGCCAAGGATGCGGGCTGGGCACTGCATTGGCACCGGGCGGCGGCCGAGCAAGGGTTTGCGTCCTCTCAGTTTGCGTTGGGCGAGCTGTTTTCCCAGGGTGTGGCGGTGGCTCTGGATATGGAGGTCGCGCTGCGCTGGTATCGGCAAGCCGCAGCACAGTACCACCTGCCAGCCAAAGTGGCGATCGAGCGCTTGGAGCAGGGCAGCGCAGCGGCCACGCGCATGCGTGGCCGGGGCCGTGGTCGAAGTCGTGCTGCAGCAGCGGGTGCCGAGCGGCGCAGCGAAGAGTCGGCCTGGATTCGTGCGGCCGAGGCGGGGGACGCCGACGCGCGCTACCACCTTGGACATATGTATGCGCTGGGGTTGGGTGTGGAGGCGGACCAGGACGCGGCTGCGCGCTGGTATGGCATAGCGGCTGAGCAAAACCACGCACGGGCCCAACTGGCGCTGGCCAGTGTGCTGGAGCGCACCGCCAAGGCCGCCGCCGTGCCGTGGTACACGCGGGCGGCAGAGCAGGGCGAGGCCCAGGCCCAGTTCGCGCTGGGCCGCATTTACTGTGCCGGTGAGACGTTTGCGCCGGACTTTTTGCAGGGCATGTCCTGGTATGTGAAAGCGGCGGAGCAAGGCCACGAGCTGGCGCTCGTCACGTTGGGAAACTTGTTCGACGGCGAAATGCACCATGTTGCGGTGCATTGCTTTGCGCAGGCCGCCGCACGCGGTTCGGCGCAGGCCCAATACCGGTTGGGGCAGCACTATGTGAACGGACGCGGCATTGCCGCGCATCCGGGGCAGGCCTTTCGCTGGTTTGAAAAGGCGGCGCTACAGCGGCATGCCGGCGCTGAATACGAGGTCGGACTCGCCTATTTGCATGGCGTGGGCGTCGAAAAGGCCCCGGAGCAGGCATTCGTGTGGTTGCAGCGGGCCGCGCAGCAGGGGCACGCCAAAGCGCAATGGAACCTGGCTTCGATGTATGCAGCGGGCACGGCGCCGCAGGGGGGTGACCCGACACAGGCACTGGACTGGTGCCTGCGCGCGGCTGAACAGGGCTTGGTCGCAGCCCAGTCGCACCTGGGTGTTTTGTATGCACAGATGTCCAAGCCGGACCTGGCGTTGCAGTGGTGGCGCAAGGCGGCAGCACAAAATGATCCGACGGCTTGTTACAACCTGGCGTTGGCGCACCTGCAGGGCGAGGGCTTCGAGAAGGACGCGACGCTGGCCTTTGAGGCGCTGCAGGTTGCCGCGCAGGCGGGGCTCGTTCTGGCGCAATCGCGTCTGGCGCTGTTGTATGCCAGCGGTCAGGGCGTGGCGCAGGATCCGGTGGAGGCCCACAAATGGTTTGTGTTGGCCGCGGCTGGAAAAGACGAGGCGGCGCGGGTAAATCTGGCACGCTCACAGGCGGTCTGCACCGCCGCCCAAAGTGCGGAAGGCGCGCGCCGTGCCCAGGTCTGGGCGCGGGAGTGGGGTGGTCGCCACACGCGCCAAGCGCAGACCGGGCGCGACGAGCGGCAGTAAAAGGGGATTCATCGGCGCCGCGTGGTGCCGAAAGAGTCTTGGTGCGTCGATATAAATCGGAAAAGCAGGATCGTTTTGATCAAATTCGGCCAAAGAAGGTAATTTGCCACGCTTTTTGTAAAGCAATGTTCTGAATAGGGCTTAAGTATTTTAAAAATCTGTCGATGATCAGGAACGGCCGCATTCCGATGCTGGACGGGGTAATTTCGTTCCTATAAAGTCCATAGATTAAATATGGGTGTTGGTTGAGGGGGTGGGGTGGCTTTGTTGCTGTTGCGGGTGCAAAAGCAAGCCATTTCTTGGGGTGGTGCGCAGGAAAATCAATTCCAGAGGAATTAAAAATGGCAAGCAACTTTAGTGGGTTTACAACCGCGCAGATCGCCCTGTTAACGTCAGCGCAAATTCAGTCACTCACAACGGCTGACATCGCGGCGCTGACTACGGCACAGGTTGCTGCCTTTACCACCGCGCAAATCAAAACCTTCACAACCACGGCGATTCAGGCGTTGTCCACGACGGACGTGCAAGCGCTGACCACGGCCCAGGTTGCCAATCTGACGACCACCGAGGTGGCGGCACTGACGACGGGTCAGGCGGTTGCGCTGACGACGGCTGGTGTCGCCGCGCTGACGACGGCGCAGACCGTGGCGGTCACGACGGCTGATCTTGCCGCCTTGAGCACGGACCAGGTGGTGGCCATCACCACGGCCGATGTGGCGGCCCTGAAAACGGCCCAGGTGCAAGCCATCACGACGGCGGATGTTGCTGCGCTGACGACGGCCCAAACCGTGGCGGTCAGCACCGCAGGCATTGCGGCGCTGACCTCGGACCAGACGGCGGCGATCACCACCGCTGATGTGGCTGCGCTGACGACCACGCAGACGGCAGCACTCACGACGGCAAATATTGCCGCGCTGACCTCGGACCAGGTGGTGGCGATCACCACCGCTGACGTGGCGGCGTTGAAAACGGCCCAGGTGCAAGCCATTACGACGGCCAACATTGCCGCGTTGACGACGGCGCAGACCGTGGCGGTCACGACGGCGAATATCGCCGCCCTGACGAGCGGGCAGGCAGCGGCGCTCACCACGGCGAACATTGCAGCGCTGACGACGGCGCAAATCGGCGCGGTCACCACGGCGAACATTGCGGCGTTGACCTCGGACCAGACCGTAGCGATTACCACCGCCGACGTGGCGGCGTTGAAGACGACCCAGGTGCAAGCCATCACGACGGCCAATATTGCGGCGTTGACGACGGCGCAAATGGTGGCGGTCACGACCGCCGGTGTGGCTGCGCTGAAGACGGCCCAAACCGTGGCGATTACGACCGCTGATGTCGCGGCGCTGACCACGGCCCAGCCGGGGGCGATCACCACCGCCGGTATTGCGGCACTGACTTCGGACCAGGTGGTGGCGATCACCACGGCCAATGTGGCGGCCTTGAAGACGACTCAGATACAAGCCATCACGACGGCGAATATTGCGGCCCTGACCTCGGACCAAACGGTGGCGATCACCACCGCCGGCATCGCTGCACTGAAGACGACCCAGGTACAGGCGATCACGACCGCGGGCGTTGCGGCGCTGACGACGGCCCAAACAGGAGCCATCTCGACGGCCGATATCGCGGCGCTGACGACCGGCCAGGCAGTGGCGATCTCGACGGCTGACATTGCCGCACTGACGACCGCGCAGACGGTGGCGCTGACTACGGCACAGCTCGTCGCCCTGAACTCTGACCAGATCGTGGCGATCACCACGGCCGATGTGGCCGCCTTGAAAACCGCCCAGATACAAGCCATTACGACCGCCGACGTCGCCGCGTTGACGACCGCGCAGACGGCAGCGATCACCACAGGCGACGTGGCGGCGCTGACGACGGCCCAGTTGCAAGCGGTCACCACAGCCGACGTGGCTGCGCTGACGACGGCGCAGACGGTGGCGATCACCACTGCGAATATCGCCGCCCTGACCTCGGACCAAGTGGTGGCGATCACCACCGCCGATGTGGTGGCCTTGAAGACCGCCCAGGTGCAAGCCATCACCACGGCCAACATTGCGGCGCTGACCTCGGATCAGACCGTGGCGATCACCACCGCCGATGTGGCGGCGTTGAAAACCAGCCAAACCGTGGCGCTGACGACTGCTGATGTGGCGGCGCTGACCACGGCACAGGCGGGGGCGATCACCACCGCCAGCGTTGCGGCCCTGACCTCGGACCAGGTGGTGGCGATCACCACCGCCGATGTGGCCGCGTTGAAGACGGCCCAGATCCAGGCGCTCACGACCGCGAATATTGCGGCCCTGGCCACGGACCAGACGGTGGCCATCACCACCGCTGACGTGGCAGCGTTGAAGACCGCCCAGGTGCAAGCCATCACGACCGCCGACGTGGCCGCGCTGACCACGGCGCAAACCGTGGCGATCACGACGGCTGGCATTGTGGCGCTGACCTCCGACCAGACGGTGGCGCTCACCACGGCCGACGTGGCTGCACTGACGACCGCGCAGACGGTGGCGCTGACGACGGCCAATATGGCTGCGCTGACCTCGGATCAGATGGTGGCGATCACCACGGCCGATGTGGCGGCCTTGAAGACGGCGCAGGTGCAAGCGCTGACGACCTCTGCCATTGCGGTGCTGACGACCGGCCAAACCGCCGCGCTCACCACCGCCGGCATTGCGGCGCTGACGACGGCCCAAACCGGGGCAATTACCACGGCTGATGTGGCCGCGCTGACCACGGCCCAAACCGTGGCCATCACCACCGCCGATGTGGCCGCCCTGACCTCGGACCAAACCGTGGCCATCACCACGGCCGATGTGGCCGCTTTGAAGACGGCCCAGGTGCAGGCGCTCACGACCGCAAACGTTGCGGCCCTGACGACCGGCCAAACCGCGGCGCTCACCACCGCCGGCATTGCGGCGTTGACGACGGCCCAAACCGGGGCGATTACCACGGCCGATGTGGCAGCACTGACCACGGCGCAAACCGTGGCGATCACCACCGCCGATGTGGCAGCCCTGACCTCGGACCAGACGGTGGCGATCACCACCGCTGATGTGGCTGCGCTGAAGACGGCCCAGATCCAGGCGCTCACGACCGCGAATATTGCGGCGCTGGCCACCGACCAGACCGTGGCGATCACCACCGCCGATGTGGCGGCCTTGAAGACGGCCCAGGTGCAAGCCATCACCACGACGGACATTGCTGCCCTGACCACGGCCCAAACCTTGGCGATCACGACGGCCGGTATTGCCGCACTGACCTCGGACCAAACCGTGGCCATCACCACCGCTGATGTGGCCGCGTTGAAGACGGCGCAGGTGCAAGCCATGACGACCGCGAATATTGCGGCGCTGACCTCGGACCAGACCGTGGCGATCACCACCGCCGATGTGGCGGCGCTAAAGACGACCCAGCTGCAAGCCATCACCACGGCGGACGTGGCCGCGCTGACCACGGCGCAAACCGTGGCGATCACGACAGCGGACGTGGCTGCGTTGACGACGGCGCAGGTGCAAGCCATCACGACGGCCGACGTGGCCGCGCTGACCACGGCGCAAACCGTGGCGCTCACGACGGCTGGCATTGCGGCGCTGACCTCGGACCAGACCGTTGCCATCAGCACGG
>Ga0316223_1002942_pt1 | contig 13234 bp, 19 predicted proteins | sample TBH18009metaG_FD_206007 | JGI IMG/M metagenome (GOLD analysis project Ga0316223, IMG submission 206007) | Freshwater microbial communities from Trout Bog Lake, Wisconsin, USA - TBH18009 | ecosystem: Environmental > Aquatic > Freshwater > Lake > Hypolimnion/Profundal zone | place: USA: Wisconsin...
TGAAATCTATTTCGTTGGTACACCAACAGCTACAGCATTCGTTGTTGCAGTTGCTATTGATACAATGAACAGCGCGACTACATCAAGCAACGTTGAAGTTTTCAATACTAGCTATCCAACACTAGGAACATTCGGTGGTTTAGCCGCTCAGTTGCTAACTGCTTTAGGTTCATGGGCGTCTGGTGCTGTTACAATTACTCAATTGACAGCTTCTGGTGCTTCTATTGCTTAATTAATTTCCTGTTCGGGATGGGAAGACTAAGCCTACTTTAATAGTAGGCTTTTTTACGACTGTTAAATATACAATTATTTTAACAGGAGTCAGAAATGACATTAGAAGAACTTAGAGAAATTTTTAGCAAAGCAGAAATTATACCTGTACCACAAGGTGAACCTCCTATGTACCAATTTTATACTTTTACAAGTAAAAACAGAGGTGCAAGTGTAGTAGCACCAAATGGTATCGATGACCTATTAGAACCGCTTGCCAATTTTAAATTCCATGAATACGCACCTGGCGGAATTCCTGTGTTTGTTGAAATTGAAATGCTAGACAGTCTTACAGGCACACCCGGTATCGAAAATAATTAATAGTGTAACATGGAATACAAACTCTACACCCTAGTTGATATAACCCATACCGGGCAACATAGAACCGAGCCCGGTAAGGAAGCCTTACGTTGGAAGGAACAAAACTTCCAAACTGTTATTCAAACACTAGGTATCAGATCTAATATATTCTATACTAATAGTCCTGTATCTACAGAAGTCAAAGGACGAATAGTAGGATTTGACACTGACAAAATTTTGCGTGTTTGGCGTTTCGATTTTAGCACTGACAGAGATTTTGTATACGAATCTAACGGCAATCCAGTTGGCGCTTTGATAGAAGATTTTATGATGGTTCCATATATAAACGGATTAGATGAGCAAATGGAACAGCAGTATGCAGTATTCAACACAGAAGATCCTGGTAAAAACATAGTGTTTTTTAAAAAATAAAAATCAATAAATAAAGTTGTAGGCAAATTATCATTATCTAGGCACTTTAAATCATAACCAATCATACAATAGGCACAGCTCGGAGCGAGCGCAAGACTTATAACATTGGAGAGCCCAGAGATGGCCACGAAAGAAGCAGTTGCACAACTAGCCGCATTACCTGAGCGTGTGAGCGTGTTAGAAACCAAAGTTGAAAATATCAACGAAAAACTAGTTGACCTTAAGAGCGATGTGAAAGACATGCACGACTGTTTGGACAACACACGTGATACAGTATTGGCACAGCTAGATAAGATGACAGGTGAGTATCGCACCAATGCTGAAAAGTATTATGAGCATGCCAATCACTTGAATGAACTGCAAACAGCACAGCACAATGAACTAGCTGGCAAGATTAGCGAACTAGAAAAAGTCAAAAGCAAATGGACCATGTATGCCATGGTGGGCCTAGCATTTGCCGCAGGCACTGGTTGGATCAACGCTGTTAACTTTCCACATATATTAAAGTTCTTAGGACTCTAATTCAGTTAAATACTGAATGCAGTTTCAAGAACTATATATCGATCCCAATCCTCATCATCATGAGCTCAATCCCAAGCTATGGGACAATAACCAATTGCGTAAAGAAGTACGCCATCAATTACTTAAGATAGCTAAACATTTTGTTGAATATCTCGATGTGCCACAGTTAAAATTAAAAGATGTTACTATTAGCGGATCGAGTGCTGGGTATAACTATAGTGCTTACAGCGATATAGATTTGCATTTAGTAGTCAATTCAAACGAACTCTTTACAGCTGAAAAGAGTCAATATAATAATACTTACGATTTAAAAATACAGGATATCCCTGTAGAACTATACGTTCAACCCTCTGGACAAGTACACCATTCTGCTGGCATCTACAGCGTACTAGATGACAAGTGGATCAATGAGCCTGTACATGAAGAGCCAGCAAAGCACGTAATTATGCAGGCAAGATTAACAGCGCCATGCGTAGCAGTAATTTAGACAAGTGTAAAGAAGCTATGGAAGATTTAAAACGCCTACGTAAAGCAGGGTTAGAAACTAACGGAGAACAAAGCGTAGAAAACTTAGCATTTAAGTTGCTCAGAGCTAGGGGACAAATTGATAAATTGCGTAAATACATACATAAACTAGAGAGTGCTGAATTAAGCCTCGGAGAACATAATGAAGATTAAAGACATCAAAGAAAATCAAGCACACCCGGGGCAACTATATCGATTTGCAATGGTAGACGAAATGGGCACACTACGTCGTACAGTTCCTATGCATGCAGACGAGTGCAAGACATGGTTACACAAAGCCAAACACATGGTTAATCCACAATACATGACAATTTACCCTGCACATGATGTCGACCAAAAACTATCGCTTGATGAAGTAATGTCTCAATATCCTAATATGGCACAAGAACTAGCAGAAGACAATGCTATTCAAGTTAAAAGCATTGCTGGTACTGGTAAAGATGCACAAGCAGAATTATCTAATGGTACTAAAGTAAGCGCACAAGCACTATTACCAGGCGCTAATAACACAGTAGCTATTAATCCACAAGCCGCTGGACAAAACAGCATGGTTGGTAAGAACTTACAACAACCTACACAAGAAGGGTTCTTTGGCACTAGCGAAGAAGAACTTGCAAAAGACCCAGGACCTGCAGGACAATACTATCGTCAACTTGCGGCACTTAAGAAAGATCCACGTTGGGTTGGCAAACAAGATTTAATTCAAAAACGTATTCAAGATTTGATTAATCGTCTTGATTTAGACCAAGGCGTTCCACAACCTGGAGCAGGGAAAGCACCTGGACCAGAAACAGATCCTGCTAAATTCCAACAACGTAATCCTAATTTCAAAGAAGATCATAAAGATACTATCGCGCAAGGCGGTGGAGATGTTGGCGGCGATGCCACAGATCGTTTTATTGCACAAGTTAAAGACAAAGGATTTGAACGTGTTAACCGTGGCGGAGCACAAGCATCACAAAGTCCTATTGGCGGCAACAAGCTAAAAGAAGGTGACGAACTTTATGCTTGGTTAACTATTGCTGGTATTAAATGAAAGTAAGTGATCTAATTTCAGATTTTGAAATCTGGACTACTCTTGAAGAAGCTGAAATACTTAAGAAGCTTTCTAAGCCTGTTAAGTTAAGTAAGCTGAGCGAACACGATCAATTCAAGATTCAGGCCATGATTCGCAAAAGTTTGGTAACTAAGTATGGAATGGAAGATCCTACTGTAGTTGCAAATGAAAAACACAAATAAACCTAAAACAAAAGTACTCAAAGAAATAGCCGCTCACTTTGAGGAAGATCTTAAAAAGACTTTGCCTATAAGTGTGCAACCAAACGGCAGTATAGTTTATAAAGACTACTACATCAAGCAAAACAAGCTAGGAAATTGGGGACTTTACGCACGAAGAACCCACGATGAAGTTGCACAGTTTTATCTGAAGACATGCGCCTTAATGGCCGCGAAATCCTACGATAAAGCGCATCTTGATAAATTCCAGGAAATCAAACAGTTAGATACCCGTTACTGGGCTAACCATTGCGATACACAAATCTATCGTAAAAACATTAAAACAGCTACCGAGTTTGATAGATACGTAATTTTATTAAACAAATTAGAACAAACCGAATTCCTCACCGAACATTACAAGGAAGAAATTTCCAGAATGTTTAAGTGGAGTTTTGTATAAATACTAGAACAAGAACAGCTTAGGGATACCACCATGCAATTAAGAGAATTATCGAAACCAATTACAGCTAAAGCACTAAACGAGAGCTTGGCACAACAGTTTGGCTATAAACTTAACTTAGAACAGTTCACTATGGAACAGTTAAGTGACGTGCAAAACAAACTACGTACAAAGATGAGCCAGTTCGAACTTGGTGAAAGTTTCGACAGCGTAAATGAAAGCCCTGCTTATCAAAAGACACGTTTAATGTTAGATTGCATTAATCAAGAAATTTTGGAACGTGAGATGACTCCTCAAGATAAGGCTAAAGAAAAGAATATCAAGAAAAAGACTGACAAATCAGGAATGAAGAAAAACATGGAAAAACAATACGGCAAAGAAAAAGGCAAGAGTGTATATTTTGCAACAATCCGTAAAAAGGCTATGGATCATTCCGTTCCAGAAAGTTGGATCAACTCAGCTATCGATCGTATTGCACTAGGCGAAGCAGACGAGGCAGAATTAAAAGCAGAATTAAAACTACGCTATGATTTATCAGAAGCAGTTGCACATCGCATTGTGTATCTTGCAGAAGGCGAAGAAGAAAAAGCTGAAGTAATCATGGCAACTAAAGATATGATCGACCGTATTACGGGTTGGTTAGAAGATGTAGCCGCTATGAAAGCTGAACAGCTATTAGAGTTAATGGACTCCATAGGAGAACACTACGGTAGTGATGTTGCACAAAAGTACGACCAATCCGTTAAACCATCATTAGAAGCAGTTTACACAGCATTAGAGCAAGCACGTAGAGGCCTAAATCAAGGTTTTGCATTAGTAGCAGGCAAACAAGGCACAATGATGGGCGAGCCAGAAGGTGGTGAAATGCCTCCAATGCCAGGTGGTGAAGAAGGTGCTCCAGACATGGCTGGTGGTGAAATGCCTCCAATGCCAGGTGGTGAAGAAGGTGCTCCAGAAGCAGGTCCAATGCCAGGTGGTGAAGAAGGTCGTGAAAAGCGTGAAAGCATTGACTATAGCCGTCGCTTAGGTATGTTGCTAGCCGCATCAAAAAAAAAATAAGTGAGAGTGCAGATCCTTTAGTCTTAGCACTAAAGGATCTTAAAGCCATGGCCGACCGCCAAGGCAATTCAGAAACAATTAGCTGGGAAGCAGTTAATCAACTAGGACGCAGATATGGCGCTCCAGAAATCGACTACCAACGTTTTAAATCTCGATTTGAGCCAACTAACCAAAACGATCCAGTAGCACAACAAGACTCCGATACATTACATGCCTTAGTAACTCGTTACGGTGCTGACGGTATTACACTCAATACCGATACTAAAGAAAAGCATCAGCAACAAGGCGGGGAAGGCGAAGGCGAATTAAGCCAAATGGCAAAACGTGCTACTCAAAAGGCTATGGGATAATCATTAGTTAGTGTATACTAGCTCTATGACTCTACTCAAAGAAAAGTTTGTCTATACTCCAATAGATAGAAAAAGTGAAGCAGGCAAGCGGTTATATGCTTTGCCTGACGGATCTAAAGTTCCAAGCGTTACAACGATATTGGACAAAACAAAATCTCAAGATAAAATTGACGCACTTAACAACTGGAAGAAACGTGTAGGTGAAGCTAAGGCACAGGAAATTGTAACTGAAGCGGCTGGACGTGGAACTAGAATGCATAAGTTCTTAGAGGACTATGTTAAGACTGGTGCAATCACTCCTCCAGGTACTAACCCTTACAGCAAGCAAAGCCACATAATGGCGCAAACTGTAATTGCTCAGGGGTTGTCTAATGTTAACGAAATTTGGGGTGTTGAAGTGCCATTGTATTATCCCGGATTATATGCGGGAACTACTGATGGATGCGGATTACATCTTAATGAAGAAGCAATCTTAGACTACAAACAAACTAACAAGCCTAAAAAAGAAGAGTGGATTGAAGATTATTATCTACAACTAACTGCCTATGCACTAGCACACAATAAAGTCTATGGAAGCAACATTAGAAAAGGTGTTGTTTTAATGTGTGTAAGCCCTAAGATGAACGAACAGCTAGTTGTTGTAGAAGAACCCAAATATCAGGAATTTATCTTAAAACCCGAAGATTTTGCCCATTGGGAAGCCAAATGGTGGGATAGAGTAGAACGGTACTACAAGTATAACTGATAAATATCCTATATAGAGGATATTTAGATGGCCGTTTATCAAATTAGCCGCATTCAAATACGTCGCGGTCAAGCAAATTCAGGAACCGGATTACCACAACTAGCTAGTGGTGAAATGGCTTGGGCTATAGATACTCAAGAATTATACATTGGTAGCGGTGCAGTTAGCGAAGGCGCTCCAGGTGTAAGCAATATTAAAGTTATTACACAACAAGATTTATCTGTTGCAGGTAACATTCTTGGTACTATTCAGTATGTTTACAAATCAGGCAATGCCAGCATCATAACAGGTGCTAGTGCAACTGCTCCGGTATTACAATCTTTAAGTTCTAAAATGGACCAGTTTGTAACTACTGCGGACTTTGGTACTGCGGCAGATGATGCAACAGACGATACTGCGGCATTACAACGTGCAATTAATCAGTTATTTTTAAATCCTAGTAACAAAGCAAGTGTATACTCATGTAACAGAGTTGTATTGAATATTCCAGCCGGAACATACAAAACAACAAGCACAATTTATATTCCAAGTTATGCAACAATTATTGGTGCAGGCTTAGACAAAACAATTATCGATTATTATCCAACACAAATTAGCGTTGTTGGAAACTTAACTAACGGTACAACTACACTAACAACCAGTTCAGCTTCAACAGCTATGATTGGTTATATTATCACAGGCACTGGTATTCCAAACGGAACATTAGTATCTGGTGCAGTTAACGGCACAAGTTTGACAATTAGTAATCTAGCTACTGCTACAAACACTGGCGGCACCTTTGTTGTAACAGCACCTGGTCCAGCGTTCCAGTTTGTCAACGATAGCAGTAGCATTGGTAACTATGATCCAAGTATTGCACAAAGCACTACACAATGTCGATTCGTTACTATAAAAGAAATGACGATTCAAACAGCAACTGGCAACAATATCATGATGCAGTTGAATTCTGTCAAAGATAGTATATTTGAACACATTAAATTAGTCGGCGGATGGACTGGTAACACAACTAGCATTGGTATTAACATGACTGGTGTTAGTAGCCTAGTTACATGTACTCATAATATTTTTAGAAATATTGTAGCTAGTGGATTTAATTATTGTGTTTATGATTCTGCTTATGATATCTCAAACAATAACTTTATAAATTGTCACTTTACAAATTCCTTCCAAGGAATTTCATTAGGTGCATCTTGGACTGCATCTGTAGCAAATCCAAACGGACCAATACAGACACAAATTCTTAATACTAGATTCTATAATATCAAACAACAGGCTGTTTATGTTGGTGCAGGCTTCGGAAATATCACACGTGAATGTATCTATCAAAACGTAGGTAACAACGGTAGTGGTAACGGATCTCCACAGTATCCACAAGTGTACTTTGCATCATATGGTAATACTTCATTAGACGACCAATCAGATCGTTTTGGTGATTTAGGAAATCCTACTACAGGATCATATGCACTTATACCTTACGTACCTGAAGTATCGGGGCACGGACAGTATTCGTCTTTTGGTAATAATTCTATAACACTAACACAAACAACAAGTTCATATGTTCAGATAATTAAATTACCATTACCTTGGATTTCAACTCCACAATATTTGTATAATGCTACAGGTGTAACACTTACAGGCCCAACTGGCAATATTAGTTATAGTATAAACTATATCTACGATAGTGCCACCGCTGGCTATACACGTCGTGGTGTGCTTAATATTGTAGCTGATGTTGCCAACAAGGCAGTGGCAATAACAGATGAATATGATTTCACTACTACTGGTAGTGCATACTCGACTACACTAGACTTCCAAGTTCAATTTTTAGACAACACTGGTGCAGTCACAACTTCCAATCCTTGGTCAATTTTGATAACATATCAAAACACAACACCATCGGATACTGGTAAGTTAATTTTTTCTTACTCATCTACATTCTAATCAAAAAGATAGATCTCGATAATAAATGCGTATATAATTTGCTTTATTATCGAGATAAAGTATTTCTGCCTCCGCAACCTTTTGAGTTTCAATAAGTTTTGAGACCGAAGTTTTCTATAATAAATACTTCCTAAGAGAAATACACACCGCACAACATAAAGTAACGACAATGAGCAAAATTATAGTAACGAAACGAGATGGAAGTAAAGAGCCACTAATGATTGAAAAGTGGCAGGCTCAGGTAGCGAAGGTTTGTAAAGGCATAGCAGATGTCAGTCAGTCTATGATTGAAATCAAAAGCCAACCTCATTTCTACGATGGCATTACTACAAACGAAATTGATAACATTACATTACGAGCAATCGTTGACCTTATCGACGTAGAACAGAATCCAGATGTAGGACATACAAACTATCAATACGTAGCAGGCAAACAAAGACTAAGCATCCTCCGCAAAGATGTTTATGGACAATACGAAGTTCCACATTTATATTCTATTGTAAAAAAGAATGTGGAAATAGGATTATACACACCAGAACTTCTTGTGTGGTACACAGAAGAAGACTGGAACAAAATGAATGATATGTTAGATCATGAAAAAGACGAAACATATTCATATGCGGCAATCGAGCAGTTAATTGAGAAGTACCTTGTTAAAAATAGGGCAACGAAACAAACTTATGAAACGCCTCAGATTAGATACATTGTGGCCGCGGCTACAGTCTTCCATAAGGAAGAACCAAATAATGCAAGAATGCGTTATATTAAAGAGTATTATAACGCCGCCAGTGATGCTTTGTTTACTCTCGCTACTCCAGTTCTTGCTGGTCTTGGCACTCCCACTAAACAGTTCAGTTCCTGTGTACTCATCCGTAGTGATGATGACCTTGATAGTATTTTCGCTTCAGGAGAGATGATGGCAAAATATGCTAGCAAACGTGCTGGCATTGGTTTGGAAATTGGTCGTCTACGTCCATTAGGTAGTCCCATCAGAGGTGGGGAGATCATGCACACAGGTATGATTCCATTCTTGAAGAAATGGTTTGGAGATTTAAGAAGTTGTTCACAAGGAGGCATTCGTAATGCTAGTGCTACAGTTTTTTACCCTATCTGGCATCATCAGTTTGATGATCTTATTGTGCTTAAAAATAATCAAGGAACGGAAGAAACTCGCGTCCGCCATATGGACTATGGTGTTGTATTGTCTGCGTTCTTTTGGCGCCGATTTAAAAATAAAGAAAACATAACATTCTTTGATCCTAACGAAGTGCCAGACTTATACGAAGCATTTTATAAAAACACAGAACGTTTTGAAGAACTGTATGTAAAATATGAAAAGCGTACAGACTTACGTAAGAAGACTATGACTGCTGAAGAAGTATTCAAGTCTGGCATACTAAAAGAACGTACAGACACAGGACGTATCTATCTTGTGTTTATCGATAACGTAATGAACCAAGGACCATTTGATCCTGAGTATCATACAATTTACCAAAGTAATCTTTGCTGTGAAATTCTATTACCTACAAAATCTTTTAAACGTCTTGATGACGAGAATGGTCGAATTGCTTTGTGTACTCTTGGTAGTATCAATTGGGGTGCTTTTAGAAATCCTGAAGACATGCGTCGTGCTTGCCGCATTCTTCAACGTAGCCTTTGCAATATTCTTGATTACCAAGATTTTCTAAGTATTCAAAGTAAACTAAGCAATGACGAAATCCAACCTTTAGGGATTGGGGTTACAAACTTGGCCTACTGGCATGCAAAACGTGGTCTTAAATATGGCGAGAAAGACGCCTTACAAGATGTTAAATCCTGGATGGAACATCAAGCCTTTTACCTTACTGAAGCTACAGTGGAACTGGCAAAGGAGCGCGGAGCGTGTACACATAGTGATAAGACACGCTATGGCCAAGGTGTATTCCCTTGGGAGTTACGTGCTAAAGGTGTAAATGAACTAGCAAATTTTGCTCCAGAACTTGATTGGGAAACACTACGTACTAATATGAAACAGTATGGAGTTCGCAACGGTACACTAATGGCCATTGCACCAGTTGAAAGCAGTAGTGTTGTTATAAACAGCACTAATGGAATTGAAATGCCTATGAGTCTAATCAGCACTAAAGAATCAAAGGCAGGAAGTTTTACACAAGTTGTTCCTGAGTATCATAAATTGAAACACAAGTATCAACTCATGTGGGACCAAACAGATTGTGATGGCTATTTGAAGACAGCGGCTGTGCTTGCGGCCTACGTTGACCAATCAATTAGTACAAACACATTCTATAATCCAGCGCACTTTGAAGGACGTAAAGTTCCAACTACGCTGATTGCTAAGAATTTGATGCAAGCACATGTATGGGGATTAAAAACATTCTACTACAGTTTGATTAACAAAGCAGGAAGTAAAGCAACTGATGAAGTTGTAGCAGTTGCACAAACATACATTGAGCAACCGATGGATGAAGAAGATTGCGAGGCATGTAAGTTATAATGTTAGAAACTATTTGTGATATACTTGTAGACGCATATAAGCGTAATTGGATTACCAGTCGTGATGGTAATGTAAGCATACGACATCACGATCGTGATCATTTTTATATCACACCTAGTGGAGTACGCAAACAAACTCTACAGCCAGACCAATTTAAGAAAATCAGCATACATGGTTTATTGTGGCAAGAAGAACACTATACAGATATCAGTGCAAATCTAAAGCCTAGTGGAGAGATTCCATTACACTTTGGTCTACAAAGAGCAATGGGTCAGCATAGTGACGAAGTTCGTGTTGTTGTACATGTACACCCTACATATTGTGTAGCGGCCATGCATGCCGGTATTGATTTAAGTACTGTGGTTAATGACTTTCCAGAACTTAGTCGTTATACTCGAGTAGCACCCAATGTACCTGAAGTTCCTCCTATTAGTCAAGAACTAGCCGACCAGTGTTTTGAAAAATTAGAATTAGATGACAATGGAAACATTGCCTATGACATTGTAGGCATCAAAGGGCATGGAGTAGTTGCTATTGATACTAGCCCATGGCGTGCCTATGAACACATTGAACGATTAGAACATATTTGCAAGATAGTACTTGCATCAGGAAAATATTAATGAGTAAAGAACAATATAACTTAAATACAAAGACAGACTATCTTTCACGTAAGATGTTTTTGGATCCAGCGGGCCCAGTTACCATCCAACGTTTTGAAGAAGTCAAGTACAAAAAGATTGCAGACTTTGAAGCGACAGCCCGAGGCTTCTTCTGGCAACCCGAAGAGATTAGTCTTACCAAAGACGCAAATGATTTTAAGGATGCAAGCGATGCAGTTAAACATATTTTTACTAGCAATTTATTACGTCAAACAGCACTTGATAGTCTTCAAGGTCGTGGACCAACGCAGGTATTTACTCCAGTGTGTTCCTTGCCCGAACTTGAAGCTCTCATGTACAACTGGGGTTTCTTCGAAACCAACATCCACAGTAAGAGCTACAGCCATATAATTCGTAATATCTATAATGTGCCAAAGGATGTGTTCAACACAATCCACGACACACAAGAAATTATTAATATGGCATCAAATGTAGGCAACTACTACGAAACATTACACATTTGTAATAGCATGAAACAAATGGGTTCGTTCCTTGACGAGCGTGAACATGTTAAGGCTATTTGGTTAGCTCTTAATGCTAGCTATGCTCTAGAAGCTTTCCGCTTTATGGTATCATTTGCTACAAGCCTAGCAATGGTTGAGAATAAAATCTTTATCGGTAATGGTAACATTATCAGTTTGATTTTACAAGATGAATTACTACACAAAGGTTGGACAGCTTATTTGATCAACCAAGTGGTTAAAGAAGATCCACGTTTTGCTGAAGCTAAGTTAGAGTGCGAACAAGAAGTCTATGCATTGTATATGGATGTTATCCGTGAAGAAAAACAATGGGCAGATTACTTGTTCCAAAAAGGACCAGTTATTGGATTGAACGCAAACATTCTAAAAGACTTTGTAGACTACACAGCAGTCAGCGCACTCAAAGATATTGGTATCAAATATCAACAAGCCGCTCCAAAGTCAACTCCAATTCCTTGGTTTAACAAACACGTTAATACTAGCAGTAAACAAACTGCTCTACAAGAATCAGAATCGACTAACTATGTTATCGGCGTCATGTCAGAAATACTTGATTATGATGCGTTACCTAGTTTATAATAGTAAAAAGGAATAATATGAAAGCAATAGTATGGAGTAAAAACGCCTGCCCATTTTGTGACCAAGCTAAGGGCTTGCTCAAAATGAAAGGCATTGAATACGAAGAAAGAAACATTAACAAAGATTATACACGTGAACAATTATTGGAAGCAGTACCTAATGCCAGAACTGTACCGCAAATCTTTTTAGACGATAAATTAATAGGCGGGTTCACAGAACTCAAGAAACATTTCGAAAAGGTATAATATGTTAATTTCAAAAGGTATAGCAGAAGGTGAAATTGTAACAATCAAAACCACAGCAGGTGAAGAGATTGTTGCTAAGTTAGTAGAAGATGGTCCATTGGGCGTTAAGGTTAAGAAACCACTATGTTTAACAGCAACTAAAGACGGAATTGGCTTAGTTCCGTTTTTGTTTACTACTGATCCAGACGCAGAAGTAACGATAAATAAAAATAGTATTATGGTACTGGCAGCAACTATTAAAGATGCCGCAGATACTTACATACAACAAACAACAGGAATTAAATTAGCATAATGCCCGGTATAGCACGAATGAGCGGAACTGATTCCGCAACTACAGTACATCCAGCAGTTGGAAAAAATTGCGCCGTAGCCCCTACGACTACAGCAACATCTGCTGGATCAAGTAATGTATTTGTAAATGGAATTGGTGTTGTCCGTTCAGGCGATGCTGTAGCTAGTCATACATTCCCGGGGTGTAGTCATCACACTCCTGGGTTAGCAACATTCAGTGGCAATGTATTTGCCAATGGAAAGAATATTGGACGTTTAGGTGACACATATGGTTGCGGTGCCAAAATCACTTCAGGTAGTGGCAACGTGATTGCCAATTAAGTAGACATTTATTTTCGCTGGTGCTACACTAGTGGCTAAGTACTCGTACTTGCCTTAAAGGAGAATTAAATGGCTACAAACAAATATGCAGAATTCACTGCAATCATCGAAGCAATGGAATCAGATTTCGAAAAGTTCTACGACAAAGAAGTAGGTGCCGCAGGTACTCGCGTTCGTAAACATTGTCAAGATTTGGCTAAGTTGTGCAAAGAAACTCGTAACGATGTTACAGCCGTTAAAAACGCTCGTAAAGAAGCCAAATAAGTCAACTAAATACAAGTCTAAGGCGTTATATTATTATACACGCTAAAAGGAGTATAATATGAAAAAGACAGTTTTAGCTT
>Ga0316223_1002948_pt1 | contig 13224 bp, 10 predicted proteins | sample TBH18009metaG_FD_206007 | JGI IMG/M metagenome (GOLD analysis project Ga0316223, IMG submission 206007) | Freshwater microbial communities from Trout Bog Lake, Wisconsin, USA - TBH18009 | ecosystem: Environmental > Aquatic > Freshwater > Lake > Hypolimnion/Profundal zone | place: USA: Wisconsin...
GAGTTCATGGTCATTAAAGAAAGTAAATAATGCTCTTCCTTGTGTACCTTTGTCATCGTTAAAATCAATTTCCCATCTATCTCCACCCCATTTAGGAACACGCACAAAATCGCCAACAGCAGCCCAAACACCTTCTGCCCATGGTTGCATAGTTTCACGATTTTTAAACGCCAAAGGGCCTAGTGCAATGACTTTACCGATCATTGTGTTCCACTTCTCCGTTTCTTTTGTGTCTTCTGGAATGTAGATACCAGCTGATGTGACCTTCTCTTTGACCGCTCTTAATTGAATAAGAACACGAGCACCGTACGGCGCCATAAGTGGGTCGACAACAGGAAACGCTTCTGCAAGCGTTTGCTCAATGTCAATGTTCGACATCTCTATTTTGCTCCTCTAGTAAGCTGTTTAAAATATTCAAAGATTCTTCCAATCCTTGGTACTGTCCAACTAATCTCTGATAAGTTTCAAAATTAACCGCATTGCCATCTACTATGGCTTGGGCTATTTCTTGCTTTCTTTGATTAATTAGAGTTATAAAGGAGCTAATATCCATTAACGCCCTCTACCTGCTGCCTTTTTCATTGGTTTACCAACCATAGCAGAACCACCACGTTTCATTGTAGCTATAGAATGTACTTCAGGTTTTGTTAAAGGTTTTACACTACCTTTAGCTGGCAAGTTACGAATTTTGCTTTCCGGATAAGCTTTAATTTTATTTACCAGTTCTTGATGGGTAATTTCTTCAGGTTGACCAGAGCCAGATCCTTCATAAACTACTTGTCCACCTTTTGCATATTTTTTAACTTTGCCACCTTTTTTAAGATGGTTTGCTTCTTGCTCACCGCCCATAGCGATGCGCTTATGCATGTTAATTAACTCAGACATTTGGTTCTTCTCCTTCTTGAGGTTGTTGTGTTGCTTGTTGTTGAATTGCTTGCTGCTGTGCTTGCTGCTGGGCTTGTTGCATTTCTTGTAAATGCTCTAAGTTTGCTTGCTGAATTTGCTGTTGTCTTTCGGCTTCAGCTTGTTTTGCTTCAAATTGTTTTTCAATTGTCATGCTATTAATGTCATGAGTTAATTCAGCAGTTTTAATTTGCTGTTGGGTAACCAATGAAGCTTCTTTATCCATAGCATCTTGATTTTGTTTTTGTGCTTTAAGAGTAAGTTCTGCTTTATCGTATGCAGCTTTACGTTGGGTTTCAGCCATAGCAGTTTGCTGTAATGCTTGTACTTGAGCAATAACGTTTGGATCGGTAGGTTGTTGCTGTTGCATTTTTTGCAATGTTTGAATCATATTTTGTATTGCAGGCAATATATCTGAAGCCAATTGTTCTTTAGCATCAAAATGAACATGTTGAATAGAAGCAGCAAGTAATTTTTGTGCTTGTTGTGAAATTTGCTGAACCCGTAAAGCATCAAATGGCTTTTTCAATGCTTGACTTGCATACTTATCCGTTTCCATTAAATACCACATTGTTAAATGCTGCTTCATATGTTCTAAACAAGCAGGAATAAAAGATTTAGCCATAATTGGATTTGATCCATAAAGTGGATCAGCTGCATAAGTCATATGGCCAAATAAATGAGATAAATGGTCTTGTCCTGGATATGCACCAACTGGGCTGCCTAAAGTCATAGCTACGTTTTCAAGTGCAAAGTTCATATCTTCAACTTTATGGGGATCTGGCAATACACTATTAATATCGGGTAGCTTTATCTGTTTAAGAATTCGTTTTTCAACTTCCAAACGATTATACAAATCAGGGTTAGCCTGAGCACGAGCAGCAAGGGTTTGAACTTGGGCATACCGCTGACTTTCTGCAAATATATGGGGATCAGATACGGGAATAATATCGGTGTTGCGTTCAAAATCTTCTTTGCTTATATCAAGTTCTTTTGCCATTTCATTTTTGGCATACTCATCCATATACCAGCGATTAAGCCTAGCAAGAATCATTAATATTTTCTTTTGCGATTCATGCATACGCGAATGAATTGCAGAATAGACTGCAGCACCTTGTTCAATTAAAGCTTGTGCTGTTCCAACTGGCATATTGTTACTTGCATCTTGAATTTTTTCTTCAGATGTAGTAACTACGCCTTTAGCTGCTTCTGTTAACCAACCTAATAATTGAAATAAAACAGGACTAGGTGGGTTAAAAGGCACAGGCATTGCAATTTTACGAACATCATCTACTCCAGGCGCACCTTCTATCTCAGAAACTTGGGTCGGTTCGATGACTGTGGTTTGTCCGCTAATTTTTGCTCCTTTAAGTTTGAGCATGGTAGGAGCAGTATTAATGTGTGCAGAATCCAATAAAGCACGCAATGCGCCAGTAAGAGCAGCAGAAAGACCACCAATGAGGTTAGGCAAACCAATAGCATAAGCACCCCGCCAAGGTATGAATTTAAATTCAACAATCCAGTCCAACTTAGTGAAGGTATCATCACCGTCCTCCCAGTTACGATAAAGACCGATAACTGCTCTCTCGTTTTCGTCAATCATTAAAATATAAGGAACTCGTTCTCCTTTGCTAAAATGATCTTCGTCAAATTCAAGCCATGTAAAAATATGGTATACCCTTCTAACACCATCAACGTTATCATGTTTTTGGGATCTACCTTCAATTTTGTCGTTTGCTTTTTGTGATTTACTTTCTTCTGGCTCCATTGGGGAACGATAAACATCTAAATCGGCATAAAGCCCAGATTGCACTCGGATGTCATATTCTTCTTGCGTAATATCTTGTACTTCTGTAATACGTCCTGCAGTATAAAAATTAGAAGCTGCATAAGGTAAATAAATATTGTCAATAGACACAAACTCAGTACATGGGCGTTTAAGTTTTGCGTCGTACCACATTTTTAAATACTGAGAACCACCCAAAGGCAATTGGGTAGTCATTTGTTCTTCTTCGTCACGGAATTCAGGAATTTGTTCCGTAAGTTGCCAATTCATGTAATCACGTTTGGCATCAGATCTTTTTACTTTTTCTTCGGTAACTTCTCCGATGATCTTGGATCGAACTGGTCCATCAGGCGGGAAGATTTCCTTAATTGCTCTTGCAGAGAAGTCAACACATGCTTCGGCCATAACGGGGTGAACAACTTTGCTTGCTCCCATGAACTGAGCGCCTCCTGGAGCATCATGTCCAAGTCCTGTTCTGCGAAGTCCCTCTTCATATTGTTTGTCTCGGTCTTCACGTGCTTGTTTATCCTTTTCAATAAGATCGAGATATTTCATTGCAAGAGAATCAAGGTCCCACGAAGCAATTGCTTTTTCTGCAAGGTTTTCGTAAAAGTCAGGATTTTCATCCGGACCTTTAAATTCAGTCATACGAACAATTGCAGAACCATCTGGTAATTCTTCTACTTCTGAATCGTCGTTAAATATTTCGTAAATAGATTCGTCTTCCTCTGTCTCACCAGTAACTGGATCGATAAATCGGTCGTAATCTTGGGGGATTGGCATTTCTGGCATGTTTTATCGCTTACGGTTGAGGTTGACCAATATATGTTTGTAATACTTGAATATGTCTTCTCATTAAAGTTTTTAGGTTTCTTAAACCAACTGAACTTCTAAGGTTATAAACTTCTGGACTACTATTTTGCATACGGAAAGCTATTTCATTTAAAGCAGTAAGATGCTCTTGCGGAGTACGCCAACGATATTGAACTCCTTGAATCAATTGTTGATAAGCTCTTTGTACTTCTCCTGAAGCATGCTGAATTGCTGGTAAAGGTTGTCTACGACTCATTGCTTCTATTTCATCATTACCAATAGCACCAGAAGTTGCAGAAGCTAAATTAGCACGTCTTTCTGGTGCGCCCGACATAGCATTTCTACCTGGTGCTCTAGCAACACGTTGTTCTGGTGCTCTAGCAACACGTTGTTCTGGAGGTGCAACACCTAGAGATCTAGCTTGAACAACAGCAGGATTAGCTCTACCTCTACCTAAAGTTTGGTCATTAGTAGGAACGTATAATCCTTCATTACGAAAACGTTCTATAAGTTCATTTCTAAAGTCAGGTTGGTAAGCATTTAAACCATACATATCAGGATGATCGTCCATAACTTGAATTAAGTTTTGACGTGTGTTTCCGTTTCGTTGGATAGCTTGTAATATTTCAGGGTTTTGATGTCTATTTCTAATATTTTGACTAACTTCTCTATAAGCTCTATCTAAATAACCTTGTCTTACAGATGGAGCAGCTGGAGTTGGGGCAGTTGGACGAACATCAGTTGACGGTACATCTGCATTTATACGTTCGGATAAAGCATCTGCTGTAGAACGGAAAGCTTCTGCAAGTGGATTTGCACCAGATTGATTAGCATGAGCATACAAACGATCAATATATTGTACTGGTTCAGCTTCTAAATCAAAGTTATCGTTAATACTATCTAATATATGTTCATATTGTTGATAACTTTCTGGACTTAATCGTTGCTCTTCACGTTGCATTGCTCTTCCCATAGTACTTGGAAGATCTAGTTCTTGTTGATGTCTTTCAAAAGCTCTAATTCTGTCATTAAGTTCATGCTGTAAAGCTTCTTGACCTTCATGATCTGTTGGATCATCAACTACTAATTGATTATGCTGCTCTTGTAGCTCAGTCATTTCATTAGATAATGCTTCATGACGCTGGGCAAATGTTTGAGCTTTTGGCGCACCTTGTGTAATAGCAGAACCACTAGGTCTGTAAGTACCGTTCTTAATTGCTTGTATATCTTCTACAGTAATAAACCGTGGTAAATCTCTTATTACTGATTCCATAGCACGTTTATCAGCAGGAATTATTCCCGCTTGGGAAAAAGCTTCGCTTAATAAATTATCCCTAGTTCTATCAAAAATACCTATAGCATAAGCTAAATTACTTCCAGGACTTTCAATTTCATTAGCTCTAGAATTTACATAATCTTGTACATCTTTTCTGTATTTAGGATCAATACCATTAAAAGCATTATTATGATTTTTATATCCCGATACATATCCAAGTCTAAATCTAGGACTAGCAGCATTAGCACGTCCTTCGTTAATAAATTCTATTGTTCCGTAAGGATAACCTGTTTCTTTATCTCTAAGGCTTGTTATTTGTTTAGATCCACGATGGATATCATCGTCGTATCCTGGACCAATACGACCGCTAGATAATTGTGGCACTTCACCAGTTACTGGATCAACTACTGGTACATGAGTTCTATTATGTCCTGTTAGAAAGTGTTTAGTTTCACCGCCACTACCTCCTGAACCAACACAGTGATCAAGAACTTCAGTATCCATAGCTAAACCCCTACGAATATCATCTATAGGCATACCGCGTTTAAACTCAAATACTGCTGTATTTCCAATTTTAGGAATATTAGGTTCTTCAGCTAAGTCTTTAGCATAAGTATTAAAAACTTTTAATTTAGCTACTTGTTCTAATTTTTCAGCACGTTCTTTTTCTAATCGTTTGTTATATACATCGGTTACAAATTTAGGAAAAGAAGTATTTGGTACTTGGTCAACAGGAATATCCCCAAACATAATAGCTCTATGAAAAGCTTTTCCTGCATCTATTAATCCTAAAGCATTCATAGCATTACGCATTACATTATACATAGTGTCTGTACGGGGCACTTTATATTCCCCAGCTTTTACAAGGGGGGGATTAAACGTATCTTTTAATTGGGGGAAAAATTGATGACTTCTGTAAGGAGTTTGATTTAAAAACTCTTGGACAGTTATAGGTTTAATAGCACTATCATTAATATTTTCGTAAGCATTAGCTAATCTTAAATTTTCGTATTGCTCTTTGTGCTGATCCAATTCATTAGACTTAGCTCGAATCCTGCCACTAGTTGCTGCATATTCTGGATTATCTGCAGGATCACGATCAGGATTTTCTGCATAAAGTTGTTGCCCTAAATTAGTTCTATGATTTTTCATATCTTCTAATTCTTGGGTAAGTCTATCTACATCAGCTTTTTTAGCTTCTAAAACTGGATAAGTTTCTCCAAAAGGATGCTTACCATTAGCAACTCTAAGTTGTTGTAATGCATCGTCTGGCCAATAAGTAGCATTAGGTTGTCCGCCTTCTTCTATAATTCTTTGAGCGGGTTTAAAAGTAATACCTGATTTAGATAAATTAATAAATGGATCATCTGCAGTACCAACATTACGAGTAATGTGTTTAACAAATGCTTTATCGGACCAATTATTTGCTGTCTGCCTTCTTTTTTCAAACTCTTCAATATCTGGTAAAGGTTTAAGTCTAGTAACACGGGCAAGTTCTTTTACTTTAGGGTTTTTAGCAAACTCATCTATCCATTGTATTATTAAAGGAGCTTTTTGTTGTCCATTACCTCTTGAATCAAATGCTTGTTCTACTGCACTTTCAGATGGAGCATCGGGATACATTTCCCTTTTCTTTTCTTTTAAAAAGTTACGCCAAGCATCAGAAATGGCTTCATGACCAGCATTATTTTCATTTGGTTCAATATAATGTCGAACGTATTCCGAAAGTACGTCTATTGGGCGATAATCTTCCGGAATAGATTTTGTTGCCCTAACTATGCTATTGAGTTTAGGCTCCTCATTCATTTCATGAGTTTTAGCACCATCAGGAATATCTTCTGCTTTAACCGGCATCCACTGACCAGTGTTACGTACAGCATTCATTTGCTGTGGACCAAATACTTCTACTGATGCTTGCGGAACACCCGGAATAGGCGATTTTCCTTGCGCTTTACGCCTAGCAGCAAAATCTGCAATATCATCAGCAGCTTCTTGCAATCGAGTACCAATAGTGTAGTCACCTACTGCATTCATTTTCTTAACGCCAGACTGAGCATTAGCAAAGTCGGTATGTAAATCTTTAAGCTCATTGCTATACATTTTAGCTTGAGCACCAAGTACGCGTCCTGCATTAGGATCAAGTTTAAATGGTTCATGTACCATGCCAGGTGACACAATAGGCATTGACGAACCGGTAATCTTACCTACTAATTCATTCCCTGCATCAATAACACTTTGTCCTTGGGATGTAGGAGCAATAGTTAAAGCATTAGCTACTTGTCCAGCAGTATTTTGTGCTTGGTTAACACCTTCTTGTGTACCGTAAGTACCATTAATAATGGACTGTGCAATACCTACTGGGACGCCTGCAGTTTGACCAACCATACCAGATAGCATTGTAGCTGCAGCTGAACCTATTCCAGCATCTGGCATATTCTGCATACCAGCTTTAATAAGATCCATTGGGCCATAGTTGCCTTTAGTAGGTAATTGACTATTGTCTTCCCAACTGGAGCTTAAATTTTGAGCTTTCTGTAAAGCTGCTTTGTATTCGGGGGAATTAATAACTAATGGCACATCTGAACCGTTTGGGTTAGATGGCATTTGGCCTTTATATTGTAAAGCGGCTTTCATTTCAGCAAGACTTGGGGATTGGGAATCCGGTGTCCCATCGTCTCCTATAACATTGCCTTCTTGGTCATAAAGAATCGTCATAGCCTAAACCCAAGTTAATTTGTAAAAGATCATATCATGCTTTTCGCGGCTTTTGTAACTTTATTGAGAATATGGATTTACTCTTTTTGGCTTAGTGTCATCAACATACATATCAGAGTTATCAACAAAGTGGTCTAGCCTAATAATGTCTGAGTCTCTTAAGAACCTTAGCGCTTGACTAAACGCATCTACAAAGTCATCATGTTTAGCTTCAGGGAAAGCGCATAGCTCTCTAAGGAAAGGATCAATCCAAGTTCGCGGATACCCCCGTCGTTCTAAGCTTTCAGGAAGATAGACCAATCCACGTTCAACCATAGGGGCCACAATATTTAGTCGGGTAGCTTTATCCGCCCTGCCTGGGTTATAAGAACGGATTGGTAACCAAGTTTGTTTCAAGTCTTGAATTAATGCAATGCCGCTAGACTTATCTTCAATCAATATTAAATCTACCTTTTTGCCGTTACCAAATTGGTCTGGATCACCATAGACTTCTTTAGCCTCTTCCTGAACCTTACTGCGGAGATCGGGATAAAGCATATGCTCGCTCCAGCAATCTATAAGCATCACCCTATTTCCCGAATCCGGACTTGGCCGAAAGACGCCAAGCACTACACAAGCAGTAGGGTCGTTTATAGTCTTATCTGAAGTTGCTACGTCATAACTTTGAACTACATAGCTAAATTCTGGGAAAGGTTTGTCAGCATCATAAATCTTAAACCAACTGCGTTTCATTAAACCCGCTTCTTCTGGATTTAATACCTCAGCATAAATTTCTTGCCTACCTTGTGTTGTGCCTTCATACTGCAATATTTGCTTTTGAAAGGTTGGGGCAAGGTTATGGATATTGTCATAGGTTGTTGCCGTAACATAAGCTACGTCATCTCCATCCCGCTCTAGTAAATTCATAATTAATTCTTTTGGCTTAGGCGTAGTGGTAGCTATTAAAGTAGGCTTAACACCAAGTCGCAAACCGAACTGAATCATGTCCCAACTTTCATCGAGGTATTCCCAAGCCGCCAATTCGTCTAACCAGCCATGATGAAATTGGGGACCACGGAAACGTCCAGGTTCAGATGCTGGAATGCCTTTAATTAAAGAACCATTAATTAAGTTTAGTTCCCCAAGGGAGCTTTTATAACCATTAGGAGCTATAATTTCATGTGGGATCACGTTCAGGATCCCTGACTCTCCTTCGAAGCAAACATCCCGTACGTCACCAGCTGTTGGGGCTGATACTAAGAACCGAATGCCTTCTTCTGCCCAAGCAGTCCACCAACAGTCTTCTGCAGCCGTTCTGGTTTTACCAGCACCACGACCTGCTAATAAAAGCCAAACGCTCCACCATTCTCCTTTTGGGCGAATTTGGTGCGGGTTTGCTTGTTCCAGCCATTCCATTCTTTTAAGCATTGCTTTGCGATGCGGCAAAGGCAATATATCTAGATTGGGAGCGTTATCAAGTTCCCGCTTAATAAGAGAGCTTAGGGTTTTATCCAATGTTGTGGAATTTTTCTACTTTGCGAACAAACTCTATAACATTTGCTGGGTTGTAATTTGGATCCGTAGTGGACAAAGTAATATTAAACAATTCTTGAATATCTGCAAAGCTCATTGGTTTTCTTTCTTTGCGTTCTAAAGCAATGCAATCTTCGGTGGTAAATGTTGTCATTTGTTTACTCCTTTTTAATGTTTTGGATTTTATCTTAAGTTATTGCAATGTATACCTAAGCTTTAATTAGGATGGAAAAACCCAGGAAAATCCGGGACCTACCATAACAGATACACTAGCGCCGTCGCCGAGTGGTGGTGACATTTTTAAAGATTTACCTAGGATCATTTCCGCACTAAGGAGCTTAGTAAGCTTTAATAAACTTTAATAGCTTTATCAATGGGAGCTTAGGGAGTTCGCGGTTATCAATTATCTGTTTCATTCTGCCGTTTAGTTAAGAGCTTATTCATTAACTCTTTAGCAAATGTTCCTGCTTCCTCGATCTCGATTGGGTTTCCGTTTGGTCCAGAGATTTCTTGAGCTTGGATTGCTTTACCATCCAAACGATCGGTAACTTCTTTGATTGCACCAAGATCACCTTTTTCCGCGAGATCTAATAGTTTATCAATAATCTTATCTAACTTTGCTGGATTCTGAACCACTTTCCTACGCAGTGCAGCAACGAAAGCACCACGAACCGCGGCATTTTCGTTTCCTTTCATAGCTTTAGAAAGTTTCGCGCTCTTTTCTTTAATCATAAGATTTCCTAACCTTTTTTAAATTCCACAGAAAAATCTGAAAATTTATTCTCAGTTTCTAAACATTTGTTACGAAACGGATTTTATCTCAACTTTTAAAACTTTGTACGGATTTTTTCAAACCACCGAATATTTTTTCTGCGCCCAAATTTTAGCCGAGTTTTATACGAATGAAACTGATTAAAAATCCGCAACTTTAAAAAACTTCTGCGTTGATTTGCAAGTTTAGTTTTTGCTTTGCGAGGTTTTAATTCTCTAAATAACATAAATAAACTTTCTAAACTTTATCATATTGTGAAATAAAAAAGTATATTTTCATTTCAATTTGTGATACAATTAAATTGTAGTAAAACCTAACTCAAAAAGGAAATCAAAATGAAACTCAATCAAATCCGTTTTAACTCTAAAAAATACTTTCCAATGTTTTTTGTTTTGGATGTTATTCTTTATTCTGCCATAGCTTTTACGGCTTATAAATTTTATATAGCTTAAATCAATTAGGGAGATTATTTAATCTCCCTAACTTTTAACCGAGGAAATTATGAAACAAACTGAAATTCAAACCCTTGCAAAATCTTTAGCTAATAGATTTTTTAATGATTTTGGTAAAGGAGTTTTAAATATAAACCGCGATTGGGCTCCAGAGTACATAGATTCAAAATTTACCAGTTCCGAACAAGTTGCTCAAATGGAAACTTTAGCTTTAAAAATCTTTGCGGAAAAACTTAAAACTATTTATCCTGTTCAAATTACATTCGATGTTGAATAAAAAGGACAAATCATGCAATATATTATTACTAAATATTTAAAACCTACAAACCACCAAGGAAGTAGGATAAAAGCTTTAACCTCTTTTGAAAGGGAAGCAATTACTATCCCCTATGATTATTCTTTAGATACAGAGCAAGCACATGCCAAAGCCGCTATGCAATTAGCCATGAAATTAGGTTGGAATGGAGAATATGCAGCCGGAGGTAATGAAATGGGTTATGTGTTTACTTACCTTGGCTCATCTAATTTATATTCCACGGACAATTATGAAGCTGAATGATGCTCCAGTCTCTATAGTTTGTTACTGCTCAGATTGTTACTGTTACTATCTAAGAAAGATAGTAACAGTAACAAATAACATTCTGAGTTTTGTTACCTGATTTGTTACGCGTAACAATCATCATATCCCATATAAACCTTTCCCTTTTTTCTGTATAAGTCCTTGATTTACAAGTGAATTCAACTCTTTTCGGATAGCTCCTTCCGATGCTCCATTTGTTACTAATCTTTCATAAATAACAGTTAGTAACAAATCCTGTTTTTCTTTCTCAAAAAGTTGCAGTAACAAATTCCTAACACTCATTTTAGCCTTATTTTCCTCGGAAACCGTTAGGTATTCTATCTGCTCTGTAATTAACGTTGTAATGTTTTCCGCAATATCAACTATTTTCATCTGGAGATTTAATGGCTCCGGAAGCATAGCATCTTTCATCTTAAAACCGATTAAAGTGGTTTCTAATGTTTCTCCATTACGTTTAACTTCGTACTGGCAATCTACTCCATTTTGCCAAGCAGAAGAACCACGAATCCTTGTGCCATCTTTTCCGCCATGATGTACTAAACTTACCGAGCAATTAAAAGTTTTAGTAATTTTTTCTAAATTACCTAAAGCTAAAGCAACTTCTTTGGACGAATTTTCATCCCCCGTAAAGTTGCGGTTTAATGTATCGAACACAATATATTTAGGAAACTGTGGCAAAGATTTACCGTATTCCAAAATGTTTTCTATTTCTTTAGGGTCTAAAATGTTCCGGCTTCCATCTGAAACATACAAAGGAAAATCTTCTTTAACTTGGTACTTTTGGCGCAAACCGGCAATTCTTCTTGCTATACCGTTTGATCCTTCTCCGCATACATATAATACTGGGCCTTGATTAACCGATTTGCCGTGCCATTCCAAACCAGCCGCAATGCAATAACATAGTTCCAAAGCAATAAACGATTTAAATGCTTGCGTATCACCCCAAATAATACTGAGCGTGTGTTCCTCAAAGAAATCTTGAACCATCCAATCAATTGGACCAAGTTTATTTTGCAAATCGTTTAGGGTAAACCAACGCTTTTTAAATTCCGCAGGCAAATGCACTTCAATATTGCCAGGAAGTTGTAATTTAACTTCATTAGCCATTTTAAACAATGTGGCTATAGTAACTTGCAGTCCAGTGTATTTACCTAAGCTTTCCCAAACTAACCGGCAATCTTGTTTACCTTTGTAATTAGCTGTAGCTTTGCTACTCCATTCATGAAATAAATCAAAACCTTGTTCTAATCCTTCAAACTCATTATGTAAAGCGCAAGCTATCTTTAGCCAATCTCCGCGGTTACAATCAGGATTTAATAAATTCAAAGCTGTTTGGATTTTTGGTAAAGGAGCAAAACTTGGGTCTGAATTTACTATTGCATTGCTTTCCGCAACTCTAAGCTTTTCAGGGCAAAACTCTTTCAGAAACTGTTTTATTTCGGTTTGACATACTTGTGGATCAGAAGTAGATTCTTGAACCACATTGCCACTGATTGTGAAATATCTGCCTTGTTCGTAGTATTCAATTGGCTTAGCATTAAAAGAAACGCCAATATCAGCATAAAAAATAAAGTGTAAACCTTTACCGGAAACACTGATCTCTATATAAGCTTTATGCTTAAACAGTTCTATAGCTTTTAGTGCTATAGCGTTATAAGTTCCGTTATCAATGCAATCATCAAGATCTAAACCAACTAGCAAATCTATAGACTTATCAAAGACAATCCCTACATTGCCTTGTATATCCTCGAACTTCTTGCGGTTATTAAAGTCTTGCCAAGGCACTGCAGGAATCTTTTTATCGCCTTCATGAAACCAAGGAATGAACCTTTTTTGGTTTTTAATATTATCGCTGATCATGTGGTATAATCCCGACTGATCTTCTTTTTGATCATTTGTTATTTCCTTTTTTGAATGGCTTCTCTAACCAGAAGCCATTTTTTTGTGCTCTAAAATTAGGTGAAGATCTCCCATCTAGCAAGTAGAAGTTGGATGCATTTAGGCTGGGCAGCTTAAACCGGAGATCTTCACTTAATTTATAAACTCATCCACGAGTTGGTCCAATATACCATAGTTTTTTAAAAAAGAATCCCAAACTTTGTCATATTGTGATAAAGTTTTTGTGACAAAGGGGGGTTACAAATGAGGAATTAAGTGATACATTAACTATGTATTACATTAAAAGGAAACACAATAATGCATTTTGTAATGATGGCAATAGTTGCAATAGTGGTACTTTGGTATGCATGGGGAGCAATATTGCTTTCCTTAATAGCTATAACAAAATATGTGGTGCAACACAAAGTTAAAGCTATGGCAATGTTAGTCGCAGCAATGGTGTTTTGCTTTGGCCCAACAGCACTAATTATCCAAAGCATATTAACAGTAGCACTATTTGGCTATACCGCTTACTGG
>Ga0316223_1002977_pt1 | contig 13157 bp, 17 predicted proteins | sample TBH18009metaG_FD_206007 | JGI IMG/M metagenome (GOLD analysis project Ga0316223, IMG submission 206007) | Freshwater microbial communities from Trout Bog Lake, Wisconsin, USA - TBH18009 | ecosystem: Environmental > Aquatic > Freshwater > Lake > Hypolimnion/Profundal zone | place: USA: Wisconsin...
GAGGTTGCCCAGATCAACGCCGCCGTGACCGAGCTTCGCGCCCTGTTGCCTGACTTCCTGCAAGCCCTCGGTCGTGCGTCATGATTATCAAAGGGGGAGCGGCTGGAAATGTCGGGTGGTGGTCGCAGCATCTACAGCGCGACGACACCAACGAACGCGCCGAGGTGATGGAGATTTCCGGCTTGCTGTCCGAGAACCTGCCCAGCGCGTTGCGTGAGATGCAGGCGATTGCCGCGCAGAGCCGGAGCGGCGGCAATTTCATGTATCAGGCCAACATCAACCCGGAGGCCAACGAGCGTTTGACGCCGGAGCAGTGGCAGGAGGCGATTGATACGCTCGAAAAGAACCTTGGGCTTGAAGGTCATCAACGGGTGGTGGTTGAGCATGAGAAGCACGGGCGGGTGCATCGGCATATCGTGTGGAATCGCGTGGACGTTGAGACCCTTCGCGTGACCGACATTGGCGGGAACTACTACACGCACGAGCGCACGGCGCGGGATTTAGAGAACAGGTTCGACCTGTCACCCACGCCGACACCGCACGGCCAGCGACGCCCCGAAGGCCGCGCCGACCGTGCGCCGGAGCTTTGGGAGCAACGCGCCGCCGAGCGCAGCGGCATTGACCCGAAGCAGATCACTGCCGAATTGACCCAGCTTTGGCGCACCGCCGACAGCGGGAGCGCGTTCGCCGCCGCACTTGAGGAGCGCGGCTATATCCTCGCCCAAGGCACGCGCCGAGATTTTTGCATCGTTGACCAGGCCGGAGATGTTCATAGCCTGGCGCGGCGTATCGAGGGCGCGAAGGGCAAGGATGTGCGCGAACGCCTCGACCATCTTGACCCGGCCAGCTTGCCGACCGTGGAGGATGCACGCGCCACACAGCGGGAGAAATACCCCACGCGGGACGCAGCGCGGGCAGCATGGGAAGGGCGCGACACCGCGCCCGCACCTTCACCAGCCCGCGAACAGGAAAAGCCTACACAGACGCAGGAGGCGGAGCGCACAGCCACCACGCCGCCGCGATCGACCGAAGATCGAGCGCAGGAGAATTGGCGAAAGCAGCGTGACGCCGAGGTTGCCCGCGTCACGGAGGACAAGCCGACACGCACCGCGTCCAGCCCATTGCGCGTGTCCGACGCGGCAACGGGTGTCGTGGATTTGTTGGGCAACTTCGTTGACGCCTTGCTGGGCTGCACACCGCCACCAGCCGTGGAGGGCATCGAGAAAATCCGTGCGCAACGCCGCGCCTTGGCCGCGCTGGAAAACATCCGGGAGAGCATGGAGCGCGGGGAGGATTTGAACGCTTCCGACATTACCAAGCTCACGCCGACTCATTTGGAAAATATCAAGCTCAAGGGTGACGACTATATCCGGCAGATGATCGAGAGCCTTGAGCGCGACCGAGAGCGCGAGCGTGATTATAGCCGAACAAGGGAACGGTAACGGCTTCCCGCCCACCTCGCGGCGGTAAGTCAGTCAAGAGCGGGGATAGCCCCCAACGTGGCGCACAGCAGGGCGCGGCGCGATCACCGCTTGTGCTGTTCCGCCACACCGCTCGTATGAACCTTGCACGGGTGGGTGACTTCGACCGACCGCAGCACGCTTTTAATGCCCGCATGGTTCGGGCAGCGATGAAGGCGGCGACCCAGCCCGCCGCGCGTGCCGCCCTTGCCATTGACCCGACGGCGGCAGGACGAGCGCAAGCCGCCTTTGATGCTGTGTGGTCACGACATGAGGCCGGGATTGCGGAGGTGATGAAAGACCGTAGCCTAACCGCCGAGCAACGCGCCGCCGCCGTTCGTGCTTTGCGTCAACGTCAGGCAGACGAGGCGAACGCCGCCCGCAAGCAGATCATGGATGCAGAAAAAGCCGCCGCGAAAGAACGCCGCCGGATGCAGTCACGCCCCAAGCCGCCGACGCTGTAACCTATGAGAGATTTGCGACGCTTGCAGCGTCACAATCGTCGCTTTGGATTGGACAGTGCCCCTTCGGGCTGGTCACGACCCAGCCGCAGTGAGAACAGTAAAGCGCACCACAGCGGGCGAAAGCATTTTTGGCTCTGCATTCGCTATATTCCAAGCTGGCTGCGTTGCAGTTTGGGCAGTTTTGAGGGATAGAGTCAGACATATTTTTTCTTTCAAAAAGTGAACCGAAATAAAATAACAGATCAGGCTAATTGCTTCCTATAGTGCATGCCCTTTGCTCGACCCGCGCCGGAGGCGTTGGGTTGATGTGTTGGGACGCCCTTCGTCCCGACAGCTTCCGCGAGGCCGGATGACGCTTGCCGGGTCAAGGATTGCCAGAGGCAACCGCCACAGGCGGCGCGTAGCGTCCTTGATGCGGCAGGCGGCTATCTGGCTCGGCTTGCTTGCTGTGTCCGCTCGCTCACCCGCCGACTGGAACGGGCGAAGTGGTAATTGAGGCCGAACGCATGGCCTCAATCGGACTGACTGAAAATATAATATATGCATATAATTTATAAAATATCAGCTTTACATAAATACTTATTCAAATTAAATCAAACAAACGTTCACGAAGAAAATTAAATTCATCATTTTCTTCAATCAAAACTTGATTTTTATTGTATAGAACGACGTCATTTAGAGATCCCATTCCGCCATATAAATTTCTGATTTTATTTCTTGTGTCATTAGGTTCGATATTTATTTCTGACAAAATATTGATCAATATTTTTGACCAGCCTGGCTGGTTTCCAGAATTAAGGAGTTCAGACATGCGCACGAGAGTTTTTTTTATTTCTGATATATTTTTCATTTGAGCGGCACCACTGATTGCACCGTTACACCCGGAATTGACCATGGCTTCGGCACTACGATTTGTTCTGTTCCTCCAACGTAAAAGCCACCCTGCGAACCGGCGGTTCCCACATATACGTTGGTTCCGGCTGGAATCTTCACCGCGATGGCGGAATCAATAGGCGACGAGGCACCACTGCTCCAAGTTGGTAGGATCGCGCTATCGATCCGGCTCTTGATAATCCCTTGAGGGGGAGTGCTCACGAAGAATTCTCCTAAAGGTGTATTCGAAGATCCCGCACGATATAAGATCGTATCTTGCTTTAATGTGATGATTCTATATCTTCCACCTGAAAATGTCTCGGCTAAATTTGCGGAAAGAGGGCCAAGATTTAAGGCGTCGTAGCTGCCGATTACACGGCCTAAAGAGCTACTAATAGTAGCTTCTGTGGCGGTTTCACCCGTGGTGGTCACCGCGCTTTTACGAAATGCCTCTCCAATGCGACTAAGTCCGATTTCCTCTTCGGTCGCGGTCGCTGCGACAGTCTCCCCGGCCAACCCCGCTGTTGCCAGCGTCCCAAAGAACTCGAACCATCCGCGATTTTTCTGGAATTCGTCGAGTAGGCTCAGCCGGAGAGAGTCGGCGCATTTTTGCACTTTGACGCAAGCATCTACATACTGAATTGTTGCCGCCGCCGCCGCACGGAGGTCGCCACGATCAATTGCGGCTAGCGCTTGCTCAGCAGCTATGCCTTCCATCGAGGGTTGTGGGAGCCGAGAATAGGCGTTTTTTATCGGTGTATAGTCAATTCCATGCCCGTGCTGGATGGCATCATTTGGTCCGATCAGATCTTTGTTTGATAGCTCCACATCGGTTTGCTTGTTGATGGAAAGCTGAACGTGCGCGACCAGACGCGCCCTTGTCGGGCTTGCCAGTTGTGGGGGTAGAGCCATGCTTACGATATAGGGAAGAGATGGGAGGTGCTCTAATCTCAAAAAGCCATCGCCACTACAGTAGGCGATGGCGATAAATTCGATTTCACTATGAAGTCGAGTTCCGCCTTGCTGTTCATCTCGGTCAATAAACCTTTGATGGTGCATTTCAGCGGTCAGAAACTGAGCGAAATATGTGGTATCAGGAACTATTGCAGCCGCCCCTCGGGGGTTCGCGTTACATATCCAAGTCATATTTCCTTGCCCGTCTATTATGAATGGGCGAATTAATAAAGATGATGTGTAACTTTGTGCTTGAATATATTGGAGGTTTTCGAAGCTGTTCAAGGTTTCCGTCGAATTGAAACCAGTTTTTGGTGCAATTCCACTTTGGGCCAGAGCCGATGTAGAAAATCCAAAAATTGCACACAAAATAACGCATACCAGAGTAAGGGAATAAGATCTCACGATACACACCTATGAAAAATTGCTTTTCTGTCGAGGGGTAGCGCTATAGTCAAGCGCCACCTCGTAGAAATTCAGAGTTTCGGCGCGTTTTGTGATGCCCGCTTTTTGATAGCCTCATCCGAGGCGGCTGCGTTTGCGTTCATGCTCTTGAGAGTAGCCTGATATGACGCGCCGATAGCGTTTAAGTCGCCAATGCTGAAAACAATACGACCAGCAAGGCTTTTGTTATCGTCGAGCTGGTCGATTGTTAGTGTCATTGTCGTGGCGCATTCAGGATAACGCCTCACTTCTTCTGGGCGGAAACCAAAGTTGAACTGACGAATGAAGCCAAATGGTCCGGAACCGTATGCTCCAATCATGCCTTGGCAAAATGGAATAGCGCTGGCGTCCTTTTTAAGGGTGCCACCCCAATTCCACGTAATTAGAGTTCTGCCGTAGTTGGTGGTTTTGACTGGTGTGCCATATTTCGATACGACGCTTTTGATTAATTCATCGATAACTGGTGCGGTGTCTTTGTCAAAATACATACTACGATCAATAGAGATAACGTGAGGATCGTCCATAAAGCTATATTCTACGGTCACATATTCGATATTAGGAGCTCCATTCCATCGACTAGGATTATCTTCCATAAAAAATTCCCCAGTCATAAATTCTGGGCTTTTGTATGAACCTAAAGATATACTTCCACGGAATTGCTGGACGGAGTGCTTCTTCAAATTAGCATTGATGGTTGTCGCAACCTCGCTTGGTGTCATGCCTAGGTGCAGCCCGAGAATCTCGACGGCATGACCATTGTCTTGTGCTTTGGCGACGCCACCTGACGCCGCAATGGCGAGTATGGCGGCTGTAGACCGTGCGAGTAGTTTGCTCATCCGCAGACGCTCCAAATTAGGTCAAGGCGATGATTTCATCCGACGCCGCCACCAACCGAGAGCTGCGCGGTTATGGCGATTTGAGTCGAACATTCCGGTCTAGGCAAGAGCGCGACGTGATAATTCGGCCATTGTCATACAGGCTTCGCGCTCTCAGGCGTTAGCGTCGAATGCCAGTCGCATAGCTTTGCGGGTGTTACGTAAATCAAGACTTATGCAACAAAATTAGGCCGCTGATCTGATTGGGCTTTTTTGTTGCGTAAGTCTGTTGCATAATATGCCGATGATTTACGGCTATGCACGGGTATCGACAGACGGCCAGAGCGTTGCGGCTCAGGTGGCGGAACTCACCGCCGCCGGAGCGGTGAAGGTGTTCCGTGAAGTGGCGAGCGGAGCAAAGACCGACCGCGCCCAGCTCGCCCGTGCCGTTGCTCAGCTCGAACCCGGAGACGTGTTGCTTGTCACACGGCTTGACCGCCTCGCACGCTCGACCCGCGACCTACTCAACACGCTTGCCACCATCACCGACCGTCAAGCCGGATTCCGTTCGCTAGGTGATGCATGGGCTGACACGACCACCCCGCACGGGCGGCTAATGCTCACCGTGCTAGGGGGCTTGGCAGAGTTTGAGCGCGAGCTAATCCGCGCACGCACAGGCGAAGGCCGCGCCCGTGCCAAGGCACGCGGGCATAGCCTTGGCCGACCGTTCAAGCTTACAGCGCACCAGAGAAAGGAAGCTGCCGCCCGCAAGGCGGCAGGCGAGCCTGTGCGCGAGATAGCCAGATCTTTTAATGTGAGCGCGGCGACGATTTCGAGGTTGTGGATGCCAGCTAGGAATGAATTTTACCATGACAATGCTTAAATTTTCTTCCAGATCCGCAACTGCACAAATCATTTCGCCTCTTATCCCCATAGTGGGGAATAATTGGCGCGGCAGTGTTACTGTTCTGCAGCGCTGAATCTGCTCTGAATGAATACCCTGTGTCAGCTCCATTGACTGCAACTGCACATAGCCTTTCAATCAGTAGCTTGTGTCGTCGATTTTTTGGAGGTGCCAATACAAAAAAATATACAACTGCGCAAAATAAAATCCCAATGCCAATGGCCATCATTCCTAAGCGCTCATATAGAATATAACTTATAAATATTGAAATAATTATCAATAAAATATTATCGAAAAAAGAGTAAAATCCACAAAGTTTTTTTGTATTTTTCCATTCATAATATTTATTTGTAGATATGTTGTAGCATATAAGCGCTTTTCCGGATTTTTTATTTTTTTTACCGCCGTATATAATAGCAATATGTTGACCGTCTCGCACTCCAAATCCATCAACCAATTCTATTTCTTTCTCGCGTCCATCGGCAGCCCGTACAAAAAACCGGGTGTGGTTTGTAGTTGTAGATGTAATTGGCGTTGATGAGACGTGGCCATGTTGGCTGGTTGTAACTGCACCTCCAGATACATGGGTTGATGACCATGCTTGAGTGCCAAGCGCGGTTCCGATAAACGGCCAAAATTCATAATCAGCAAATCTATCGGACACCTTTAGCTCCGGAATTTCAGTCGTGATGGTCGCAATATGGACAACGTTCCACGCCTCTGGCAATCGCACTGCCCGTGCACTCGCCCATCTCGAATCCTGTGACGTGTTGTTTGTCATTCGGCCAGAGCCTTGGTCATTCGTGTCACTTTTCTGAAAGTCTCACGAATTAACCGCACGCAGCAATGCGCTCGACTGCCGCTCAGATTTCGGGCAAGATTCTGTGTTATCAGACTGATTCGCGGTCTGATGAGCTACAACTTTTCTGGAGATCAGAAGCCCAGATAGCAAAAACCCCGCTCGAAAGCGGGGCTGTGCATTCCGGCCGAAGCTGGAGAAACTCGGTGTCTGGTAAACCCGAGATTCCCCAAAATCTGGCCGCTAGTCAAGTGAAAACCCTCGGTTTTCGCTAACGGGCGGCTTTGTGCCGATTTTCAGCCCCTTCGGGCGGGTTTGCGCGGGCAAACCCGAACGAGGAATCTATGTCTCACGCTATCAAATTGCCGAATCACCTCCGGCCAAGACGCGAAAAGGTCTTTGGCGAGGGGCGTGGCTTTGCACTCGACCGCAATGCCAAGGCGCGGATTATGGTCTATGCCCGCGCTTGGAGCGCGAAGCACAAACAACCAGGCCAACACCGGGGAATGCTCACCCGCGCCTTCATGGAGGTGCTGGAAGCCTTGCTGTGGGGCTTCCACAACAGCCGTGATGGGCGTTGCTTCCCTTCCTATGAGGCGATAGCCGCTAAGGCGCAGTGCAACCGCTCGACGGTCTATGAGGCGATCAAAGCCCTAGAGGCGGCGGACGTGCTGTCGTGGGTCAATCGCATCACGCGCATTCGCGTGCGCGAGCTGGACTTGTTCGGCAAGTGGGCGATGCGTTGGCGGATCATCCGCACCAGCAATGCCTACATCTTCCGCGACCCCCTGCCCTGCGCCCAAGGCCGCCCCGATGTTGGGTTTTCTTCTAAGTCGGAAAATCCGCCGGGAACTCTGAATCAAGAAGTTTCCTTCTTTAAGAAAGCGCCCGAACCACCACCAATGGCAGCAGAAAGCCCTCTTGCCTTAGCGCTGGCGCGGCTTGGCAACTCGATTGCAGACAAAATGGAGAGAGAAGCAGGACTGAAACCAGACTAACGGATAACAACAAAACATCACAGAAAACGTAGAGCCGCGCGAGGACGCGCGGCACGCTTAAACGCGGCTATATGCGCCCCAAGGGGCGCGAGCCGCTCGTGCGCCCATGAAGGGCGCACCGACCGCAAGCGGTCGAAAAGGCATACGGACAAGAAGTGTCGGCATCAAGGCCGAGGCAAAAATCAGCCATCGTGATGCGATGAAGATCGAAAGGCAGCAGACAAGCGAGCGGTTGTCAGGGATTTGTGGGTTTTCGAGACGTGTGGCGGACGCGAAGGATTCGCACTTCATCACGCCCGATACGATACCGAATGACATAGGGATATGTGGTGACCAGCTCGCGCAGATTGGTATTTGGCACAAGCCGACCGCGATGCGGGAAATTTTCTAAACTATCCCCTGCCTCGATCAGCGAGGCCGCAACTTGTTCGGCAGCGCGTGGATTGAAATCCCGCAGATAATCAAACACTCGCGCAACTTCGCGCAGAGCCGAAGGCGACCAAATGACGCGCACGGTTAGACCGTTGGCGGCGGGACGTTCTCGCCTTTACCCAGTTGCAGCAACCATGCCCGCACACGCTCATGCGGCACACCCTGCCCTGCATCAATCTCAGCTTCCGCCTTTGCATCCGCCAGAGCTTCGGCGGTTTCATCAAGCGGAATGTCGAAGATCGAATTTGTCGCCAGTTCGGCCATTAGACACCTTCCTTGAGCCTCAGAGTATAACACAAGCCGGGATGAATTGCAGCAAGCAAGCCGAGCCAGATAGCCGCTTGCCGCATCAAGGACGCTACGCGCCGCCCTTGGCGGTTGCCTCCGGCAATCCTTGACCCGGCAAGCGTCATCCGGCCTCGCGAAGCTGTCGGGACGAAGGGCGTCCCGACACATCAACCCAACGCCTCCGGCGCGGGTCGAACAAAGGGCAATGGTTAGCCGTCTTGACTTCACAAGCCGACATGTTCACAATTTCATTGAATCATAAGTTCATAATATTAGGAATTCACATGTTCACAATTTCACTATTGGGGCAGAAAGGCGGAACGGGCAAAACGACTGTTGCCCTTGGCTTGGCTGTCGCCGCTTATCGTGCGGGCAAGGTGGTGGCGGTGATCGACCTTGACCCGCAGGCGAGTGCGGCCAACTGGCGCGACCGTCGTGCGCAAGACAACCCGGCTGTTGTCTCGGCTCAATCGAGCCGCTTGAAGCAGACACTAGCCGCCGCGCAGGACATGGGCGCGGAGATCGTCATTATCGACACCGCAGGCCGCAGTGATGACACTGCGTTGAATGCGGCGCGACATTCTGACCTCGTGCTGATTCCGACCCGCACCAACATCGTCGAGCTGGAAGTGTTGCCCGCCGCTGCCGACATTCTACGCCTTGCAGGCAATCCGAAAGCCTTTGTCGTATTTAACGGCATTCATCCCTCAGCGACGCGGCAAGCAGCCGAAGCCCGCGAGCTGGTGCAAGACACCTTCGGGATGGAGTGCGCCCCTGTCTATCTATGTCACCGCTCGGCCTATGCCGACGCCATGGCGACCGGACGCACGCCGCAAGAACTTGACGAAGAAGGCAAGGCCGCAGCCGAGCTTGACGCGCTCTTTAAGTTCAGTTTTGAATTTGTGAACATTAGAACAGGTGAACATGTCTAAAATCGCATCCCTTCAAGCGGGACTCAACCGCGCCGCAGGCCGGACGACCGCACCCACCCTAACCGCAGCCCCCGCCACTGATACGCCAAAGCCCGCGCCGAGCAGTGCCAAGGCACCCAGCCGCGAGGGCAAGGTTCATGTCGGGGCATATCTTCCGGCAGGGTTCAAAAGCAGCCTCCGGCTTGTGCAGGCACAGACGGGTGAGGATACACAGACGCTTGTTGCCCGTGCGTTGAATGAGCTTTTCCGCGCTCACAACGTCCCGGTTGTCGATCACAACTGAATTTGTGATTTGCTGAACCTGTGAACCTGTGAACATGTTCACAGGTTCAGTTCTGTGCTTAACCTAGATAATAGGGGTTTGCTCTGGCGCGGTTTAGGCACTGCTGAATCTGAAAATAGGCGGGGGCATAGGCTGGGATGATGTTCGACAGACCGTCGAGCGTGACGAGCATAAAGCCGGATTCTAGTCCGTAGAGCCTATGCGCTTCGATCAAGGGAACTTTCACCGGGGAAGTGTTATCGTTCTTGCTGTGCGAGGTGCCCACATTCCACCCATTGTTGACTGACCCGCCATTGGCCGTGTTCGTGTTGCCGCCGCTTCTGCCTTCGTTGATGGAGACCGATTCACTGCTCGTTTTCAAAATACGGGTTGTGTCACCCGCCCGCCGCGAGAGCCATTCCGCCGTTGTGATGTCGTTCGGCGCGAAGGACATGACGGCGCCCGCCATGCCGATGAAGGTTTCCCACATATCGGGGTAGAGCTTCTTAAGTTGGTTGATGTCTTGCAGGATTGGGACAATCTGCACCCCATAACCGCGCACCAATGCCCACACTGTTGAGATGATTTCGAGGTGGCCGAGCGCGAAAAACTCATCGAGGAAAAAGACGGTTTTCGGCTCCCCCGGCTGGCGCACGCGCAACACGCTTTGAATCGCAGCCGTGAGAATAAGCCTCAGCCACTTTGCCTGCCGTGCCATCATCTCCGGCGGCAGGATGATGTAGACCGTGATTGGCTCGCGCTTCAGTTCCCGAAAATCAAAGCCGTTTTTTTCCAGATCGACGCGGATTTCGTCGTCGTCGAAAGGCTCGGTCTGAATCCGTGCGGTTGAGCAGATCGAGCGGATTTCATTATTCCACTCGGTGAATTGCGCCGCTTTGTTGCGTAGGCCGACATGGGGCGAGCGCATCATCTCTGCCGCTCGCTTGGGGATTCCTGCACCCTCAAAATCATTGCCTGCGTGCGCTTCGTCGCTCGCCTCGCAGAGGAGTTCCCGAAAGCGTGTCATCGTTGGGATGCGCCCAGCCTCCCGCGCCTCGATGACCGTATACATGAGGAAGGCCGCAATGAGCGCACGCGCCGAAGTTGACCAATGCGGGTCTTTGCCTTCGACCGTCACCAAAGCGTCAGCCAGCATCGAGGCTTGCGTGTTGAAAGACGGTGAGTCCGGTTCAAGAATGGCGAGCGGGTTATAGCCGCAGCTTTTCAGATCACTATAGCCGGGCAGATCAGTGAGAACCCCGAAAGGGTTGATGATGACCACGCGCCCCAGTGTGCGGCGAAAAGGGGCAGTGACCGCCGCCAACTCCCCCTTAGGGTCGGTGACCACGACCGACGAACCTGACATCTGCAACAGGTTGGGCATGAGAACCCGTGTTCCCTTGCCTTTGCCATTTGCGCCAAAAACCACCACGCCTTGCGAGCCGCCATAACGTAGTTTGTTGGTGACGCCGTAATCACGCTCGACAAGACGACCCAGTGCGATGGCATCGGGAGCGGACGACCCCAAAACAGGGAGACCGCCTCGCCGCGCATTGGTCATCATCATCGACATGGTGACTAATCCTCGAACATGGCATGAAATCCGCCCGCGTTGCCTTGCAAGGAAGCGTGGATTTCATAGTCACTGCCTGCCCGTGCGCTGCCATAAATGCCGCCCGTTTTTTGGGGCGGGGCGTTGTGGCCACCTCCGAGAATCTGCGCCATATATTGCTCGATCATGGCCTTTTGCTCTTTGCGCCGTTCAGTCTGAACCGACTCACGCCATGCAGAGTTCACCCAGTTATCGCCAAAGCCCATTTGGGTGACCATGTATTTAGCCTGCTGAAAAGCGGTTTCGAGGACGTGGCGGCGATAACGTGCCTCTTGTTCGCATTGTGCGCGGAATTGCTGTTCAGCGATAAGAGCCAGATTTTGTGCCTGCGCCTGTTGCAGGACTTGCGCCTTGCGTTGTTCGTTCCAGCCTAGAACGACCTCACGGGACACGCCGTAGAGCTTCATTTCCCGGCGAATTTCTCTCTCAAGTCCCAGCCTTAAAGCTGTCTTTGCAGTTTGAATGAATCCCATAGGCGCACCTCACTTTGTGCGTTGAATCCTCAGCCGTAATGGTTAGTCACCACCCGTTTTTCATCCACGTTGGAAAGACAGAGACCGGAGGCGTCGCCAAGTTGATGGGTATTCCATAACCGGTAGGCAAAGGCGCAGGCTCAGGCTGGGGGGCTTGTTTGGTGTAGACCTTGCCGTTGAACTCGACGGACTCAAGGACGTTGCCTGCTCGGTCACGCAACTCGCCGCCATTGAGGAGATGGGGAACCATTGCCGTTATCATCCGCGCCCGCGGGCTGTCGGAGTTTTTTGCAAAACCAATCCGCGGCCCCAGCTGCCGGAAGGCTTGCACAATGCTTTCGGCTATAGCCCATTCATCGCTGCTAAGCACCGTCACCATATCGGGCGACACTGCGAAGGAATACGAATTCGCTTCCGGTTCACTGGTTGATGGAGTGGCCGGGGGATTGGGGGCGAAGATACCTGTTCCCAAAAAGCTGTAGTCGCTCTTTGGGGCGGACGGTGCCGCCTGTGCCGCCCGTGCAGGCTGTCCAGGTTGTGCCTTCGGCATGGGTGTTGGGCGCACAACAAGATGCGCTTCAAGCTCCTCGATCTTGCGATATGCGGCCTCAGCCTCGGCAGGGGTGCAGCCGTTGCTGACGGTTCGCATACGCAGTGCAGCGATCACAGCGCGGCGGCGTGCGGCAGATTGATTAGCATTCGACATCGCGAAAACCCCCTCTCCCGTTGCCCTATCAGATTGGCGGGGGGCGATTTTCGCTTTCAATAAGATTCGATAGTGCGGAAATCACGGCAGATCGGCACGACACGCAGACGTTTGTGAAGTGTTGTTCTTTAATTGAAAATTAGCTCCTCAGTGGTAGATTAGAGGCTGTGGCAAGCCAGCGGATGAAATCCGCGCAGCCGCCTGCCCGCCGTTGGCGAGCCGGACGACCGCGCGAATTCATCCTGTCTTGCAAGGGGATTGCATCCCCGTTGACCCCGCATCGAAAGGCCAAGCCCGTGAGTGAGGAGACCCAGCCCAAGAGCCGACGCGGCAGTGAGACGCGCAAGCGCAGCACGCCGGTGACGAGCCGCTATGATGACGCGGAGCTGGCCGAGCTGGACGAACGCGCCAGCCGTGCCGGATTGACCCGCGCCGCCTTCCAGCGCGTGCAGAGCCTCGCCACCACGCCCAAGACGCGCAGCACCCGCCGCGCCCCGATTGAGCGGGAGATGTTGGCGAAGGCGTTAGGGCAGCTTGGCAAGGTAGGGAGCAACCTTAATCAGCTCGCCCACGCGGCACACCTCGACCGCACAGAGGTTGCCCAGATCAACGCCGCCGTGACCGAGCTTCGCGCCCTGTTGCCTGACTTCCTGCAAGCCCTCGGTCGTGCGTCATGATTATCAAAGGGGGAGCGGCTGGAAATGTCGGGTGGTGGTCGCCGCATCTACAGCGCGACGACAC
>Ga0316223_1002980_pt1 | contig 13153 bp, 12 predicted proteins | sample TBH18009metaG_FD_206007 | JGI IMG/M metagenome (GOLD analysis project Ga0316223, IMG submission 206007) | Freshwater microbial communities from Trout Bog Lake, Wisconsin, USA - TBH18009 | ecosystem: Environmental > Aquatic > Freshwater > Lake > Hypolimnion/Profundal zone | place: USA: Wisconsin...
TCGCGCATCCAGGCCAGGCGCGCGGCGGCGGGGGAAAGGCCCCACTCCCGCTCCAGCTCCGCCCAGGGGGCCGGCCCCGCGGGCACCGGCCTGCGCATCCGCCAGGGCAGTGCCTTCACGAGGAGAAACTGCCCATGGCCGAGAACTTCTGGTAGCGCTGGTCCACCAGTTCATCCGGGCTCATGGCCGCCAGGCCTTCGAAGGCGTTCAGGACGGCCGTCTTCAGCAGCGCAGCGGCCTTGTCCCAGTTGGAATGGGCGCCGCCCAGCGGCTCGGCGACCACGGCGTCGATCAGCCCCTGGGCCAGCAGGTTGGGCGCGGTGAGCCTGAGCGCCTCGGCCGCCGCCGGCGCCCGGGCCGCGTCCTTCCAGAGTATGGAGGCGCAGCCTTCGGGGGTGATCACCGAGTAGATGGCGTATTCCAGCATGAGCACCCGGTTGGCCACGCCCAGGGCCAGGGCGCCGCCGGAACCGCCTTCGCCCAGCACCACCGAGACCACCGGCACCCTCAGCTTGGCCATCTCCTTCAGGTTCCGGGCGATGGCTTCGGCCTGCCCCCGCTCCTCGGCGTCCAGGCCGGGGTAGGCGCCCGGCGTGTCGATGAGGCAGAGGATGGGCCGGTGGAACTTTTCCGCCAGCTTCATGAAGCGCAGCGCCTTCCGGTAGCCCTCGGGCTTGGGCATGCCGAAGTTGCGCTGGATCTTCTGCTTGGTGTCCCTGCCCTTCTGCTGGCCGATGACCATGACCGGCTTGCCGCCGATCCAGCCCATGCCGCAGACGATGGCGGCGTCGTCGCCGAAGTTGCGGTCGCCGTGCACCTCCTCGAACCGGTCGCAGATCCGCTCGATGTAGTCCAGGGTGTAGGGCCGCCGGGGGTGCCGGGCCAGCTGGGTGCGCTGCCAGTCGGTGATGGAGGCGAACACCTCGGCCTTGAGCTTGTCCGCTTTCTTGCGCAGTTTCTCCATCTCCTTGGCCTTGCCGGGGTTCATCTCCAGGGCCCGGATCTGGGCCTCGAGTTCCAGGATGGGACGCTCAAGTTCGGCAAGGTCGGTGGGTTGTCCGCTCATGGCACCTCGGAGGATTGAATTCCCAGTTTAGGGGCCCCGCCCCTCCGTGACCAGCGAATCGGTTATTGGCCCTGGTTCATGTGGGTTTTCAACGCGTCAGGGGTGTCCACGTCCAGCCAGTGGGCGCCGTCGGCCTCCAGGATCCGGGCGGGCAAGGCTTCGCTCAAAGCCATGAGCGACCGGCCGCCGGCCCGGGCCAGCCCCGGCACCAGCGCATCGGCCAGGAACCCGCCCAGGGGCTGGATCCGGCCGTCCACCCGGGCCAGCACCCAGTGTTGCGCCCCGGGGTCGGCCGCGGCCGCGGCCCGGTGCCAGGCGCGCAGGGTTTCGGCGCTCCAGCCGATCTGGTCGCAGCCGACGATCCACCAGCGCTCCGGGTGGTCCTCGGCCCCGGAGGCCCAGTGGCGCAAAGCCAGCGCCGGACCTTGGCGGGGATCGGCCAGGGGCGCCAGGTCCGGCCGGTCCGGGAGGCCCTCGCCCAGCAGCCGCACCGGCCCGCCGGGGAACACAGCCTCGAACACGGCGGCCAGATGGCCGCCCCAGGTGCCGCCGGCGGGGTGCGGCTGCAGGTGCTTGGGCGCGCCGAACCGGCGGCCGAGGCCCCCGGTCAGCAGCAGCAGACCGGCGGTGGCCACCGTCAATCCCGCTTGGCTTCCTTCTCCACCACGTCCTGGACCCAGCCGTAGGCGGCGACGGTGCCGGGCATGCCCAGGGTCGCGGTGGCCAAGACCACCACCTGGGCCATCTCCTCGGCGCTGGCTCCGGCCTTGAGGGCCTTGCGCGCGGCGGCGTGGACCGCGCCCTCCTTGAAGGCGCCGATGGCCACGGCCAGTTTCACCAGGCGGCTGGTGCGCAGGTCCAGCGGGCCTTCCTCCTCGGCGGCGTGGATGGCTTCCCAGGCCTCGCCCAGCTTGGGGAAGCGTTCGATGAAATCGGTGTATTTCTTGGGGGGCGCGGCGGCTGGCTTCATGGGAACTCCCGGTCACCCGCAGTCTAACCCGGTGCGAGGGTGATGACGATCGGCGATAAGCAGTTGCTTAATGCCGGTGGCGCCTATAGGAAATGCGTCGAATGGTTAATGAAAGAGCTTATCGCCGAGGCACCGAGGCAGCCGAGGTTCGCCGAGAAAAAATATGGAATTCAATCGTCTTTATACCGAGGTATTCCTGCGCCCCCCAGCCTTACCTACCGCTATAGCACCCGGTAGACCTGCCCGGTCTGGGCTCCCTCGACGCTCTTGGCGAAGGCCAGGGCGGCCCGGGCCGCCGGCACCGGCTGGAAGCCGCGGAAGAAGGCGGCGTAGCCTTCCATCGACTCGTTGATCACCGTGGGGCTCACCGCGTTGATCCGCTGGCCGCGCCCCATCTCGATGGCCGCTGCCATGACGAAGGCGTTGACGGCGCCGTTGACCATGGAGGCGGAGCTGCCCTGGCGGATGGGATCCTGGTCCAGCACCCCGCTGGTGAGGGTGAACGAACCGCCCTCGGAGACGAAGGCGCGCCCGACCAGCACCAGGTTGACCTGGCCCATGAGCTTGTCCTTCAGCCCGATCTCGTAGTCCGCCGCTGTCATGGCCGCCATGGGCGCGAACTTGACCTTGCCGGTGGCCGAGACCACCGCGTCCACCTGGCCGGCGTGCTCGAACATGGCCTTGATGGAATCAAGGCTGGTGATGTCCACCCGCAGGTCCCCGGAATTGCGCCCGGCGGTGAGGATGTCGTGGCGCGGGCCCAACTCCCCGACCACGGCTTCTCCGATGATGCCTGTCGCACCGATGATCAAGACTCGCATATCCGCCTCCTGATGACGGGGACGATAGTCCTATAGGTGGAACTTGTCCAGCTGCTACCGGCCGATCGCGCCAGCCTGAGCCGCTGTACCTATAGCCAGGCTGGGGGATCCCTGAAGTAGAGAGGAACCGAGGCTCGCCGAGGAAATGAAAAAGCATGAACCTTCCGCCAGGATTGAGCGCACTTCCTCCTCGAAGGGGTGACGGTGTTGGTCCTACAAGATTTGCCTAGCTCAAGCACTCGGGCTTGACCGGGTCTGTGCGTTCCCAACCAGCTTGAAGTGGAGGACCCTATGCGCCCTGCTGTTAGCCAGCCAATTTTGCCTCATTGAATGAATGGAGCAGCCAAAGTGAGTCGGGAATTGAAGCCGCTTGACGCCCTCCCTCGGACCACCCGCACGGAAGCCTGGAAGCAGGCCCGCCTGGGTATCCCTTTCTTTTTGGCAAACCTGCTGGCCTGCGGCGGAGGTGGAGGACCGGCTTCCGTTGATTCGTCGCCGACGCGGGTCCGCCCGGCCACGGTGGGCGGCTGGTTCAAACCCGCGGGGCGCTTGCTCCAGCCCCGCGCGGGCCTGACGGCGGTGGCCCTTTCGTCCGACCGCATCCTGGTCATGGGAGGTTCCGCCACTCCGGGCGGCGCAGGGTTGCGAACAGCGGAAATCTACACGCCTTCCAAACGCCATTCCGCCTTGACGCATGCGCTGAATACCGGCCGGACGGGTCATTCCATTGTCAGGCTGGCCAGCGGCCAATACCTCGTCAGTGGCGGGGCCGATTCCTCCACCTGCGAAACGTACGACAGCACTTCAGGCCTGTTCACCCTGGCCAGCGCCATGGCCAGCCCGCGTTCCGGGCACACTGCCACGGTCATGGGCCGGCTCCCGTTCCAGGTGCTGATTGCCGGCGGGATGACGGCCGGAGCCCCGGCGACGGACCTGGAACGGTTCGATCCCGCCACCGGCGCCTTCACCCCGGCGGGCACGCTGCCACTGGCGCCGGGCCATACCGCTACCCGGCTGCCCAGCGGCAAGGTACTCCTGGTCAGCCGCAACCGCACTGGAGCTGACTGGCAACCCTTCGCCGCCCTCTATGATCCGGCCACCGGCTGGGCCACCCCCACCACCGGCCAACCCTCCACGCCCCGGGAGGGCCACCAGGCCCTGCTCCTGGCAAGCCCGCCCAAGGTGCTCATCCTGGGCGGCACCAACGAAACCCAGGGTTGTCTGGAGGGGGTGGAAGTCCTTTCCCTTACCCGGCAGCCGCAGAAACCCTGGCGGCCACTCCCGGATGGCCATCCACCCAAACCGCCACGCCAGCCCTGGACTCCGCTCTCCTAGCTTCGCCGTTCCAGCGCTGTCGCCCTACAATTGGAACTTGTCCAGCTGCTCCGGCCGATCCCTCCAGCCTTCCTGGACCCTGATGTGCAAGGCCAGGCGCACCGGGCGCTGCAGCAGCTTCTTCAGCTCGCGCTGGGCGCTCTGGCGGATGTCGCGGATCATCTCGCCGCCCGCGCCCAGCAGGATCTTGCGGTGGCCGGCCCGCTCCACCACGATCTCCGCTTCGATGCAGGTGCCGCCTTCGGGGCCGTCCTCGGGATAGTCCCCGGCGCCGGCCTCGACCCAGGTGCGGATCTCCACCGCCACGCCGTGGGGCACTTCCTCCCGGGTCTTGCGCAGCACCTTCTCCCGGATGAACTCGGCGGCCATGCCGCGCTCGGTCTGGTCAGTGAAGCTGTCCTCGCCGTGCACCCACTCGCCCGCCGGGGCGTCCCGCTCCAGCAGGGCCCAGAGCGGCTCCAGGTTGCGCCCCAGCTTGGCGCTAACCGGCACGATCTCGCGGAATGCCAGCAGGTCCTTGTAGGCGGCGATCTTTTCCAGCAGGGTGCCGCGCGAGACCAGGTCCAGCTTGTTGAGCACCAGGTAGACCGGCTGCCGGGCCCCCTTGAGCCGGTTGGCCAGCTCGCGTTCGCCCGGGCCCAGGAAGCCGGCGGCGTCCACCACCCACAGCAGGATGTCCGCCTCTTCCAGGGCGATGTCCACGTGGTGCAGCATGCGCTGGTTCAGGGCGTGCCTGGCCTGGTGCACCCCCGGGGTGTCCAGGAAGGCCAGCTGAACGCCGCCCCGGTTGACCACGCCCAGGATGGTGCCCCGGGTGGTCTGGGGCATCTGGCTGACCGCCGCCAGCTTCTCCCCCACCAGGGTGTTCAGTAACGTTGATTTGCCGGAGTTGGGCAGGCCCACCAGGGCGAGGGTGGCCGAACGCCGGGGTTCAACCACGGTGCACGCCGCGCTTGGATTCGCGGATGAAGGCCAGAAGGTAGTCCACTTCCTTGATGCCGCCCAGTTCCGCCTGGACCTGCGCCATGGCCTCCTCGCGCAGCAGCCCGGCATGGAACAGCAGCCGGTGCGCCTTGCTCAGGCCCTCGATGGCCGCCTCGCTGAAGCCGCGCCGGCGCAGGCCGATGGTGTTCACGCCATAGCTCTTGGTGTCCCGGGCGCCGGCGGTCTTCATGTACGGCAGCACGTCCAGGGTGGCCACGGTGAAGCCGCCCATGAAGGCGTGCGAACCGACCCGGCAGAACTGGTGGATGGCGGAGAAGGCGCCGACGTTGCAGAAGTCGCCCAGTTCCACGTGCCCGGCCAGGGTGGCGCAGTTGGCGAAGATGTTGTTGTTGCCCATGTGGCAGTCGTGGGCCACGTGGGAGCCGGTCATGAAGAAGTTCTCGTCGCCCACGGTGGTGAGGCCGCCGCCGTGCTCGGTGCCCCGGTGCATGGTGCAGCTTTCGCGCACCACGTTGCGGTTGCCCAGCCGCAGCCGGGTCGGCGCGCCCTTGAATTTCAGGTCCTGGGGGCCCATGCCCAGGGTGCTGTGCGCGTAGATCTCGTTGTCCTCGCCCAGCTCGGTGTGCGGGCCGATCACCACGTGGCTGCGCAGCACGGTGCGGGCGCCGATCCGGGCATCGCCCTCGATGAGGCAGAACGGGCCGACGACGACGCCGTCTTCCAGGGTGGCCTCCGGGCTCACCACGGAGGAAGGGTGGACTTGTGCGCTCATCAGGCTTCGCCTTTCTCGACATCGACCATCATGGACATGAGCTCCGCCTCGGCCACCTTCTGGCCGTCGACCGTGGCCATTCCGCGCAGCTTGCAGATCCGGCCCTTGTGGCTGATGATCTCCAGGTCCATGACCAGCTGATCGCCTGGCACCACCGGCTTGCGGAACTTCACCTTGTCGATGGACATGAAATAGATCAGCTTGTTCTTCCGGTCCGGCATGTCCTTGAGCACCAGGCAGCCGCCGGTCTGGGCCATGGCCTCCACGATCAGCACGCCGGGAAAGATGGCCTTCTGCGGGAAGTGGCCCAGGAAGATGGGATCGGTGATGGTGATGTTCTTCACGCCGCGGATCCACTTGCCCGGTTCGTAGTCCAGGATGCGGTCCACCAGGAGGATGGGATACCGGTGTGGCAGAAGTTCCATGATGCCTTGGATGTCCAGGGTCCTGGGGGTTCGCTCGGCGGATTCGGCCATGTAGATTTCTCCAAGCAGCCATTTTGGCACATCGGGGGCCCGGTTTGACAGCGCGTTATGGGGCCGGCTGGGTCCGATCGAACACCCTGGCTTCTATAAATATCTGCAGGAGATCAGGATCCACGTGTCCGTCGCGGGCATCCTGGGCCAGGATGTCCAGGCTGCGCGTCAGCGGCACGGCCGCCTTGTACGGCCGGTCCTGGGCCGTCAGGGCGTCGAAGATGTCGGCGATGGCCATGGCCCGGCTCTGCACCGGGATGTCGGCCTCCAGCAGGCGCCGGGGGTAGCCCTTGCCGTTCAGCCGTTCGTGGTGGGCGTAGGCGATGCCGGGGATGCCGGCCAGGTCGGCGGTCCAGGGGATCCGGGCCAGGAAGTTGAAGGTGTGGGTCACGTGGCTTTCGATCTCCAGCCGCTCGGCCTCGGACAGGCTGCCCTTGCGGATGCTCAGCGCAGCCAGGTCGGCCGGCTCCAGGATCCCGGCGGCCTGGCCGTCCCACCGGGTGTAGCTGAGCCGCTCCATCAGCCCCAGGCCGTCGGCCACCTCCTGGCTCAGCACGGTGGGCTCGTTGCTGCGGATGAGCGCCGCCATCAGCTGCCCGGCCTCCTCCTCCTGGGCCCGCATCAGGGCCGCCCAGGCCCCCGGGTCGAAGCTCCGGCCGGCCTCCCAGTCGCCGCGCAGGCGGGCCATGGCCAGCTCGCCCTGGCGCTGGCGCAGCCGCTGAAGCAGCAGCTCCAGCCGCCCCGGCGGCAGCTTCTTGGACTTCACCAGCACTTCCTCCCGCACGCCCACCTTGCCGAAATCGTGCAGCAGGCTGGCGTAGCGCAGTTCCCTCAGCTGGGCGGAGCTGAACCGGGTGGTGCCGAACGGACCGCCGCTGGTGCGGTTGACCGCTTCGGCCAGGCCGACGGTGAGCTGGGCCACCCGGCCGGAGTGGCCGCTGGTGACCGGATCGCGCTGCTCGATGGCGGTGACCGAGGCGTTCACGAAGTGCTCGAACAGCGCTTCGATGTCGGCCCGCAGCTTGGCGTTGCGCATGGCCACCCCGGCCTGCCCGGCCAGGCTGAGCGCCAGCCGCTCCTGCTCGCCGCCGAACGGCTCCGGAGTGCCGGCCTCATCGAGGCGGTTGATGAACTGGAGCACCCCCAGGACCTGGCCCTCGGTGTCGGTGAGCGGAATCACCAGCATGGAGGTGGTGCGGTAGCCGGCCTGCACATCGAAGCTCGGGTTGAACCGGTACGGCGCCTCAGGGCCGATCAGATAGACATCCGGGATGTTGAGGGTCTCGCCGGTCAGGGCGGTGAAGCCGGCCATGGAGTCCACCGAGACCGGCACCCGGAACCGGTGGTAGGGCAGGTCCACCCGGGCGTTCTGGGTGTGGGCGAACAGCAGTTCCCGGCCCGTTTCGCCGTCCAGCGCCAGGTAGATGGAGCCGGCCTCGGCCCGGACCAGGCCGCGGCCGTGGGTGAGGATGAGGTCCAGCAGCCGGTCCAGGTTCTGCTCCGAAGCCAGGGCGCGGCCCACCTCGTTGAGCTGCTCCATGCCCCGGCGGTCCCGCAGCCGTTCGAAGCCGGCGTGGACCAGGGCGGCGGCGCCGGCCGAGCCGGGCCATTCCGGGCAGTGCGCCAGCCAGCCCGGACCGTCGGCGCCCACCACCACATCGGCCGGACCGGCGTCGGCCCATTCCAGCGCCTTGCCGACCTCATGACGCAAAAGGCCCTTGAGGCTGTTACGGTGCATGGGGGGGACGGCGACCGTGAAGCGCAATGAAAACTCACCGGGCAAAAGGGAAAACAGGGCCACAGTGTACCGGAGACCTGCCCAGGAATCCGTGAAATGGTGCGGGAAAATCGAGCGCCTGGCCTGGGGCGGCATGGGCGTGGGCCGGGGCGAGGACGGCCGGCTGCTCCTGCTTTCGGCGCCCCTGGCGCTGTTCCCCGGGGAGAAGGTCGAGGCGTCGGTGCGCTGGAAGCCGCGCCACGGCGAAGGCCAGGTGACCGCCTGGATCCAGAGGGACCCGCGGCGGGTGCGGGCCGGATGCCCGGTGGCGGGGGTTTGCGGCGGCTGCGATCTCTGGGAGGCCGGTGCGCTGGCCGGCACGCTCAAGCGGGAGATGGTGGCCGATCTGCTGGCCCGGCAGCTGCCCGGGGCGCCGGTCTGGCGCTGGCTGGAGGCGCCGGCCGGGGCCCGCCGGCACCGCATCCAGCTGCACTGGAACGGCCGGGAGCTGGGCTTCCACCGGCGCAACAGCCATTCGGTGGTGCCGGTCGACGGCTGCCCGGCGGCGGCGGAAGCGCTGTCCCGGGCCATGCCGAGGCTGCGCGACGCCCTGGAGGGCCGGGTCCTTTCGCCCCGGAGCCAGCGCTGGGAACTGGTCACCGGCAGCCCCGCCGGCGACGTGTTCGCGGTGGCCGAGGACGGCCGGGCCTGGCGGCTGGAACCGGACGGCTGGCATCCCAGCACCGATCCGGTGCGCCACGACTTCGGCGCGGCAACGCTGCGGCACCGGGCCGGGGGCTTCTTCCAGGTCTGCCCGGAATGGGCCTGGTCCGCCTTCGGCGACATCCTGGGGGACTGGGCGCTGCCCGGCGGCACCCTGTTCGATCTCTATGGCGGGGTCGGGTTCTTTTCCGCCCTGCTGGGCGGCCGGTTCCGCCGCCGGGTGCTGGTGGAGAACGACGAACCGGCCGTGGAATGGGCCCGGGTCAACCTGGAGGGAATGGGCCTCGCGGCCGAATGCCTGGCCAGCGACGCGGCGGCCTGGCTGGAAGAGGGCCTGGGCGGCCCCGAGGACCTGATCCTGCTGGATCCGCCCCGCACCGGCCTGGCGCCGGAGCTGTGCGCCCGGCTCCAGAGCGCGGGCGCCGGCGCCCTGGTCCTGGTGGGCTGCGACGGCGCCGCGTTCTGCCGGGACCTGCAGCGGCTGGCGCCGGCCTGGGAGGTCAGGGAACTGGCCGTGGCCGACCTGTTCCCGCTCACCCACCACGTGGAAGCCGTCGCCCTGCTGGGCCGGGCTGTTTCCCGGATATAGACAAAATTTTTTACATCAAGACAAAAAATTTATTGACACCCTGCGGGTCGTCTTTAAAATTTAGGGCAGTCAGAGGAACGCGGCCAAGCCTTCCCAGCGATTTCCCTAAGAGGCCCCATGAGCAACCAACTAGACATTCACCCGGTGGATGAGGTCCTGCCCGTCGGCAAGCTGACGCTGCTGGGCATCCAGCACGTCCTGGTCATGTACGCCGGGGCGGTGGCGGTGCCGCTGATCATCGGCGGCGCCCTGAAGCTGCCCAAGGAGCAGCTGGGCATGCTGATCAACGCCGACCTGTTCGCCTGCGGCCTGGCCACCCTGGTCCAGGCCCTGGGAATCTGGCGCTTCGGCATCAAGCTTCCGGTCATGATGGGCGTCACCTTCGCCTCGGTCAGCCCCATGATCGTCATGGCCACCAATCCCGAGATCGGCCTGCTGGGCATCTACGGCGCGGTGATCTGCGCCGGCGTGTTCGGCATCCTGGTCGCGCCGCTGATCAGCCGCATGCTGCCGGCCTTCCCGCCGGTGGTGACCGGCTCCATCATCACGGTGATCGGCATCTCGCTCATGCGCATCGGCATCACCTGGGCTGCCGGCGCCAACCTGCCCACCCTCAGCACCCCGGCCGGCCCGGTGGCCAATCCCGCCTACGGCGCGCCCCTGCACCTGGCCGTGGCCGGCATCGTGCTGGTCTCGATCCTGCTCATCACCAAGTTCGTCAAAGGCTTCTTCGCCAACATCTCGGTGCTGATGGGCCTGGTCATCGGCATGCTGATCGCCATCGCCCTGGGCAAGGTGAGCTTCGCCAACATCAACCAGGTCTCCTGGTTCGCCATGGTGCGCCCGTTCCAGTTCGGCTTCCCCACCTTCCACCTGGGCGCCATCCTGACCATGTGCCTGGTGATGATCGTGGTGATGATCGAATCGCTCGGCATGTTCCTGGCCGTGGGCGAGATCACCGGCAAGAAGCTCAGCCAGCGCAACATCTCCGACGGCCTCCGGGTGGACGGCCTGGGCACCCTGATCGGCGGCATCTTCAACACCTTCCCCTACACCTCCTTCTCCCAGAACGTCGGCCTGGTCGGCGTCACCGGGGTGCGCAGCCGCTACGTCTGTGTCGCCGGCGGCGGCATCCTGCTCATGCTCGGCCTGCTGCCCAGGCTGGCCTTCGTGGTGGCCTCGGTGCCCATGTTCGGCATGGTCGCCAGCACCGGGATCCGGATCCTCGCCGGTGTCGATTTCAAGACCAACCGCAACAACCTCTACATTGTGGCCATCAGCATCGGGTTCGGCATGATCCCCCTGGTGGCGGACAAGTTCTTCGTGCAGATGCCCAAGGTGCTCGGCCCGCTCCTGGGCAGCGGCATCCTGCTGGCCTCCATCGTCGCGGTGGCGCTCAACCTGTTCTTCAACCGCCTGCGCGGCGCAGCCACCGCGGCCGCCGAGGTCACCGGCGCCAGCCTGGCCAGCGAAGCCTGATTCCCCCCACCCTTCCGCCTCATCCATCCAAAGGAGAACCATGTCCACCATCGCCTTCAACCTGAAAGAATTCCAGACCCTGAAGACCGACCTCTTCCAGAAGGACTTCCTGCTCACCTGGGAGCATCCCGAAGAGGAGATCCAGGCCATCCTGACCCTGGCCGACACCTTCAAGCGCTTGCACCAGGAGGGCAAGTCCTACAAGTCCTTCGACACCGGGCTGGCCATCTCGATCTTCCGCGACAACTCCACCCGCACCCGGTTCAGCTTCGCCTCGGCCGCCAACGCCCTGGGCCTGGGCCTTTCGGACCTGGACGAGCAGAAGAGCCAGGTGGCCCACGGCGAGACCGTGCGCGAGACCGCCAACATGATCAGCTTCCTCACCGAGGTGATCGGCATCCGCGACGACATGTTCCTGGGCGAAGGCCACACCTACATGCAGGAAGTGGGCGCGGCGCTGAGCGACGGCGCGGCCAACGGCGTGCTGCACCGCCGGCCCAGCATCGTCAACCTGCAGTGCGACGTCGACCACCCGACCCAGGCGCTGGCCGACCTGGCCTGGCTGAAGGAGCACTTCGGCAGCGTGGAGAACCTCAAGGGCAAGAAGATCGCCATGACCTGGGCCTACTCGCCCAGCTACGGCAAGCCGCTGTCGGTGCCCCAGGGCATCATCGGCCTGATGACCCGGTTCGGCATGGACGTGCGCCTGGCCCACCCGGAAGGCTACGACCTGATCCCCGAGGTGGTGGAGCTGGCCGGCAAGCAGGCCGCCCAGTCCGGCGGCAAGTTCACCAAGACCACCAGCATGGACGAGGCCTTCGCCGGCGCCGACATCGTCTACCCCAAGTCCTGGGCCCCGTACCACGTCATGGAGCAGCGCACCAGGCTGCTCAAGGTCTCCGACAAGGACGGCCTCAAGCAGCTGGAGAAGGAATGCCTGGCCAACAACGCCAAGCACACCGACTGGGAGTGCACCCGGGCCAAGATGAACCTCACCGCCGACCAGAAGGCGCTGTACATGCACTGCCTGCCCGCCGACATCACCGACGTGAGCTGCAAGGCCGGCGAAGTCTCGGCCGAGGTGTTCGAGCAGTACCGCATCCCCACCTACAACGAAGCCAGCTACAAGCCCTTCGTGATCAGTGCCCTCATGTTCCTCACCCGCATGCAGGACCCCGCCGCCAGGCTTGAGTCGGTCATCAAGCGCGCCCAGAACCTCTACCTGTAACGGATCGGGAGAACCTCATGTCCAGAATCGTCAAGACGTTCAACGCGGAAGTGGTCAAGCGCACCGCCAAGCGCTGCAAGGAACGCGGCATCATCATTCCGACCTTCGCCCAGATGCGCAACCCGGAGACCGCCCCGGAAAGCATCAAGGCCAGGCTGAAGACCGTCGGCCTGTGGGACGTGGATCCGGCCAACCTGTTCCGCATCACCTGGAAGAACGACCCCAAGACCGGGCTGTTCGCCGGGCCCAACTACCTGGAGATTCCCAGCGTCATCACCGGGGTGAAGGCGCGCATCGTCGGCATGGTCGGCAAGTACTTCCCCACCGGGGCGCACAAGGTCGGGGCGGCTTTCGCCTGCCTGGTGCCGCGGCTGGTGAGCGGCGAGTTCGATCCTGACCACCACAAGGCGGTCTGGCCCTCCACCGGCAACTACTGCCGCGGCGGCGCCTTCGATTCGGCCGTGCTGGGCTGCACCGCCATCGCCATCCTGCCCGAGAACATGAGCAAGGAGCGCTTCACCTGGCTGGCCGAGATCGGCTCGGAAGTGATCGCCACCCCGGGCTGCGAAAGCAACGTCAAGGAAATCTATGACAAGTGCTGGGAGCTGAAGGCCGATCCGCAGTACATGATCTTCAACCAGTTCGAGGAGTTCGGCAATCCGGTCTGGCACTACAACGTCACCGGTCCGGCCATCGAGGACGCGTTCAACGCGGTCAAGCAGCCCGGCTCGCGCCTGGCCGCCTACGCCAGCGCCACCGGCAGCGCCGGCACCATCGCCGCCGGCGACTACCTCAAGACCCTGCACCCGGCCTGCAAGACCATCGCCACCGAGGCGATCCAGTGCCCGACCCTGCTGATGAACGGCTTCGGCGACCACCGGATCGAAGGCATCGGCGACAAGCACGTGCCGTGGGTGCACAACGTGCGCAACACCGACGCGGTCGCCGCCATCGACGACGAGGATTGCATGCGCATCCTGCGCCTGTTCAACGAGCCGGCCGGCAAGGCCTACCTGGCCGAGATGGGCGTCG
>Ga0316223_1002984_pt1 | contig 13147 bp, 7 predicted proteins | sample TBH18009metaG_FD_206007 | JGI IMG/M metagenome (GOLD analysis project Ga0316223, IMG submission 206007) | Freshwater microbial communities from Trout Bog Lake, Wisconsin, USA - TBH18009 | ecosystem: Environmental > Aquatic > Freshwater > Lake > Hypolimnion/Profundal zone | place: USA: Wisconsin...
GGCGGGGGGGCCGGGCGGGGGGGCCCCCCGCGACGAGGTGCAGTAGCCGGCGGATTACTTGAAGGCGCCTTCCCCCCGCCCCGCCCCTCCCCGCAGGGGGTAGGGAGGCCCGCTACTCTCTCTCTCACTCACTCAGTTCCTCGCCTCTCTCACTCAGTTCCTCGCCTCTCTCACCCTTGGATCCCATGTCGTCCTTGTCGTCGTCCTCGTCGTCCTTTATGTCCTTCAGGCCCCATTCTTCCACCCTCCCTTGACAGGGCCGGAGGCGCTACCTATTATTCCCGGTAGGAGGGCTCACCATGATACGACCCGAAAAGATGACCGTGAAGACCCAGGAAGCCCTGGCTTCGGCCCAGGAAAAGGCCTTCGCCATGTCGGCCGGCACCATTGAGCCCGAACACCTGCTGCTCGCCCTGCTGGACCAGGAAGGGGGCTTCGTCCCCGAACTGCTCAAAAAGGTCGGCGCGCCGCTCAGCCAGCTGCGCGAGAATCTGACCGCCAGCCTGAAGCGGCTTCCCAAGGTGACGGGCTCCGTTCAGGTCTCGCTCTCCCACACTCTGAACCGGGTCCTGGATCAATCGCAGAAAGAAGCCGACGCCATGCACGACGCCTTCGTCTCCACGGAGCACCTGCTGCTGGCCCTGGCCGGCGAGAAGGAGGGGCCCTGCGCCAAGCTGCTGGCCCAAAGCGGAGTGACCCGCGACGCGCTGCTCTCAGCCCTCAAGGCGCTGAGGGGCGACGAGGCGGTCACCGACCAGGAGCCCGAGCAGAAGTACCAGGCGCTGGCCAAGTACGGCCGGGACCTCACCGAGCTGGCCCGGCGCGGCAAGCTCGACCCGGTCATCGGCCGGGACGACGAGATCCGCCGGGTGATCCAGGTGCTTTCCCGGCGCACCAAGAACAACCCGGTGCTGATCGGCGAGCCGGGGGTCGGCAAGACCGCGATCGTCGAGGGGCTCGCCCAGCGCATCATCTCCGGGGACGTCCCCGAAACGCTCAAGGACAAGCAGCTGGTCGCCCTCGACATGGGCGCCCTGATCGCCGGCGCCAAGTACCGCGGGGAGTTCGAGGACCGGCTCAAGGCGGTCATCAAGGAGGTGGAGAAGGCCGAGGGAAAGATCGTCCTCTTCATCGACGAACTGCACACCCTGGTCGGCGCGGGAGCCGCGGAAGGCGCCATGGACGCCTCCAACATGCTCAAGCCCGCCCTGGCGCGGGGAGAGCTGCACTGCATCGGCGCCACCACCCTCAACGAGTACCGCAAGTACATCGAGAAGGACGCCGCCCTGGAGCGCCGCTTCCAGCAGGTCTACGCCGGCGAGCCGAGCGTCGCCGACACCATCTCGATCCTGCGCGGCCTGAAGGAAAAGTACGAGACCTTCCACGGGGTTCGCATCAAGGACAGCGCCATCATCGCCGCCGCCACCCTGTCCGATCGCTATATCACCGACCGCTTCCTCCCGGACAAGGCCATCGACCTGATCGACGAGGCGGCATCCCGGCTGCGCATCGAGGTGGCCTCCAAGCCGACCGAGATCGACGAGGTGGACCGGCGCGTCATCCAGCTCGAGATCGAACGGCAGGCCCTGCTGCGCGAACAGGACCCCCACGCCCTGGAACGCCTGAAGAAGCTGACTGAGGAGCTGGAAGGGCTCAAGAGCGAATCCGCCACCCTGGTAGGGCACTGGAAAAAGGAGAAGGACATCCTCAAGGACCTGACCGCGCTCAAGCAGCGCATCGAGGACCGCAAGGAGCAGGCCAAGGTCGCCGAGCGGGAAGGGAAACTGGGCCGCACCGCGGAGCTGCGCTACGGCGAGATCCCGGCCCTGGAAAAGGAGATGGAGGATAAGCGGCTCACCCTGGAGTCGATCCAGAAGGAGGGTAAGATGCTCTCCGAGGAGGTGGACGGCGAGATGGTGGCGGAGATCGTCGCCAAGTGGACCGGGATCCCGGTGAACCGGATGCTGGAGACTGAATCGGACAAGCTGGTCCGCATGGAGGATCGCCTGAGAAGCCGCGTGGTGGGCCAGGACGAGGCGCTCACCCTGGTGGCGAACGCGGTCCGGCGCGCCCGCAGCGGGCTCTCCGACCCGAACCGCCCCATCGGCTCCTTCATCTTCCTGGGACCGACCGGCGTCGGCAAGACCGAGACCGCCCGTGCCCTGGCGTCCTTTCTCTTCGACGACGACCAGGCGATCGTGCGCATCGACATGAGCGAGTACCAGGAGAAGCACACCGTCGCCCGCCTGATCGGCGCGCCGCCGGGCTACGTCGGCTTCGAGGAGGGAGGTCAGCTGACCGAGGCGGTGCGCAGGAGGCCCTACTGCATCGTGCTCTTCGACGAGATCGAGAAGGCGCACCCCGAGGTTTTCAACGTCCTGCTGCAGATCCTGGACGACGGCCGGCTCACCGACGGCCAGGGGCGGACGGTCGACTTCAAGAACTCGGTCATCATCATGACCAGCAACCTGGGCTCCCAGTGGATCCAGCAGTACGGCGCCACCGACTACGGGCGCATGCAGGCCAATGTTACGGAGACGCTGAAGGAGCACTTCAAGCCGGAGTTCCTGAACCGGGTGGACGAGATCGTCATCTACCGGGCCCTGCCGCTGGACCGGATCAAGGAGATCGTGGTCATCCAGCTCGCCTCGCTGCAGCAGCGCCTGGCCGAGAAGGGGATCACCATGGAGGTGACTGACAAGGCGCGCGAGTTCCTGGCGCAGGAGGGGTACGACCCGGCCTACGGCGCGCGGCCGCTCAAGCGCGCGCTGCAGCGCAAGATCCAGGACCCGCTGGCGCTCCTGCTCCTGGAGGGCAAATTCGCCTCGGGAGACCAGATCAAGGTTGACCTTTCCATGTCCGGGGAATCCCTGGTGATTAAAAACAAATGATAACAAACCGGCAAGGCCTTGTTGTCTTGTCATCCTGCAGCTAATCGTGGTATGCTCCCGCCACGCAGATCTGTACAGGCTGTGCGCCGTCCAGGCGGCATCAAGAACCGGGGGATTTCAATGAAGCGTTATTCAACCATCATGTCGGTGCTGCTGACCCTCGCCCTTCCCGTCGCGGGGAGCTGCGCCGACACTCCGAAAGCGCCCGACAAGGCCGAAGCGTCGGTCGAGACCATAAAAGACAGCATGTCGAAATCCGGGCATTCCGCCCTGACGGCGAGCGCCCCGGCAACCGGCGCCGCACTGAGCCCTTCCGGGAAGGTGGTCGAGACCATGGACGGCGGCGGCTACACCTACGCGAACCTGGAAAAGGACGGCAAGAAGACCTGGGTCGCCTATTCGACCCTGGCGACCCGGGTCGGTGACAAGCTCGCCTTCAAGGACTGCATGGAGATGCCCAACTTCCAGAGCAAGGCCCTGAACCGCACCTTCGACTCCATCCTCTTTTGCGGCCAGCCGATACTCAGGCCCAACGCCGCGCCGAAGAAGGTGGCCGGGAAATCGCCGGGAAGCGGCTCGGCGGCGGTCGCGGGGAAGATCAACGTGGATAAGGCAAGCGGGGCCAATGCCTACACCGTCGCGGAGGTGTTCGCCAAGCGCGGCAACCTGAACGGCAAGCAGGTCGTGGTAAAGGGCCAGGTCGTGAAGGTTTCCACGGGGATCATGGACAGGAACTGGATCCACCTGCAGGACGGCAGCGGTTCGGAGAAGCAGAAGAACCACGACCTGGTGGTCACCACCAAGGAGAGCGCCGAAGTCGGCGACGTGGTGACGGTCTCGGGCACCCTCGCCAAGGACAAGGACTTCGGTGGGGGCTACCGCTACACCGCCATCATCGAAAAGGGGAGCCTGAAGAAGTAGCCTCCAGCCTTCCCGGCACGGTACCAGGCCTCCCGCACTAGTTCGGGAGGCCTTTTTTAATGCGCCTGAGGGCGGGTCGCCACTTCCCAAGAGGCGCGAGGGCTGCGATAATGAATCCTATGAAAGCCATCCTGATTGCCGCCTACCTGGCGCGGTTTTGCGCGGCCTGTTTGCTGCGCTACCTGAACCTGCGCCACCTGAAGCGCCACGGCGCGACGCTCCCCGATGCCTTCGCCGGCGCCGTCGACGCGCAGGCCCTGGATCGTAGCGCGCGCTACACGGTGGAGCTGAGCCGGGTCGCCCTGGTCCAGTCGGTCTACGACAGCGCGCTCCTGCTCGCCTTCCTCTTCACCCCGCTTTTGCCGCTCTACGACGGCTGGGTCGACTCGCTGTCCGGCAGCTTCGTGGTCCGGGGCGTGGCGTTCCTGCTGCTGCTCACCCTGGCCCAGGGTCTGCTTGAGACACCCTTCGACCTCTACTCGACCTTCCGGATCGAAAAGCGCTACGGCTTCAACACGACGACGCCCCGCCTCTGGCTGACCGACTTACTCAAGTCGACCCTCATCTCGGCGCTATTCCTGGTGCTTTTGGCCTCGGCCGCCCTCCTGCTGGTGCAGAGCTCGCCGGACTATTGGTGGCTCTGGGTTTGGGGATTCTTCGCCCTTTTCTCCATCACCATGATCTACCTCTCCCCCTATCTCATAGAGCCGCTTTTTTCCAAATTCGAGCCGCTGGGGGATCCCGGGCTGGAGCAGGAGATCCGCAGCATGCTGGCCCGGGCCGACCTCAGGGTGCAGGGGGTGCAGAAGATGGACGCCTCGCGCCGCAGCCTGCACTCGAACGCCTATTTCACCGGGATCGGCCGGGTCAAGCGGATCGTGCTCTACGACACCCTGATCGAACAGATGGAGCGCCGCGAGTTGCTGGCGATCCTGGCGCACGAGGCGGGGCACTGGAAAAGGGGGCATATCTGGAAGCGTCTGGTACTGATGGAGGGGGGGGCGCTGCTGCTTTTCTACGCCGTGCATCTGCTGTTTGCCTGGGGCGGGCTGCCGGGTCTCTTCGGGCTGGGTCAGGGGTCCTTCGCGGCTCAGGTCGTCATGGTCAGCTTCCTGACCTCCATCGCCGCCTTCCCCCTGACGCCGCTCTCCTCCTGGCTATCCCGACGGCACGAGTGGGAAGCCGATCAGTTCGCAACCGACCTGTGCGGCATGCCGGACGCCCTCGCCTCCGCGCTGGTGAAACTCTCCCGGGAGAATCTCTCCAATCTCCATCCCCATCCCGTTTACGCCGCGTTTTATTACAGCCATCCACCGGTGGTTGACCGCGTGGCACGGCTTCTTGGCAATGGCTGGCGTGCCTGAGGCTTCCCGGGTCCGTTGCGAGCTGCACATGACTGACTCCTTGTTTGGGCGCTTGCGAGCATCGTTGTCCAGCTCCACGTTACGACACATCGCGCCTGGTTGCAATACATTTATTATTATTTTATAATCGATTTCCATCAATAATGCGGCGTTGCCTGATGGCGCGTTGCGTGGTACTTTAAGAGGCGTTTGCCATCCAGAACACGACAGGAGAGCCGCTGCCATGCGCCTGAACATCCTCATCACCGCCTCCGAGGCGGTCCCATTTGCCAAGGAAGGCGGGCTCGCCGACGTGGTGGGAGCCCTGCCGAAATTCCTGAAGGCCCAGGGTCACGACGTGCGGGTCGTCATGCCGCGCTATTACAAGGTGGACCGTGAGAAGTTCGGACTGCGCCAGCTCCCCGGGGTATTGGTGGTCCCCATGGGAGTCATCGGCTCCATGTACTGCGGCGTGCTGGAAGGAAGGCTGCCCGGCACCGAGGTCCCGGTCTACTTCCTGGAGCACGACGACTTCTACGGCCGCGACACCCTGTACGAAACGGACAACAAGGGGTACATCGACAACGACAACCGCTTCATCTTCCTGTCGCGCGGCAGCCTGGAGCTTTGCAAGATGATCGGGTTCGCCCCGGACGTCGTGCACGCCCACGACTGGCACACCGCCGCCGTCCCGGTCCTGATGAACACCCTGTACCGCCAGGACCAGTACCTCCGGGAAGCGGCCTCGGTGCTCACCATCCACAACATGCAGCACCAGGGGAGCTTCTACGAGGGGGCCATGGACGTGCTCGGCGTCGGCTGGGAGCATTTCACCTACCTGGAACTGGAGATGGAGAACCAGGTGAACCTCCTGAAGGGGGGGATTTATCACGCGACGCTCCTGAACACGGTGAGCGAGGGGTATGCCAGGGAGATGCAGACGCCGGAGTACGGCTGGGGGCTGGAGGGGGTGGTGCGGGAGCGCTCCGGGGCCCTTACCGGCATCCTGAACGGGGTGGACTACGACGAATGGAACCCCGAGTGCGACCCCTACCTGGCCGCGCCCTACTCGGCGGCCGACCTGAGCGGCAAGAAGGTCTGCAAGCGGGAGTTGCAGCGCGCCTTGGGCCTTCCCGAGCGCGACGACGTGCCGCTCATCGGCATGGTCTCGCGCCTGGTGAAGCAAAAGGGGATCGACACCCTGGCCCAGGCGCTCCCCCGGCTCCTGGAGCTCGACGTCCAGATCGTTCTGCTGGGTGCCGGCGAGCCCTGGGCCCACTTCTACTTCGGCGGGATGGCGGCCAAGCACCCGGAGCGCTTCGCCTGCCGGATCGGCTACGACAACCGGTTGGCGCACCAGATCGAGGGGGGGTGCGACTTCTTCCTGATGCCCTCCGCCTTCGAGCCGTGCGGCCTGAACCAGATGTACAGCCTGCGCTACGGCACCATCCCGATCGTGCGCGCGACGGGCGGGCTGGACGACTCCGTGCAGAACCTCGACGCCGGCACCCGCACCGGCACCGGGTTCAAGTTCTGGAACCTCAATGCCGGGGCGCTCTTCGACACGGTCGGCTGGGCGGTGCACACCTGGTACCACGACCCGGATCTGATCCAGGAGCTGCGCCAAAACGCCATGGCCCAGAGGTTCACCTGGGACGAGGCGGCGGAGAAGTACGAGCGGCTCTACCAAAGAGCGGTGCAGATGCGGCTCGGCGCGGGGAGGTACGCCGAGGTTGCGGCGGCGCGCACGGCCCCTTGAGCGACGGGGGGCGCCTGGGCCTGCCGTCTTCGTGACAAGGTCAGTTCTTTATACATAAGGGGGTTCCGTTACCGGGACCCCCTTTTTTTATGGCGCGGTCAAACGGCAACTCGTCGCTTCAGAGGCATGAACCCCACCCTAATTCTCCGGCCCTCCGTCGAACGACTCAATCTCGAATTCCTCCGCAATCACGCCAAACCAATGGCCAATCGGCAAACGACCGCCCGCCCCCCTTCTCGTCCACTTAGTTACCACAGGACCTTTAAATTATATTTAACCAATGCTACAAATCGATTACTCTTTACTTTCCCCACTTCCCGAGCGCTGTCCGAGATCAGCCCGAAGCGCTTCGGCAACTCATCCTGTCCCTCCCAGTAGTTCCTGTCAAATGTCAGCTAACTGCCGCCCCGAGGGAACCTTGTATAACGATCCATTCAAAGAAGAAATGAACACTATCAGGGTGGCGGCGCCGCAGTTCGGTCGCGCCAACCCGACGCTTGCGCCATTTTTGGACGAAAACAGAACCGATCCGGACGTGGAGCGACTTCTTGAGGCTATGGCCTTTGATGTAGCCCTGCTCCGCCGGTCCATGGACGGTAATTTCCCCGGACTGATCCATGCGATGACATCCCTGATTCTGCCCCACTATCAGCGTCCATTTCCCTCTACCACGGTGATCGGCTTCACCCCGCAGTCGCCGGTGGGGCAATCCGCCATCATTCCGAAGGGCACGCTCTTCGAATCCGCACCGGTCGACGGAACCCCGTGCACCTTCGCGACGGCCGCCGCTGTGGAGATAACCCCCTTAAAACTTGTCGACGCAACATTTGTGCAGCACTCCAGCGGAGCCGGGGAAATTCGCCTGGACCTCTCACTGGAAGGCTTGCCCCTCTCCCGCTGGCAACCGAGAATGCCGCTGCGCTTGTACCTTCCCGGCGATTTTGTCCCTGCGACGGGACTCCACCTGCTACTCAGCCGGCAGGTGACCCGGATAATCCTGACTCCAGTGGAGGGTGGAATCGCGTGCGTGCTGCCTCCAGATTGCCTCAAACCTTCGGGCTTTACCCCAGGCGAGGAGTTGATTCCCTATCCGCCGCACGCGTTTCCCGGCTACCGACTGCTACAGGAATATTTCCACACCCCGCAGAGGTTTCTATTCTTCGACCTGAGCGGCTGGGAACGCTGGCAGGAGCGCGGTGAAGGCGCCCATTTCACCATAGTCCTCCAGCTAGAGAGCCTCCCCTTCGTGCCGCATCAGGTCAGGCGCGAGAGTTTCACCCTGCATGCCGTCATGGCCGTCAACCTGTTTTCCCATGATGCCGATCCAATTTCCATCCATCACCGCGCCGAGCGTTACCCGGTGCGCCCGGCGGGATCGAACCCAGCCCATTATAGGATTTTTTCCGTCAACCGTGTCACCGGCTACTCGCGCTCCACTTCCCGTGAGCGGGACTATGCCCCGTTCGAGCAGTTCGGGAGCGTCGACAACGCAGGGCCTTCCTTCCAGGTGACTCGATCAGACCGGCCCAACGGTCAGGAGGTGTATCTTGCGGTCTCATATCCGGGGGAAATGCCGCCCCCGGACTCGGAATCCCTCTCCATCGCCCTGACCTGCACAAACGGCAGCCTTCCCGAAAGTCTTCGCGTAGGCGACATCACAAATCCGCTCCGCACCTTGCCGGATTTCCTTACTGCGCGCAACATCGCGCCGATACATCCCGGTCAATCCCAACCGCCAGAGTCCGGCCTGCTGCGGAAACTCGTCACCCACCTCAGCCTGAACCAGCAGTCTCTGGAACGAGTCGAAAATCTACGAGCCCTGCTCGAACTGTACAACCCTTGCGACCGGGGCGGCGGAGTCCGGGGCGCCGCCAATCTGAAGCGCATTTCAGGCATTGAAGCGCTTGAGGTGACTGCGGGCGAGGAGAAGGTTGAAGGATTCACGATGACATGCAGGGATTTCTGCGTGAGGCTGCGCCAGGATCATTTCGCAGGTCCCGGGGATTTGAATCTGTTTGGCTGCGTGCTGGATCATTTCCTGGGAGGATATGCCGCGATCAATACCTGTACCCGGCTGACGTTCCAGGATACCACGCGGGGTGAGGTTTACCGGTGGCCGATGCGCCTTGGAAATTGCAATGAGGCCGGCCTTGGTTACCAACCGGCGCCGTCGGAACCGAACCACAAACCAGGCCTCCGGCGTCACGCCGACAATGAATGCCCGCCGGAGTGGCCACCCCTCACCCTGAATTCCACGAGCCTAATCGGCGACCTGTTGTCGCAGGGGCACGAGTTCTCTTTCTATCAGGTCATGCGCGTTGCACGGCGCAGTTTCGGCGGCGGCGGGAGAGAACATATCGCCGGCGTGCCCTGGCAGGAGCGGGTGCGCCTCCGGCCCGAGCTCTCCCTGGCCTTTCCTGCATCCGACGTGTCCCGGGTGGAAATGGACCACGCAGTCCTGAACGTAGAAAACACCTTTTTGAAGCTGCTTGATTGTTTGCCGACCTTTTACACGGAAGAGCTGATAGGTGAGGCCGCCGCCGACTCGTCGGTGAGCCGCGACTTTCTGGATATTTTCCACCAGCGGCTGTATTTGATCTTTTGGGAGTGCATCAACAAGGCCCAGCTCTTCCAGCAGGTCCTGGAAGAGAAAAATCCTGTCTACCTGGAGCGACTGTTCTGCCTGATCGGGCTTGGTGAGAAGAAGTTGCGCGACGACGTGCCCGAGGCTTGCCGGTTGCTGCGTCACACTCCGCTGCTGTCCCTATCACCCCGCTCGACCCTGGGACTGCAAACAGTGCTGCGGGATGAGCTGGGGATAACGTGCCTGGAGGTGGAGCAGTGCGTTCCGCGCCGGGCTCCGATACCCGAGGACCAGCGAACGAAGCTTGGCGTCTCCTGCTGCGCCCTCGGAGTGGACGTAGTCCTTGGCAGCGAGATACTCGACCGCAAGGGCAAGATTCGCGTCCATATCGGACCGTTGAAAATGGACGATTACCATGCCTTCCTGCCCGGCGCCCCCGACCACACCAAGCTGATCCAGTTGGTGAGGCACTACCTGATCGCCCCCCTGGAGTTTGATTTGAATCTCAAGCTTGCGGCAGGGGAAGCTCAGCCGCTTCGCCTGGGCACGCCCGGCACCAGCTTGGGATTCAACAGCTGGTGCTTCGCCGGTGCACACGTTGGCGAGTTGAGCACGATGTTACCCCTGTTCTCAGGGCCGCCGGAACCACCTAAGCCGGGCGCGGACCAACGCCTCCACATTCCGGAGAGGACGCATGCGCTGACGCTGACCGACCATTTTCAAGAGGAAATGGCGGCGCTGCATGGCCTGGCGGCGAGCTATGCTGAGACCCACCCCAATCTAGCCTCCCTGGTGAGCGGTGACCCCGGCGCGGAGCGCCTCTTCGAGGGATTCGCCTTCCTGATTGCCAGACTGCGTCTCAAGCTGGACGACGATATCCCGGAGATCATTCACGACGTCATTGATGCCCTGCAGCCAAACGCTCTAAAGCCGGTTCCGGCGACGACCGTGGTTGTATTCTCCCCTAAGCCAAACTGCAGGACATCGCAAGAGATACCGGTCGGGACCGAGCTCAAATCGATACCGGTCGACGGGACGGCCTGCCTATTCACCACCAGATATCCTGTTGAGATCCATCCACTTTCCCTGCTGGACGCGACTTATGCTCGCCCACCGGGTAAATCGGCCACGATCACGCTCAAGCTGAGATTGACGGGAATGCGTCTCAAGGATTGGAGCCTGAAGAGCCTGCGGCTTTTTCTGGCCGGGGAAAGCGCGCAGGCCGCGAATCTGTATTTGGTCCTGCTTCGGTATCTCAATCGAATCGTGATGGTACCCGTCCATGGCGGAGAGCCACTCTCCTTGGATGCAAAGCACCTAAAAGCTGTCGGATTTGAAGATACAGAGGTTCTCTTTCCAGTAGCCCCCGGAGCCGCCTCCTCCGCAGTTAGCCTGCAGATGATGCACGAATACTTCCTTCAGCCGGATAAGTTTCTGTTCCTTGATCTGCAGGGCTGGAGGATGTGGCGAGAGCGCGGAGATGGATCGGAGTTCGAGATTCGCTTTGAACTAGAGTTGCTTCCCTTTGAGTTGCACCAGGTGACAAGGACGGATTTCGAGCTTTTTGCCGCGCCGGCGGTGAACGTGTTCAAGCATCCGGCCGAGCCGATTATTCTTGAAGACGTCGACACCGATTATCAAATCATCCCTGCTGGAGACAAGCCGGAGCATTACCAAGTCCTCGAAATTGAGGAGGTGAAAGGGTTCCTAAATGAGACCTCACAGGAGTTTGAGGTGACGTCCAGTCATCGCAACTCGTTGTTCAGTCATGTTCCTGCATTCCAAATTAGGCGTAACGGCTCACCTTGCCACCAATTTTCCGACTTGTTTATCTCTGTGGGTGCACCTTCGAAAATAGATATTCGGAACGCGAGCCTGAATGTCAGTCTTTTATGCAGTAATGGGAAATTACCAGAAGTGCTAAAAGCTGGAGATGTCTGCATTGGTACAGACACATCACCTTGTTTTGCGGAGTTTACTAATTCTAAATCGGTTACGAGATCAGCGAGCACCAATTTCGGAGATAACACTTTCTGGAAATGGTACTCGCTTTGCAACCTCAAAATCACATCACTCAACGTTGAAGGTTTGCGCCCAATCATCGAACTCATCACGCAATCAAACTACCAGAACCATACAAATACCATCAATTATGTGAAAATAATTGGTAGTATTGAGGATTTACAATTGATGAGTACCGATTGGTTTTTTTCTGGAGAGTTGATACGTGGCTGGGAAATTAAAGTTAAGCTTAACAGTGAATCCTTTGGCTCACCCGGTGAGCTTTATCTGTTTGGAGCGTTGCTAGACCGTTTCTTTAGGGGGTTCGTGATTCAATCAAGCTTTTTAAGAACAATGGTTGTAGTCCGGCAAAATGGGAATAAGTATGAATGGCCGGCAATGATGGGTCGACAATCATTGCTGTAAAAAATACGGCATTTAACACAGCTAGACAGGGGTAACCAATGAAAAACTTGATCTTTCTTATTGTTGTTTTTTTCCCAACCATAATCTCACTTACCGATAATGCGAGAGGAGACAACCCGACAGAAAATACGAATGCCATGCAACTGATAAGCCCCCCTACACACACCGAGGATTCAAACATAAAATTCACGAGTGTCTATACCGATTTAAATAAGGACTGTAAGGACAAATTCGACGAATCTGACGACGATCATGACATGCCAGTGATTTGCAAGGGACCAGAAGGCTACAGAATTGATGTGGAGTATAGCGCTTGCTGTGAGCATATGCAGGTGCAGAATAAGAAGGCATTTTTATTGTTTTTTCCAATCCAGAGAATAGTAACCGTTACGAAAAGGAAACTGGAATGGCGTTTAGCCAATGGAAAGCCATTTGCTGTAATTTTTCGTATAGATGTCTACAGGGGAGACATAACTTTGTCACCAGAGAAAACCCACGAGGTCCTAGTCATTAAAGGGCTAAATGGATTTTCGAACATTGATCAAAAAGTCGACCTGAAACTGCACCCGAACCCGAATCTGGAGGCTCGAAGGTTGGCTGACCAAGCATATATGCAACGAAAGTCATACTTAGATCTAAGGGCCCCAAAGGCACAAACAGACAATCCAAAACGTTAGCGAATTCTCCTGAGGAAACCGGTAATGATACTATCAACTAAAAGTAAAATCACAAGATCACTCACCCCCAAAAAGCCTAAAATGACGAAAGGTGTTGAGTACAAGGCTAGATCCGAACATTCCGAGCTAAGAGAAATTCCTTCAGGCACAAATAGAAACATTACCAGTCCGTCGAACGAATTCATGTGTAGCCTAATGGGAGAACCGCGCCAGAAGAAAGACTACACTAAAGAAGACAACGGCCTTGACAATAAAGATTTGGCAATGTTGCACACTACCGAAGACGTTGGCCCATTCAAAGTTTCTGGACTTACATTAGCAGTTGAAAGCCTAAAGAGAGTCTTGGCGGACATCAAACGAACATTTCCGGAAATCTATCTAAAGCTGGGCACGGCCGGAATGCGTTCTGTACGCTTACTGTAAATCGGCGTGCAATAATGACCCACTTTGGGGGGTAATAGGCGTCCAAAATTGACCCACCCCAGCACTTCCTTCATCCTGTCCGGATCAAACCGGAGGGAGGAAAAAAAGGAGATGCTGACCGT